>Ga0210097_1000521_pt1 | contig 12923 bp, 7 predicted proteins | sample Joice_CattailNLA_2_FD_185521 | JGI IMG/M metagenome (GOLD analysis project Ga0210097, IMG submission 185521) | Wetland microbial communities from San Francisco Bay, California, USA, that impact long-term carbon sequestration - Joice_CattailNLA_D2... | ecosystem: Environmental > Aquatic > Marine >...
CATACACCTTCCGCACGATTCAGCAACCAGCCAGATCCTCATCGCAAATTGCGTATTGGCTATGTTTCACCCGACCTGCGCTGTCATTCTGTGGCCTTCTTTCTAAAACCATTGCTGGAAAAGCACAATCCGGGCAATTTCGAAGTAACCTGCTATTCCGAGGTTGCACACCCCGATGAAACCACTGAATATATCAAGTCTCTCGTCAACCACTGGCGCGTAACAACTGGAAAAAGCGACGATGCTGTCGCCAGCATGATACGTGAAGACCGGATTGATCTACTAATAGATCTTGCTGGACACACGCAAGGCAATCGGCTGCCGGTGTTTGGAAGCAAACCCGCACCAGTGCAAATAAGCTGGCTTGGATACCCCAACACGACAGGTGTACCAGCGATAGACTACCGACTGACCGATGCATATGCAGACCCGCATGGCACGGCAGACATGAGGCATACCGAGAGACTTATACGTATCCCGGGCGGATTCCTCTGCTATGAGCCCCCCGACCCGTGTCCGGAAACCGGTCCACTTCCGCTATTGTCAAAGGGCCACATAACATTCGGCTCATTCAATATGCTGGCAAAGACGAATCAGGAAATTGTGGCGCACTGGTCGTCGATACTAACTGCCCTGCCTGGCTCGCGCCTGATCATGAAAACCCGCGCATTACAGGACACCCGGGTACACGACCGCTATCGCAAAATGTTTAACCAGCAAGGTATTACATCCGATCGTGTAGATCTTGTATCGTGGACACCGAACATCTTCGATCATATGGAAATTTACAACAGGGTTGACATCGCCCTGGATCCCTATCCTTATAATGGCACTACTACTACCTGCGAGGCGCTCTGGATGGGGGTTCCTGTAATCACACTGGAAGGCAATTGCCACGCAGGACGAGTAGGCTCTTCGCTGCTACATGCTATTGGTATGCCCGAGTTCATCGCGTTAACGGAGGAAGAATATCGCCGGCTTGCCATAGGACTTGCAAATAACACCGATCAACTACGGTTAATTCGCGCAAACCTGCGCGAGCAGGTCGCCAGTTCACGATTATGTAACAGCGAAGATCATGCCAGTGAAATTGAACTGGTTTTCCGCGAAACCTGGAATGAGTGGTGCAAAAAACAGGTTTGACAACGCGTGGTATCATATCCATCAAGCTAGTCATAGACGCAGCAGGCGGGGACACACCTCTGCAGATTGAAAATGTCTTGATAAACCGAACATCGTAAATTGACATGAAAAAACTGATTTATAGACGAGAAATATTTTCTGCAAAAAACATGCAGGAAGCCAGGCACGTTATCCTCACACCGGAACAGGATGCAACAGTTGATCAACGCTGGGAACGCGAAACCCCGGTCATGGCTGACATGCTTGGCCAAGTGTTTAACCTGGAAGACAGCAAAACAGTACTTGATTACGGATGTGGAATTGGCCGGATATCGAAGGCATTGATTGAAATATATGGATGTTCCGTACTGGGAGTGGATATAAGTACGGAAATGCACCAGCTTGCTTACGAATATGTAAACTCAGAGCGGTTTTCCGTATGCTACCCTGAAATACTCGAAAGAATGTCCAAAGACGGTTTCAGCGCGGACTTCGCAACGAGCATCTACGTTCTGCAACACACACTGAAACCGGCAATTGAAATCGCAAGAATACACAACGCGCTCAAGCCCGGGGGAAAACTTGTTGTCCTGAACAACAATCAGCGTTGCATTCCTACAAATCAAGGCTGGGTAAATGACGGGAAGGATGTCAGGAACATGCTGCGCAACTGCTTCAGGGAAGTCGGCAGCCTAAAACTGCCAACCGAAGTCTTTGGCGAAGCACTCGTCAACCGGACATTCTGCAACATCTACGAGAAAGTGGAATAATGGAAACCCTGATAACCCCCCTTATCCTTGAGGGTCGACTGCATAGATGCTGTCGTTAGAGTCCATGGATGGACCCGGCAGAGCCCTGAGAACCGTATAGTTGTTTTTGCCAGTATTTTTAAGAACAAACCTTGGAGTTCATTGTTCCAGGCTCACCCAGACACTGCAATACTGATGACATGACTCTTTCTTCAGGAGCAACGGCATAATCCATAGCCGGCTTCCATGCGCAAAATCCCTTTACCGTGAACCCTGCAGATATACATCGTGAAAAACAGCAGATTCTTGCCATGTTGCAGTGTGGAAGAAATAGCGAGGCAAAGGCATTATGCGCTGTCTTATGCCTGCATAACAAGACCGATGCGGAATCCTGGTTTTTGCTGGCCGCAATCAATGCACAACTCGGACTCTTTGAAGAAACGGCTAACACCTGTCGCAAGGTAATTGAACTTGACCCCTCCCACGATGGCGCCCGTTATAATCTGGGGGTTGCGCTGCAATTTATGGGCAGACTGGATGAAGCAGCTGCTGCGTACCGTGAACTCATCAAACAACAAGCAACACATGCAGCCGCATGTAACAACCTGGGCCAGGTGCTCCGCAAGCAACAAAAACCCGATGAAGCCATTGACTGGTTTAAAAAAGCCTTGGATATCGATCCAGGTCGGACAGACATTCAGAACAACCTGGGCCTGGCATATGCTGACCAAGGCAATCTGGATGCCGCAGCTTCAATATTCATGCAGATTCTGCCGACCGATCCCGATAATAGCGAGACTCTAAACAACCTCGGTCGCGTGAGACAGTTGCAGTCGCGGCACCTTGAGGCTGTTCAGCATCTGGAACGTGCACTTGAAATTAATCCCGAATACGCCGAAGCACACAACACGCTTGCAAATATATTTCTGGCGACAGGCCGGTTCGCAGAAGCTGCCGGGCATTTTCTCCATGCCATCCGTATTGAACCCGATAATGCGGCATTTCATTACAATCTTGGAAATGCATACCAGAGTCAGCATAAACAGCCGGATGCAGCCAGGGAATACCGCAGTGCCCTCAAGATATACCCTGGATATGTAGAGGCCTGGAACAATCTTGGGCAATGCCTGCTGCTGCAGGATGAACCGTGGCAGGCAATCGAATGCTTCCGGCAGGCCTTGCTTATACAACCCGAAAATGCAGCGATACACCATAATGCAAGCGCCGCACTCTGGCGAACCGGCGCGCGAAAGGAGGCGCTTGAGCATGCCCTGCAAGCCATTCTTCATGCACCCGGTAATCGAATGTTTCGGCAGAATTTCTCGCAGATTGCAGGCATGTCGACTGCTCCTCTCCTCGACTCAGGATTCGAGAAGGAACTCGAAACCACCTTGGCGGTACGAGGCATTGACCATCAACTTTTGGTATCAGCAAGCCTCTCGCTACTTGCGCACAGGAAACGCTTTGCGGATCTACTCGAACTTGCCGAACGGCAACAATCTGAAGTCATTGCAAGCAGGATTATGAACGGTGAACTCGCAGAGATATTCCATAACGGTTTATTTCATGGAATCCTGTCTGAAACAGTCATGGTCGATGTGCGCTTTGAACGTTTTCTCAAGATTCTGCGCCGACTATTTCTGGAATTAATTACGTCCACTAATGCTGCACACGCATCCAGGTTGATAATCCGTGAACTGGACTTTATGTGCGCACTGGCCTGCCAGTGTTTCAATAATGAATACATTTATCTCGCTGACAGCCTGGAGCAGCAAAATGCGGCAAAATTGATAGCTTCAGTCGAAACGAGGCTTGAAAAGAAGGATATTCCGCATGGCAGGCTCATGACCGATCTTGTCGTTGCATGCATGTACGCACCACTGTACCGGATCAGGCATCACCAGTCTTTGCTGGATATTGATCAGACAACGCTGCCGAAGGCCGTCCACACTCTTATCAAACGTCAGCTGATTGATCCAGGCACTGACCTCGCGCTGTACAAACAGATTGAAACTATCACACCCATAGACGACGAGACCTCGCAGGCCGTTCGCGACCAGTATGAAGGCCTGCCCTATCCACGCTGGCTTGATGTCAGTCTGCATGAACCCAGACCCCTGGCAGACGTATTCAGCAGCATGTTCACTCATTTCAGGCCATCCGGATCTCTCAGCAACACTCCCAGCATCCTGATTGCAGGATGCGGGAGCGGACGTCACGCCATCATCACTGCGACCCGCTTTGCAGACGCAGAGATACTGGCCGTAGACCTCAGTAAAAGCAGCCTTGCCTACGCGAAACGCATGGCAAATGACCTTGGTGTGGAGAATATCGAATTTGTCCAGGGCGACATTCTCAAACTTGACACACTCGATAAACGGTTCGATATTATTGAATCTGTAGGCGTTCTACACCACATGGCGGATCCACTCAAGGGTCTGAAAATACTCCTGGAACTGCTACGCCCCTGCGGTCTTATCAACATCGGGCTTTACAGCAAGCTGGCGAGACGATCCATCATTGCCACCCAGAAGTTTTTCCATGAAAGGGGCTATAACGCCACAGATGACGACCTTCGTAAGGCCAGAGAGGAGATTCTCGCACTGGATCTTTCCGATCCCATGTACAGCATCACCTCAACGCAGGATTTTTACAGCCTGAGCGAGTTCTGTGACCTTGCATTTCATGCACATGAAGTCTGCTATACCCTGCCCGAGGTCGCACGAATTCTTGACCGGTTCAATCTGCGATTCATTGGCTTTGAGCTTTCAGACCCGGCAATTAAACTGCATTACAAAAAACTTTACCCTGAAGACAAAAACCTCACCAATCTATCTAACTGGAGTGCGTTCGAGCATCGCTTCCCGGACACATTTACAGAAATGTACACTTTCTGGTCACAAAGGCGTGATCTTCCTGAACCCTCGGGTTAAACAACAGGCAACCATGATTGCAAGCATATACAGTTTCGGAAACGAATACCGCATCATTGGCATGCGGCGCAGTGGTCAACACGCAATTGCAAACTGGATTATCCGTCAAACCCGCGGTTCCGCGTGGTATATCAATGACATCAACCCCAACCAGTCAATAGATGATTTGAACAATCCGCGCAGTCAACCCGGCCAGTGGTATACAGACGGATTCGAGCAGGAAACCCGGACGTCTACTTTTTCAGACAACCTGGTATACAACCATGAAGACTGGAAAGTGAGCGACATTCAGACCGTCAACACGATCTGCCAGCATGACCAGTACATCGGCACGAGTAACATCCGCTATGATGTGCTGGTCCTCCGCGACCCCTGCAACCTGTTTGCGAGTCGATATTACTTCAGGTCTGGAATGCCGCAGGACGCACAGCGCTGGCAGTGGAACGACGTGGACTTATGGAAAAGTCATGCCAGAGAATTTCTTGGCAAAACCAGCCATCTCGAGAATCGCAAAGTAGTCATCTCTTTCAACCAATGGGTAGAAGACCCGGCCTATCGCGCCGCGCTTGCGGGCATGCTTGGATTGGAATTCACGGACCGTGGCGTCAATGACGTCTGGCACATTGGCAGCACGTTCGACGTAAAAAGATTTGATGGCCAGGCGAACAGGATGGATACAAGCGGGCGCTGGAAACATGCAGCCAGGCTGCCCGAATTCCTGGATATATTCAGGGATAACGAGGTTATCGAACTGTCGCAGGAAATTTTTGGAATGACGCAAGCCACGAACTACATTACACAATCGCTTGCAAGGCATTCATAATTCAAACCCGTACCTCAGCAACCAGTCTCTTGACAATGCGATCAACCGCTCCTGCTGCTGCGGGTCAAGCACCGAGCGCCATTCACCGGATGATGTCGAGGTAATGTGATTTTCAGAGAAGCCCGTCTTCCTGTGATAGGCACGTCGGGTACCATCGACATTAAGCGCAGAGGTATAATCATTGGCCTGTTCATTCCTCAGCGGCTCGCCGGCACTGTCCAGTTCAACCTTGCCCAGCGTCTTGAGGATTTTCCTGACCTCGTTCTTTGCATATTTCTTGGCAATTTGCTTGGCATCCCTCTTGTCTATATCAAAACCCAAAAACCGGTTTATTTCCCGCACCATCTGAACCGGCTGTGCAACCATGTCATCGTATCTGATTTTCATGACGTTGCTCCCCGGCTGGCCACAATAATGGTCAGTCAGGTCCATGTAAGCCTGTACCATCTGCAAGCCAAGCTCGAAGTCCAGATGCATGAATCGCATGTGCGACAACATGGCATCACGCACGTCCCGGTAATTGCAGATGATCTTCGTGTTCGGGAAATCGGCAGGAAGATACTCATGGGTCTTGATACAGTAGTAATCCTGGCTGGCGCTGCCATGCTGCAATGCAGCACGCAGTAATTCCTTTTCATCAACCGGAACATCGCTGTCGGGGATAAGCGTGATACCCACACGACGTATCGATGCCCTGGTGACATTGTAGGTCCACATGGAACCCGCCCGAACCATACCTGCGATGAATACGTTCACTTGATCAGATAACGGGGAAATGATGACTCGACATGCGCATTATAACAGCCCGTGTTATCGATATAATCGATGCTCGATACGGCCTTACCTGCATCCATTCCGGAACCTGCTTTACAGAAGCAACCTCCCGGCGAGCAGACGGCAATCCGCTCACGAACCTCAACCTGGCTTGACCGGAGACATGGGCCGGAATACCTAACTGAAAAACAAGGAAAATGCTTCCCTGCAGCTGCAGCAGCAGTTCCGGGAAGCGATTGCGATCCTTGGCGGCCTGCTCCATGCAGATACACGGGACTGCGATGCCTGGCTTATGCTGGCAGCCACAAATGCCGGCCTGCAGCAATATGACACGGTCGCTTTCTGCTAGAGACGAATTTTGGCAATCCAGCCTTATCTGGAGGGCTCAAGGTCGCTCCTGAAAAATAATCCGTTTCTCGATACCGAGACAGCCAGACACTACCACAGCAGATTCAGAGATCACGGCATTGCAGAATCGCACATCGAACTGATGGCCTGGCAACCCGGTCTGCAGGCGAACGTTGACCTGTATAACCGGATAGACATAGCACTGGACACCTTTCCCTTTAACGGAACCACAACCAGCTTCGAGGCGTTGTGGACGGACGTTCCGGTCGTCACCCTTGCAGGATCACAGCATGCCGGACGCGTAGGCGTATCCATACTCGGCAATCTCGGGATGCATGACCTCGTTGCAGCAACGAAAGCGGATTACGTGCAGATCGCCGGTCGATTGGCAATGGAAAAAGCAGACCAGACTCCGGTTCCTGCGCATGTGACTACGCTCACGGCCTATACAGTCCTGTCTGCGCGATGCGGCAGGATTCACGCATAACCTCGAAACAGCATCCAGGACAATGTGGAAGCGATGGTGCAGAGGGACGTAAGGAAAATCCGGATTTCCACCGCCCGCTGACAGGGCTTTCAGGAACTGTCGAACAACAGGCCGGCATCTCCAGTCAATACGATTTGTTCGAAAGTGTTTCATTCAAGACCGGCGGGAAAACATCCATGTTATAAACCCTTCAATAAACCGAGGCTTGTTCATCGACGGGACTTGTTGCCGTGAAGCAGGCGGGCATCAGCCTTGATCTCCATACCTCCATGGCTCGCAGCCGATGGGGTGTTTCGAGCCCTGCCTGCAGCTGCTGTATATACCCGGGTATCCGAGACACCCGACGGCCGGCCGCGCCTGACCCTCATCTCGATCTGCATGAGTAATATCACAAGTGTATGATAATTATGATAATCGTAATGATATATCCCCAACCGGCAATTTACAGGGATCGTACCTCAGTACATGGATTTTTATAGCTGAATCTATTATGTTATGAAGTGTGGATATCTGACGACACGGTCAGGTAACCTAGCATTTGAAAATCGACTTAATAACAATATGTTAACGCTAATAATCTGGATTACAGCCGGCCGGCCGGGCCGCAGCACGGAGAGGCAAAGTATCATGAAACCAATCAACAAGTTAATTATCCTTATCGGTGTTATCCAGTTTCTGACTGCTGGCTGTACAGCGTTGCAGTCATTCCCGAATGCTGCCCGTGCCGGGGATACGGTAGCGCTGGCCATCGGTTCGCCTGATGGCATGGACAAGACCAATACCACAGCATTCTATGTCTCCCAAACGGACCCGAACTACGTACCGGTCACCGACCCGAGTTACCCGGGGAGCGCAACACAGTATCCGCTGCCGCTCCGTTCGATCTTTAAACTGTACGCTGACAAGGCGAGTCAGCAATACGAACGCAACAACCTGACTACCAACATTGTCAGTACATCAGGACATGAAGCCTGGGTAACCGTTGCTGCCATTGACTTGCCAACCAACCTGCCGACTGGATTCGGCGAGGTCATTTTTTCATCGCCGACTTCAACCTATCCGACAATTGGCTCGCACATCGACGGTATACCGGTCAGCCTGGAAATACTGCCGGCAGCCGGATCCGGCACCCCCTCAAGCTACGCGGCCACATTCCCCTACGAGCTCGGGGTCGGAGCAAGCGCCACCGGTGATCTCAGCACACTGGAGCCCCAAACAAATGCCGTGGTCTTTCCGGTTTTTCAAGGCCACCCCGGCCCCTATTCGAACTACGGTGCAGTCGAGCTGGAGATCGACCTCAAGACCTCAAGTGGGACAGCCCTGCAGGAACGTGCAGTACGCGCACTGGTAGACGATATGACCCCTTTGACGACATCCAGGCGTTCGGTGATTTCCAGCCTCAAGAGCAACGGGGTCGATGGATCGACACTCAAGGTATTCATCATCAGTCCCAGAGGGACGCTGAAGTATTATGAGACAAGGCTTACCATCGTGCTGAATCAGGGCATCACGTTTGTCAGCACACCAACCATCAACGCAGTCAATTACTATAATGTCAATGGCGGCACAGCCGCAGGCCCGTCGATTGCGCAGTATACGGTGGAAGAACGCTAAGCCAGGCGATACTCATCTTTTCTCATCGTTCAATCGGGGTGCCGGAGTGCGCCCCGATTGACAGTCTGGACTACAGTCTGCTCGTACGTGCCCAACCACTCGCATAAAAAATCCTCCCCGAAAGAACCAGCAGAACTCGCACCACGAAGTCTGGCACGTGAGAATTTGCACAAGGCACTGGTACATTATCAAGCCAGCTGCCAGCAGCATCCGGACAATGCAGATGCCTGGTTTGTGCTGGCAGGCTTGTATGCCCAACTCGGCAGGATTGAGGATGTAGAACACTGCTGTTGTCGCGTCATCGCATTACAGGGTGACAATGCAGCTGCCCGCTATAACCTGGGGGTTGCACTCCAGCAACAGGGAAAAACCGAAACGGCGATTTCCTGTTACCAGGAACTCCTGACCATGCAGCCCGATCACGCCGCCGCGCATGCAAACCTGGGGCTGCTATACCACGAAAGCAAAAAACCCGACAAGGCAGAGGTACACGCACGCCAGGCTATAATCCTTCAGGCAGACAATGCACCAGCGCACAACACGCTTGGGCTGGTCTATCTCGATCAGGAACACTATTCAGAAGCGGTTGACTGCTTCCGTAGGGCAATCCGGCTTGATCCCGGCTACGCACAAGGACACTACAACCTCGGACTGGCCCTGCTGCGCAGCGGCGATCCGGAGAAGGCAGCCAGGTGCTTCCAGCTGGCACTGACCCTTCAACCTGACAACCCGGATGTACTGAACGACCTGGGATCTGCCTGCAAGGCGATGGGCAATTACGCACTGGCATTGCAACACTATTCACGGGCCATCCAGGCAAATCCCGACCATGCCGAGGCACACTGGAACAGATCGCTGGTGCTGCTGCTGACGGGTAATTATGCGGAAGGCTGGAAGGAATACGAATGGCGCTGGAAATCAGCGAACCGGTTACCCCGCAGGATTGCCGGCCCCGCATGGCAGGGAGAACCGCTTAACGGCTGCCGGATATTACTTTACAACGAGCAGGGCCTTGGGGATGGCATCCAGTTTATTCGCTACGCTCCAGTGTTAAAGGCCCTGGGTGCAACCGTTATTGCTGAAGTCCCCGGTGAACTCGCCAGGGTGCTGGCCACCTGCACTGGCATTGATCAGGTCATCGTACAGGGCGAGGATTTACCCGCATTCGATATTCATGCGCCCCTGATGAGCCTCCCGCGCCTGTTGAATACCCGCGAGGAGACGATCCCTGCCGGGATTCCCTACCTCTACCCTCCGCAGGACAGCAATGCTGTAATCAGCCGGCTTTGCGAGGACAGCCAGCGCGGACTGAGAGCAGGCATAGTATGGGCCGGGAACCCGCAGCACCCGAATGACCGCAACCGGTCCTGCCCGGCACGGCACTTTTCATCAATTTCGAATCTGCCTGGCGTACAGTTGTTCAGCCTGCAAAAAGGCGCACGGGCACCGGAACTGGATACAATCGAATTCGCAGGCTCCATCATCGATCTTGCCGGGCATTTCAGGGATTTTGCCGACACTGCCCAGGCACTCGGGCATCTGGACCTGCTGATCACGGTCGACACATCAGTAGCGCATCTTGCCGGTGCAATGGGCAGACCTGTCTGGGTCATGCTCCCCTTTGTACCTGACTGGCGCTGGCAATTGAATCGTAACAACAGCCCATGGTACCCGTCCATGCGCCTGTTTCGTCAGCCACGCCCCGGAGACTGGACAAGCGTCATCGAATCCATCAGGAAAGACCTTGTTGCCTGTGCAGAATCGAATGACTCGGGCATGATGTACGAATAACCGGGTTTTACCGGCTACGCTCAAAATTCCCGAAATATTGCAGGACAGCAGTCATGCCAGATCAATTCCAGAGAGACTCAACAGTGACTATCACCGATGCCGCTGAAGCGCGGGAGCGGGCATCGACCCTGATACAAACGGGACAACTCGCCGAAGCCAGGGCACTCTGCACCGCCCTCTGTCAGCATGACCCGCAGGATGCGGATGCCTGGTTCCTGCTTGGCGCCATAAATGGACAACTGGGAGACTACCCGGCTGCAGAGCAATGCAGCCGCGAGGTCATCGCACTGCAACCCTATTCGGCCGCCGCATACAGCAACCTCGGCAGCGCCCTGCTGCTGCAGGACAGGACGGATGAAGCCGAGGCGGCCTTCAAACAGGCACTGGAAATCAACCCCGGCGACCCGCAGACCCACAATAACCTGGGGAACCTGCTTCGCAACCGCAATCAACTGGGCGAGGCCGCGGAAAGTTACCGCAAGGCACTGGCACTCAACCCGGACTTTGCCGAAGCCAGCAACAATCTCGGGGCTGTCCTGCTGATGCAGGAAGACCTTGCAGGGGCGCGCGCCCAGTATGAGCGGGCACTGCAGCTGCAGCCGAACTACCCGGATGCATTGCACAATCTCGGCTCGCTCCTGTTGCGGCTCGGAGAAACGGCGACCGCGCGGGAACTGGTGGAAAAGGCCTTGAGTATCAGGCCCCAAATGCCCAATGCCCGACTCACACTCGGCACCATCCATCAGCAACTCGGCGAACTGGATAAGGCACTGGACTGCCTCCGAATCGCCCTGACCAACCAACCCCGGAACCCGGAACTGCATGCCCGCATCGGCCAGATACTGAATCAGCAGGGCAACAGTCAGGCTGCTGCGCAAAATTTCCAGCAGGCTACAACCCTCAAGCCTGACTTTGCAGAGGCCTGGAACGGCCTGGGCGCTGCATGCCTGCATATGGGCAAACTGTATCTGGCGGCCAACGCATTCCAGCATGCGCTGAGTCTGAACCCGGCGCTGGCAGAAGCCCGGGTCAATCTGGGGCGTTTGTTTACACTGGCCGGAAAAATGGACAAGGCTGCCGAATACTGTCAGCAGGCCCTGCAACAGGACCCTGAAAATACCAGGGCCTACCTGTGCCTTGGCGGCATCTACAAGATAACCGGGCAGTATGCGCAAGCCGAACACGCTTTTGAGGAAGCAGAACGCCTTGAATCCGGTTCTGTAGAAGCCCGTATCGGCCGTGCCGACGTACTCGAGGCCCAGGGACGTCATGACGAGGCCTACGGCATACTGGAACCGTTGCTTCACCAGGGCATCAGAAATTCCCATCTGGCAACTGTTTTTGCCGCCCTTGGCCAGCATCTGGGCAAAAAGGCAGAGGCCATTGCCCTGCTTGAGGACCTGCTGCTGGATCAATCTTTCGGGGCCAAGGCACGACTTGACATGCATTTCTCACTGGGAAAACTCTACGACTCGAGAGGCCAGTATGACGCGGCATTCGAACAGGTCCACCAGGGCAGGCAGCAGGTCAATGACGGCAGCAATCCAGAAGATGACCTTGACTTGCTGGATAAAATCCGGACAGCCTTCAGCAGGGAGGCCATGGCCGCGCTGGCACGGTCTTCCAGCAAATCCGGGCGTCCCGTATTTATTATTGGCATGCCGCGCTCGGGAAGCAGCCTGGTGGAACAGATTCTTGCCAATCACCCGGCAATTTTCGGTGCGGGTGAACTGCTGCACATCGGCGATATTGCGGCCGGTATACAGGAAATCACCGGTTGCCCCTCACCATATCCGGCCTGCGTAGACAGACTCACGACCGCACAACTCAATGAAATGGCCAATGGCTATCTGGACAGGCTCGCCCAGGTAGCCGGCAACGAGCAACACGTTACCGACAAGATGCCATACAACTTCATGCACCTGGGCCTGATTGAGATGCTGTTCCCGAATGCACGGATTATTCATTGCATAAGGGACCCGCTGGATACCTGCCTGTCAGTCTATTTCAATTATTTCGTAGGCCGTCATGCCTACGCTCGCGACCTGACCACACTGGGGCGCTACTACCATAAATACGAACAGCTGATGCTGCATTGGACGCAGTCGTTGACACTGCCAATCCTCGAGGTCAGTTATGAGGATCTGGTCCAGGACCAGGAGCAAGTCAGTCGCACGATGGTCGAGTTCTGCGGCCTGGACTGGGACCCGGCCTGCCTGGATTTCCACAACAGTGGCCGGACTGTATTGACATCGAGCTACGACCAGGTTCGCCGCCCCGTC
>Ga0210097_1000524_pt1 | contig 12878 bp, 12 predicted proteins | sample Joice_CattailNLA_2_FD_185521 | JGI IMG/M metagenome (GOLD analysis project Ga0210097, IMG submission 185521) | Wetland microbial communities from San Francisco Bay, California, USA, that impact long-term carbon sequestration - Joice_CattailNLA_D2... | ecosystem: Environmental > Aquatic > Marine...
CCTGCAACGCTTCCGGGAACTCGATCAGCTTGACGATGTATTCGGTCAGTATCTGCTCGGGGCAGATGGAAAAATCCACGCAAAAATTATCTTTGCTGAAAACCTCAGTACGCGCCAGGAAGTCGGCTGAACGTATCCGGGCTATGCGGGTCGGAGTGTTGTACAAACTGTATGCCAGTTTGCAAGCCACCATGTTGACCTCATCACTTTGCGTTACGGCCAGTAACATGTCGGTATCGACAATACCGGCCTTTTCAAGCGTCGAAGGATGCGCGGCATTACCGGCCAGCGTGCGCAGATCAAGCCTGTCCTGCAATTGGCGAAGTTTTTCTGCATCAGTATCCACAACAGTGATGTCATTGGCTTCGCCGACCAGGCTTTCTGCCACCGTAGAACCCACCTGCCCTGCACCAAGTATCAATATTTTCACGTGGTCCCCATTTAATTCACTGTTGCGCCCGTACCCAGCCTTTCCACTCCTCGAACAGTTTTTCATCTCGCGCAGCGATCACGGAACGCTGCCAGATGTCGCCCTGTGCAAATTCATCATATTCGATGCAGCAAACATGTCCGCCCGACTCCTGCAAAATCAGCTGTCCTGCGGCATAATCCCAAAGTTTTTGCCCGCCATGCAGATACACGTCGTAACGGCCCGCTGCGGTGTAACACCAGTCCAGCGCACTCGCACCAAAGTTGCGCTGCGAAGAATAGGGCGGACTGGCAGCAAGTTGCGTGGCCAGTTTTTTCTTGAGGCGCTTCATATCGACGCTCGCCAGCGCTTTCTTCAATGTTCCCGGCATCTCCCGTCCGAGCAGCTTCTCCCCATTCAGGAACGCACCTTTGCCCTGCTCGGCTGCGAACATCTCGTTGGCCACCGGGTCATACACCGCCCCCAGCACGCTCTTTCCCTCACGGATCAACGCAACCGATACCGCGAAATAGGGCAGGCCATGCACAAAGTTTGATGTGCCATCAATCGGATCGATGCACCAAATTCCGTCATGTCCCGATTCCCATAGCGTGCGCTGCTGGGCGACAGTCATCTCTTCGCCCAGAACCGGTACGTTGAGTATCGCCTGGAGTTTTTTGGTCAATGCGTTTTGCGCGGATATATCCGCCTCGGTACATAAACTGCCGTCGTTTTTGTGATGATGTGCCACCTTGAGATAGCGCGGCATGATCTCTTCGGCCGTCACCAGCTTGACTGCGGCGACCGCCGCTTTGAGCAACGCGCCCATGGTGTTCTGGGCTAGAGGGTACGTGCCGCTGCCTAGAGATGGAAGATTCATGCTGGATTTTGCTGATCGTCTTGTGCTTCACTGCGCCATTTGATGGAACATCCCATGCTGGCAATCTGCTCGCGTGGACCCTCCCCTGTCCGTGCCACTTGGACCATCGCATTGAACAAGTCGCGCGGCGCATCGGCGACCGCCTCTTTGCGCGAAGCATCCAGTCTGCCGCGGTATTGCAGCTCCAGCTTGGCGTTGAATCCGAAAAAATCCGGCGTGCAGACAGCGCCGTAATTTTTGGCTACTTGCTGGGTTTCGTCCCACACATAAGGGAACGGATAGCCGTATTGCTTTGACACCGCTTTCATGTTGTCGAAGGAATCTTCTGCATAATCGGCCGGATCGTTTGACATGATCGCGATGCTGTTGATGCCGTGTTGCTGCAATTCGCGCACGTCCCGGATGATGCGCTCGCGGATGGATTTAACATAGGGGCAGTGATTGCAGATGAACATCACCAACAGCCCGTTCTTGCCGCGCGCATTGGAAAGATTGTATCGCTTGCCGTCCACACCGGGCAGATCAAAATCGCGGGCTTTCCACCCGAAATCACATAACGGCGGTTGCAGACTGACCATTTCTAATTCCTGACAATATCCTTGAAGCCGTTATATTATCACGACGACACACTTATTCATTTGCGCACCGACCATGCCTCGTTTCTACTCTCCCCCGCCCCTGCCTGTCAGCGGATCGTTCGACCTGCCGCCGGATGCGGCACACCACGCATCGCGTGTTTTGCGCTTAAGGGAAGGCGATGCAGTGGAAATTTTCGATGGCTTCGGCAATGAATGCCGGGGTCTGATCGCCGATATCAGCGGCAAACATGTGACAATCACTGAAATAACCGCAACCGGCAGCAATCGCGAGTCACCATTGTATGTTGTGCTGGCACAGGCGCTTTCAGGCAGTGAAAAGATGGATTGGGTGATACAAAAATCCACGGAGCTGGGTGTCAACGAAATCCAGCCTCTTGCGACCGATCGCAGTGTGGCAAAACTCCCCGCAGAACGGGTCCGGAAGCGGCTTGAACATTGGCAGCAAATCGCCATCTCCGCCTGCGAACAATGCGGACGGAATATATTGCCCAACATATACGAACCTGTTGACATCATGGAGTGGCTGCAGCAGACCAAATCGGTGCCTGATGCGAAATTTATGCTGTTGCCTGAGGCGACGGCCTCGCTTCGTGATCAATCAAAACCTAAGGGCAAAGTCGTGTTGCTGATCGGTGCGGAAGGGGGATTGTCACAGGCAGAGGTCACTGCCGCATTGCAGTGCGGATATATCCCGGTACGGGTAGGTGCGCGTGTGATGCGTACCGAAACCGCAGCCATCGCGGGACTCGCATTGTCGCAATCTTTGTGGGGTGACTTTTAGCCTGGTAGTAATCTCAAGTACTGCAAAAAACGTCGCGCATCATTCCCACAAGTTTCAGTGTGCGCAAATCGCCGATGCGATAGTAGACCCGATTCGCATCCTTGCGTGTTGCCAATACTCCCTTGTCGCGCAATATCGATAAATGCTGCGAAATATTGCTTTGTGACGTGCCGACCTGATCCACAATGTCCTGCACGCTGACTTCCTGATCGCCAAGCACGCATAAAATCTTCAGTCGCAAGGGATGTGCGATCGCCTTGACAGCATGTGCGGCCTGCCGAATGTCTTCATCTCTGTCGATCAACTTGTTTGCCATTGCTGTTCCATTCATCCAAAATTTCCCGATCAAGCCGCCCACCAAGCCGGATAAATTCGTCTAAAATGCAGACTCTCAATAATCACCATCTGCTTATATTCTACATCAATGAACGTCACCCCTGTACTACTGATTATTCTTGACGGTTTCGGCTACCGTGAAGATGCCGATCACAACGCGATTCTGGCCGCCCGCAAACCCAATTGGGATAGACTTTGGCGGGATTACCCCCATACATTGCTTAACGCTTCCGAAAAATTTGTCGGTTTGCCTTCACTGCAAATGGGCAACTCTGAAGTGGGTCATCTCAATATCGGAGCCGGCCGCGTGGTGTATCAGGATTTGAGCCGCGTCGATGTGGATATCGAAGATGGCAGGTTCAACGCCAATCCCGCCCTGAGCAATGCGGTTGCGCTGGCCAAAAAAAATGGCAGCGCGTTGCACATCATGGGTCTGCTCTCGCCGGGCGGAGTGCACAGTCATGAGAATCATATTCTCGCCATGCTGGAAATGGCTGCCCGCAACGGTCTGAAAAAAGTCTATATACATGCATTCCTTGACGGCCGTGATACACCACCCAAGAGTGCGGCTCAGTCATTACAGATGTTGCAGGATAAATGTTCCGTATTGGGAGTAGGGCGGATAGCCAGCATCATCGGGCGTTATTACGCGATGGACAGAGACAATCGCTGGGAACGCGTGCAGCCCGCCTACGAATTGCTCACCCAGGGCCGCGCTGAATTCACTGCTGCCGACGCATTAGGCGGGCTGGAGCATGCGTACTCGCGCGGCGAATCGGATGAGTTCGTCAAAGCCACGGTGATCATCCCGAGTGGCGCGCAAGCCGTTGCCATGCAAGATGATGATGTAGTCATATTCATGAACTTCCGCGCCGACCGCGCCCGTGAAATCACCCGCGCCTTGACGGACGAATCATTCAAAGGATTCCGTCGCACCTACCTGCCCAAACTTGCCGGCTTTGTCACACTGAGCCGCTATGGCGATGATTTTGATTTGCCGTGCGCCTATACCCAAGAGCCGATCCACAACGGCTTTGGCGAATATGTTTCCAATCTTGGGCTGAAACAATTGCGCATCGCTGAAACTGAAAAATATGCGCATGTCACCTATTTTTTCAATGGCGGAAGGGAACAACCCTATCCAGGAGAGGACCGGATTCTGGTGCCCTCGCCCAAAGTCGCCACTTACGACCTGAAACCGGAAATGAGCGCGTTCGAAGTAACTGAAAAACTCGAAGCCGCGATCCTGAGCCGCCAGTATCACGCCATCATCTGCAATTATGCCAATGGAGACATGGTTGGACACACCGGCAATATGGGCGCCGCCACCAAAGCCATCGAGGCGCTGGATATTTGTATCGGACGGGTGGTAAAGACAATGCAATCCATTGGTGGCGAAGTCATCATCACTGCGGATCACGGCAATGCCGAGCAGATGTTGGATCGCGTCACGCATCAGGCTCACACGGCGCATACGCTGAATCCGGTGCCCTTCTTGTACATCGGGCGCAGGGCCAAGCTGAAAGAAGATGGCGCGTTGCGCGATCTCGCGCCGAGTCTTTTGACAATGATGGGTTTGCCTCAACCTCCGGAAATGACTGGGCACAGTTTGATTCAGATACAGTGACTTTCCTCTCACGCTTACTTTCACTGACATTTTGTTGTTTGGCCCTGGTCAATGTGGCATACGCCACCAAACAGGAAGAACTGGAAAATCTGCGCGAACGCATCGCCGCTGTGCAGCATGAGATGGATAAAACCAGCGAGTCAAAATCCGAAGCCGCGGATGCTTTGCGCGAATCTGAACGCGCCATCAGCAACAGCAACCGCAAACTTGCCGAACTCGCCGCGCTACAGCGTGCAGCAGATCAAAAACTCGGCAAACTACAAAACCAGCAAGAAAAATTGAATGCCGACATGGCCGGGCAACGGACTCTGCTTGGCAAATTGCTGTACCAGCAATACCTGGGCGGTAAGCATGAATATCTCAAGCTATTGCTGAACAATCAGGATCCCAACCAAGTTGCCCGTGATCTCAGGTATTACCAATACATAGCCCGCAGTCGAGCAAATTGGCTGGCAAACTTGCGCAAAAGTCTCGCCGAGCTGGATGAAGTCAGTGCCTCCACTCGCGACCAGCGCGCCGAACTGGCATCGTTGCGCGAAGAACAAACGGTTCAAAAGAAAACATTGGAGAAAGAGAAACACGCGCGGCAGCATATGCTGGCCAAAATTTCAAAACAATTGCACCAACAACGCCGCGAGATCGCGCGCCTGCAACGCGACGAGAACCGTCTTGCAGAGTTGGTCGACAAACTGACCAAGGTGCTCGCAAAACCCAAATCGGATTCGCTGTTCCGCAATGATAATCTTCCGGACGATCGCTTTGACGGCAGGCCGTTCGACCAGTTAAAAGGCAAACTGACATTGCCGGTCAAAGGCGTAATCACCAATCGCTTCGGGACACTGCGCCCTGAAAGCCGGGTGCAATGGAAGGGGCTGTTTCTCAGAACTTCCAGCGGACAAGCTGTCAAAGCGATTGCAGCAGGACGAGTGGTGTTTGCAGACTGGTTGCGCGGATTCGGCAATTTGTTGATTATCGATCACGGCAAGGGTTACATGAGCTTGTACGCAAACAACGAAACGCTCTACAAACAAGTCGGGGATGTGCTGAGTGGCGGCGACACCATTGCGACAGTAGGCAATACCGGCGGCAATGAGGATTTCGGTTTATACTTTGAATTGCGCCATGAGAGCAAACCGCTCGATCCAATGAAATGGATGGCTACAAAATAACTTTGAGGAAATTATGCGTCTTTTGGAAAAAGCGGGTCTGATCGGTTTGGGTTTGGTCGCGGGCGTAGCAGTCAGCCTGCATTTCGCAGCTATAGCTGATAAAGAAGCCGTTTCTACACCTCTTCCTATTGAGGAACTGCGTGCCTTTACCGAGGTTTTTGGTCGCATCAAGAGCGATTACGTCGAACCGGTTACTGACAAAAAACTGATCACAGATGCCATCGCGGGTATGCTGAACGGCTTGGATCCACATTCCGCCTATCTGGATGCAGACGCGTTCAAGGACCTTCAAGTCGGCACTCACGGTGAATTTGGCGGACTCGGTATCGAGGTCGGCATGGAAGACGGTGTTGTGAAGGTCGTCTCACCGATTGAAGACACACCTGCCTATAAAGCCGGTATCAAAAGCGGCGATTTCATTATCAAGCTGGATGATACGCTGATCAAAGGTATGTCACTGAACGACGCGGTTAAACGTATGCGCGGAAAACCCGGCAGCAAGATCGTTTTAACCATCATCCGCAAGGATGAACCCAAGCCTATCGAAATTACTTTGGTGCGCGCTGTCATCAAGGTTCAAAGCGTGAAGTCCAAACTGGTGGAGCCCGGCTTTGGATTTGTCCGCATCACCCAGTTCCAGGAAATGACCGGGGAAAATCTCGCCACTGCACTGGAAAATCTTGTAAAGCAAAACAAGGGGCCGCTTAAAGGTATCGTGTTGGACTTGCGCAACGATCCGGGGGGCCTGCTAACTGGAGCTGTCGCCGTTTCTTCCGCGTTTCTGCCCAAGGACGCCCTGGTAGTTTACACCGAGGGACGCACCGAAGACGCCAAGATGCGCCTGACTGCCAACCCTGAAAATTATCTGCGCAGCGGTAGTGAAAATGATTACCTGAAAGCGCTGCCGGGCTCCTTTAAAAGCATACCCATGGTCGTACTGGTGAATGCCGGCTCTGCTTCTGCATCTGAAATTGTTGCCGGTGCACTTCAAGACCACAAGCGTGCAGTCATCATGGGAATACAGACTTTCGGCAAGGGTTCCGTGCAAACGGTTTTGCCCCTGGGAAACGGCACCGGTATCAAACTCACCACTGCAAGATATTACACACCAGGAGGTCGCTCCATACAAGCCAAGGGTATCGTGCCCGACATTGTGGTGGAAGATCCTGCCTCGGCTGGACGTGACAGCAGCATATTCCGGTTGCGTGAAGCCGATCTGGCCAAACACTTGCTCAATGACAAGCCAGCGGACGACAAGCCGGAAAATGCTGGCAAAAATATACCTCCTCCTGCAGAAAACAATGAAGACGGAGCCGTAGCCAAGCCCACTGAATTTGGATCACAGGACGATTACCAGCTTAATCAGGCATTGAATCTGCTCAAGGGGATAGAAATATTGCAGGGAAAATAATCAGTTTATCGGGAGGCCAACTTGGTTGATTCGCCTGATCTGAATAAGCAGCGGGAAATAGTATTCAGTGCGGAGCCTCCCGGACAATTGGACCGTGCCCATCACCTTTTGTCCGGCCTGCCTCACTGCAAAGTTGAATATGGCGATACGCCGAACACTTTGCTGGTCTCTTACAATTTGCGCCATTACACTCTCAACGGCTTGGAAGATGGACTGACCGAAGAAGGTTTCCATCTCGACCATAGTCCATTACACAGTATCGGACGCAAGATTATTTACTATTGTGAAGATACCGCTTGCCACAATCTTGATATCCCCACTCATCCGACAAAAATGAGCGAACGCGAAGTGTTCGTCCAGGCTTATGAACATCAGCCGCACGGCGACCACGATGACACTCCACCGGAATTTCGTGATTACAAATAATTTTCCAAAGACAGCATGCGAGCATTGCAAATGCTCATCACTTTGTATGACCTACCACCATATCTGCTTCATTGAAGGCTCAAGTCGCTGGCTAAATAACAGGAGATCCTTGAAACAATGTTTACGCGGATAAATCAGTTCAAAATGATGCATAAGCTGAAAATCTATAAAAAGGCAAAACTTGGAAATGCTTTTAAATGGAAACGGCTGGACGCAAATTATGGCCTTGAGTTCGTAGATGAATTAACAAAAGTGCTGTTGTTGAAATAACGTGTTCAACCGATTCAAAAACATTATTTCCCCGCCCGCGCAAACATCCGGGGCTGATACAAATAATTTGAACCTGAACATAATTACTCCCCCCGGTTCTGCAGATGAAAGCGTTACCCATAAGGAGCAAGGTGATTCGCATTTAAGGAATGGCAGCCTTAAAGAAGCCCAAGTATGTTACCGGCAAGCAATTGCACTTAATTCAAGCTATGCGAAAGCCCATAGTAATCTTGGTTTCGTCTTAATGGAGCAAAAGGATTTCGGTGATGCTGAGCATCATTTGAAAGTTGCTCTTTCTATCGACCCAACAATTGCAGATGCTCACTACATGCTAGGGACAATCTATCAGATGCAGGGCAAGCTGGAGGATGCAATTCCTCATTTCAGGAGAACGACGGAGTTAGACCTGCAACATCAATTCGCCTGGCGTGATTTGTTTTTTTTCCTTTTTCAGCAAGGACAAATCGACGAAGCCAAAGAAGTCATCACCAAGGGAATAGCGCATAACCCGAATATTGCCGAACTAAACCACTGCCTAGGCAATATATACTTGTTCGAGAATGGATTTGATCAAGCTATTGCCAGTTACAGAACTGCTCTTTCGATCCAGCCTGATTTCGCGGAAGCGCATTATAATCTTGGCGTAGCGTTGCAAGCGCAAGGCCATGTGAACGAAGCTATAGCCAGCTACCAGAAAGCAGCTTCTCTCAAGCCAGATTATGCTGATGCTCACTACAATCTGGGAGTCCTGTTCTATAAGGAAAAGCTACTCCTGACTGAGGCACAAGAATGCTTTAATCGTGCATTGAAAATTAAACCCGATTATGCTGATGCCCTTACCAGCCTACTTTATATCAATAGCTTTCACGCTTTGGTTTCCCCGCAGGAATACCTTTCCCAAGCCCGCAACTGGGAACAGTCCTGCCTGACCGCGCAAGAACGTCAAGCTGCGCACGACAGACATTTCCAACGAGCGCCTCTCAATGGCAGACGGCTAAAGGTAGGTTATGTTTCCGGCGACTTTCGCCAGCATGCGGTAAGCTATTTTATAGAACGGCTCTTTTCAAAACACGACCGTTCTCGAATTGAATTGTTCGCATACTCCAATCACAACCTTAGAGATGCTGTCACAGAAAAACTTCAATCCATGGTGGATCATTGGTTACAAATCACCGGCATAAACGATACCACCCTCCGCAATCGCATTGATGCCGACGGCATTGATGTTCTCGTGGACCTTTCCGGCCATACCGCACACAATCGCATGGGCCTTTTCGCACATCGTGCCGCACCGGTGCAGGCACATTATCTGGGTTATTTTGCCAGTACAGGGCTGACAGAAATGGACTATTGGATCGGTGATGAAATCCTTGCTCCACCAGAAGCAGAACGTCACTTCAGCGAACTGTTATGGCGCCTGCCTCGTGTATGGACATCCTATAATCCAATTACTGATGCGCCCGAACCCAATTGGCAACCTGCAAGCGATGGATCTTTGTGGGTTGGAAGTTTTAACGCTTTGGGTAAGCTTACTCCACAAACACTTGCACTGTGGGCGAGGTTGTTGCAGGCGCTCCCCGAGGGGCGTTTGTTACTGAAAACCAAAGAGCTGTCCAATTCCGTCAATTGCCAGCGCATTTTGAACACCATGGCCAGCCACGGTATATCGTCGGATCGCATTGACCTCCATCGTAATACAACATGGACAGATTATATGGCATGCTACGACCGACTAGACATTGCACTTGATCCTGTTGGTGGGCACGGCGGAGGTACCAGCACTTGCGATGCATTATGGATGGGAGTGCCGGTCATTCACCTTTTAGGTAGCCACGTTGGCTCGCGATTTGCAGCCTCAATGCTGAATGCCATTGGCCACCCTGAATGGGTAGTCCACTCCGAAACAGAATATATCGACAAAGTTATCGATCTTGCTCGGGATGTACAACAACGCAAGGCACTTCGTTCCGGCCAGCGTGACCGAATGGCACGTAGTCCTTTGTGCGATGCAAAAGACTTAGCTATGAATCTTGAGAATGCCTATGTAGAAATGTTCAATCGGTGGCTGAGTAAACAAACCTAGCATATTCAATTTGATTTGAAAGTATCTCTAGAATCAAGCCCAATTTACACCCTATAAATAAAAACCCTCAGGTGAAAACCTAGGGGTTTCTATATTAGAAGAAGTCTGACGATGACGCAGCTTTTTGTATCTTTACCGTTTTTAAATCCTTAATGCTATGGCTGTTATGATAAAAGCAACTTATTTTGGCTCGTTAACCGACCACCATTTATATCATCATCAACAGTAAAAAAACTCACCAGCTCATTTAATAAAACCGCCTGATTAAGCATCGACCTGGAATTATTAGCCCCCTCCTGAGCCAATACAGCATTTTGCTGAGTCATACCATCCATTTGACTGACAGCTACATTGATTTGATCTATACCGGCTGCCTGCTCTCGACTGGCCGACGCAATATCATCAACAATTCTGGAAACTTTTTCAATGCTGGCTGCGGTATCATTCAATCGTTGGCCCGATTCGTCGACCAGCTTCTTGCCGATATCTATTTTTCCAACACTATCTTCAATTAATACTTTTATTTCTTTTGCAGAATCTGCGCTTCTATTAGCTAGCATCCTGACCTCGCTGGCTACAACCGCGAAAGCCCTGCCTTGCTCACCCGCTTTCGCAGCTTCAACTGCTGCATTGAGTGCCAGCAAGTTTGTCTGAAATGCTATTGAATCGATGGTGGAAATAATATCCGATATACGCTTGCTCGAATCACTAATTTCATTCATTGCTTCAGCAGCCTGCTGCGCCACTTTCCCGCCGATAAATGCCTCTTCCGTGGTCCTGCGGGCCATTTGATTAGCATCAAGTGATAACTCTGCATTCTTCTTTATTGCCTCTGTGATTTCCTCGATAGATGCTGCCGTTTGCTCAAGTGTTACCGCCTGTTCTTCAGTACGGGTTGACAATTCTTCATTATTCTTATTACTGCTTTCAGAACTTAACCGGACTTGAATACTACTATTCTTGACACGTTGTACGACGTCACCGACTTTTTCCGATACATTATTTAAGTAAGACAACATTTGCCCAAATTCTTCTGTAGTGCGAACTTCCATGTGATAACCCAAGTTTCCTTCTGCCAGCATCTGTAAGCTTTTGACAGTAGCATCGATCGTTGATTTGACCATCTTGGTCATTAGCAATGAAATCATGAGAATAACCACCGCAAGTGCCGTGCTTATAGCCAATAATAATTGGAATCGATTATTGGTCAACTCCTCCAGTTGATTATTAATATTCAATGATTTTGCGTTCAGCAATTTTGATAATTCATCCTGCTTGGCAAATGCCTGGGCAAAGTACGTATTTGCACGGCCCAATGATTCGTTAGCATTGCCTACATCAACAGATGCAAGCTCGATCGAGACGGTTACTGCTTTGGCATACTCACTAATGTCGACTAACAATTCCTGGTACAAACGCTCCTCTTGCTTTTGCAGAAAGCTATTTTTTTGGGAATCGAATTTTTCCACCAAGGCGCGCAGGTGATCAATTTCTTTGACCCCTTGCGTATACACTCTTTCCTGGTCCTGTTCATTAACCGAGGAAATGAGCAAATTCGAGATTTGAATATGCTGCCCTGAAAGCTTCGAAAACAGCGTTGTAAGACTGGTGGCCCGATCCAGATTGCCCGACATGACACCAAGATACTTCTGTTGCTGTTGTTGCAACGCATAAAACAGGAACGTGATCCCGGCGAGACACAAAATGCTAATCACAGGTACGGAAAGAAATTTCGCCCTGACTCCAAAGTTATTTATCCATTTCATCATATTAAGTCACCTTTCTCCGGCACCCATACTTGAAAAAATATTATCAATTACCAGTACCGAAGAAAGAATCTTTTCTTTTACTTTACCAACTATATCCAGCCATCAGCACTGATGACACCGATGTAGGAGAAATTGCCAGCGCCATCTGGTTTAAAGATATATGCGTCAGCTTCCTTTTTCGGCCAGATACCAACCGCCCCTTTAAGATTGCCTGTGTGTGAAACAATTATTGTATTGTTTGCACCCTTAGGCTTCTGAGACAACATTTCCCTTAACTTTGCATTCACGGGCTCACGCTGTTCTGGGGGTAAATGAATAGCAAAATACAGATTGTCTGATTTTTCATACTTACCAAAAGCCAGATTAGCCGTATCTACGCAACGACAGTATGGACTTGTGTAAACGTTACCAACCGGGATGTCCAGTTTTTTGAACGCCTGTCCAATGCCTTTTGCCTGCTCTCTTCCTTTTTCTGACAGATTTCTCTGCGTAGAACAATCGGACAGCTGTCCTGCCGGGACATCTTTTTCACCCACTTTCTCGGTAGAACCATGTCGAAAGTAAACAACATACCCACCCTGCTTTAGCAGTTTAATGATTTCCTTACTTTCGAACTTTGGCTCGGTACCTCCTGTAAGCTCTGCTGCAAAAAGTGGCGACGCGACTAACAATAATACCAGCGGGAACACCCGCAGATCGCTCAACAGTTTATTGACGAACAACATTATTACACCTCCAAGTTAGTTTAATTGATCAAGATTGGTCCGGTGCAACTTAAACTCAAAATTAAAGATGAACCATACCAATGGCCAAATGGAAGGCAATTAACGTGCCATTAATATTAGCGATTGTTTATATGTAACATTTTGTTTCAAAGGTTGAAAAGGCATTCGTTGATGACTAGCTATCGTCATACCAGTGCCAAGGTTTTGACATGTCTCTACCCACAAAGCAAAACGCCCCACCATTTCTGGCGGGGCGCTTTACTTTGTAAGGAGTCTGACGATGACCTACTTTCGCATGGGTAATCCACACTATCATCGGCGCGGAGTCGTTTCACTGTCCTGTTCGGGATGGGAAGGAGTGGGACCAACTCGCTATGGTCGTCAGACAAACCG
>Ga0210097_1000527_pt1 | contig 12849 bp, 16 predicted proteins | sample Joice_CattailNLA_2_FD_185521 | JGI IMG/M metagenome (GOLD analysis project Ga0210097, IMG submission 185521) | Wetland microbial communities from San Francisco Bay, California, USA, that impact long-term carbon sequestration - Joice_CattailNLA_D2... | ecosystem: Environmental > Aquatic > Marine...
GCAAGGAGAAGAAAAAATGAACTACCAGGAAATGAAAGATATTTTTCTAAATGGACTGTGGAAACAAAACACCGGCCTGGTGCAGTTGCTTGGATTATGTCCTTTGCTGGCGATCAGTAACTCGGTGGTCAACGCGCTCAGCCTGGGTCTGGCCACCACACTGGTGATGACTTTGTCGGGCAGCGGTGTCGCCGCGATACGCGAAGTGATCCCCAACGAGGCACGCATTCCTGTTTACGTGTTGTTGATCGCAGTGCTGGTCACCGTCGTGCAATTCCTGATGAATGCCTATGTTCATCCGCTGTACCTGGTGCTGGGCATATTCATCCCGCTGATCGTCACCAATTGCATTGTGCTGGCGCGCGCCGAATCGTTCGCGTCCAAGAACGGTATCCGCGCTTCCGCGCTCGACGGCATCGCTATGGGACTTGGGCTGACGGCGGTGCTGACAGTACTGGGCGCAGTCCGTGAGATATTCGGCCACGGCACGCTGCTGACCGGCATCGATCTGGTGTTCGGCGAAAGCGCAAAATCGCTGGTCATCACGCTAATACCAAACTATCACGGTTTCCTGCTCGCGATCCTCCCGCCCGGCGCTTTCATAACGCTGGGCCTGCTGATCGCGCTGAGGAACTGGCTGAATCTGCGCGCCGAACAACGAGCCCGCAGGCAGGCCATCTCCGGTACTGCGATTCCGGCAACCTGAGCCCGCGCAGGATGGGTTTAGCGCAGCGATACCCATCATTTCCAATACACCGCTCGTTGGGTATCGCTGCGCTCAACCCAACCTACATAATGAATATTCCATGAACCCCGCCAAACGCCGCGAAATATTTTTACGTCTGCAATCGGCCAACCCGCACCCCGCTACCGAACTCGAATATCGCACTCCATTCGAACTGCTGGTCGCAGTGATACTGTCGGCACAAGCCACCGACGTGAGCGTGAATGCCGCGACGCGTCAACTTTTCCCGGTTGCGAACACACCGCAGGCGTTGCTCAGGATGGGCGAAGCAAAATTGTGTGAGTATGTACAGCGCATCGGACTCTATAAAACAAAATCCAAACACATCATCCAGATGTGCAAACTGTTGATGGCGCATCACGGCGGGCAAGTACCGCAGACGCGCGAAGGGCTGGAAGCCCTCCCCGGCGTGGGGCGAAAGACCGCCAATGTGATTTTGAACACTGCGTTCGGCCAACCCGTTATAGCAGTGGACACGCACATCTTTAGGCTATCGAACCGCACCGGCATTGCTCCCGGCAAGGATGTTCTGGAAGTTGAAAAAAAGTTGTTGAAGTTCGTGCCGGACGAATTCAAGCAGGATGCACACCATTGGCTGATCCTGCATGGGCGCTATGTCTGCCAGGCGCGCAAACCGAAATGTGCTACATGCATCATCAATGATCTGTGCGAGTACAAGCAAAAGGAATCCTGATGATGTTCAATCCGTCGCGCGACGAAGCGCGTTTGTTTTTGTTCGAATCCTGGCGCAAACACCGGGAAGGCAAATTGCTCTCGCCGCTGGAAGATCTCGCTGCACAGCTGATCGCAAGGCATCCCGAATACCACGAGGTGCTGGAAAATCCGCAACAGCATCAGGAAAGGGACTACCTTCCCGAACATGGCACGACCAACCCTTTCCTGCACCTGATGATGCACATGACGATAGAAGAGCAGATCTCGATCGATCAACCGCCGGGAATCCGCGCGCATTTTACTCGCCTGTCCCGAAAATTCGATTCCGAGCACGATGCACAACACCGCATGATGGAATGTCTCGGTGAAATGATCTGGCAGGCACAACGAGGCAGCACACAGCCGGACGCAGCGGTATACTTCGAGTGTCTGGAACAGAAATAACCGGGACCTGACGCATGCGCTTGAGCAAGATCACCACCCGCACCGGAGACAAAGGTACAACCGGCCTCGCCGACGGCTCCCGTATCGGAAAGGACCACGCACGTATCGCCGCACTGGGCAGCGTGGATGAGTTGAACAGCCAGATCGGCGTGCTGCTCGCCGAAGAACTACCGACCGACATCCGTACACTGTTGTTGCAGATCCAGAATGACTTGTTCGATCTGGGCGGCGCGCTCGCACTGCCAACACAGGATTCGTTTTCCGAAAACAAGATCACATTTCTGGATGAACAGATCGTCCGCTACAACGCCGACATGCCACCGCTAAAGGAATTCATCCTTCCGGGTGGCTCGCGCGCCGGCGCCATGTGTCATGTGGCACGCGCCGTGGCTCGCCGTTCCGAACGTGACTTGGTGCTGCTTATGCAAAACAATCCGGTTCCGCAGTATGCAATGCCCTATCTGAACCGGTTGTCGGATCTGTTATTCGTGCTGAGTCGCTGCATCAACCGGATCCAGTCAGTGCCGGAATCACTTTGGAGGCGTGAATAAAAACCGGGTTTTCGCCATGCCGGCCAACAGGATTGAGATTGCTTGGCTGTGACGAAACGATGGGGATCAGTTATCACCCTCGTCGAAATGATAATAGTTTGCATTCAGGAATCGCGCGGCCTCCGCAATGTCCTCGTCGCTCCATTTGAGTTCTGCATTTTGCTGCCAGCGACGCACTTGAAAATTCAGGCTGGCCCAATCACTGGCAAGTTTATTGTCCCGCCAATGGACCTGATCAGTGTGACAGGCAATACAATGTGTCGAATACAGTAGCTCACCGCGAGATACCGGCCTGTTGGGCTGGGCGATGGCGTGACTCCCCAGCCAGACTGATATTACGGCAAGTATCCAAGTTCCTCTCATGTAACGCTCCATAGATAACGGCAAATTTGCCAATTGGCATAAGGCCCCGGAATATGCCTCGATGCAGACTTGATGCAAAGTTATTTACGATTTGGCCGATCGTGACTCACCTTGCTTCGGCAAGCTTTCCTTCGTTAAAGTCCTTGATGGCCTGAAATATCTCATCCCTGCTGTTCATTACGAACGGGCCGTGCTGGACGATGGGTTCGCGCAGCGGTTTGCCGGAAACCAATATGGCCCTAGTCGGATCGGATGCGATCATCACCACACCGTTGGATTGCGGCATGTTGGCGAGTACCGCCATGCGACTTTCTCCAAGCTGCGTGCCTCCGATTGTCAACTCGCCGCGATACACATAAACAAAGGCATTGTGTGCCGCCGGTAATTTCGTCGAGAACATACTGCCCGACGGCAGTTCCATATCGAGATAAACGGGTTCTGTTTCCTCGCGTGTCATCGCCCCGGTTATGCCGTTGCTCGTTCCGGCTATCACCCGCACCACAACACCTTCATCGGTGACGTATTCCGGAATCTCGGTTCTTGGGATGTCGCGATACCATGCCGGAATCATCTTGCGGCTGGCCGGCAGATTCAGCCAGAGCTGGAAACCCTCCATGATGCCGTCTTCCTGTTCCGGCATCTCCGAGTGGATCACACCGCGGCCTGCGGTCATCCATTGCACGCCGCCATTCTGCAGCAGACCTTCGTTTCCGGCGCTGTCGCGATGGCGCATGCGGCCCGCGATCATGTAGGTGACGGTCTCGAATCCCCTGTGCGGATGATCCGGAAAGCCCGCGAGGTAATCGCCCGGGTCGTCGCTGCGAAAATTGTCCAGCATCAGAAAAGGGTCCAACCGCTGCTGCAGATCCTGAGTAAGCACCCGGGTAAGCTTGACGCCGGCACCATCGCTGGTCGGTACTCCGGCTACGATACGTTCTATTGTGCGAGTTTGTGTTACTGCCTCTAATCTGACCGGCTGTTTCATTGCCACACCTCGTGCGGATACTCAAACAAGCGTCAGCCTAGCATGAAAAGGGGGAACCGTTTCAATTGGGTATTCATCCCTGCGTCCACCATGGAGTATGCACCGGAGTGCAATCGGGATAGAGGCGCCTGTGACTACTGTTCCAGCCGGGCAGCGACTTCGAGCTCGGCGGCAGCCCAATGTTCGTCGGAGCGGCCCTGGAATCCATGCCGTTCTGCGATGAAATATGCTGTTGTCTCAACCATGCGGTATCGTTCTTCCGGAGTGAGTTTCGCAGCCTTCCTGGAAGCAACCTGTTTGGGCTTGGTTGCCAACGGTTTTTTCGCTATAGATTTCCCGGTTGCTGTACCTGCCTTTTTCGCGGCAGTGCCAGGTGCTTTTTTTACAGGCGCTTTCCTGGCTTTTTCAGTCGGTGTCTCCTTGACGGTTTTGGACTTGCCTGCAGCCTTGCCGCTGGCTTTGTCCTTGACCTTGGCGGCTTTTTTTGCTGCAGATTTGACTTTTTTTTCAGACATGATGTCACCTCGCTGGATTGATTGAACTTGCACCGCACAAACTGCTGACGTTACAGCCGAATATCTGTTCAGTGCCAGTCCACATCTGTCATGATATGTACCCAGGCTATACCGGTCAACAGCTTAGGGTTAATATTGAACACGAGGCGCATCTTTATAACGCGCATAGCGTTTTGAATATAAAAGGATTGAATTGATGTTTACCCTGGAAACATGGGAGTTGTTGAGTTATGTGGTAACCGTCATCGGTCTTCCGCTGGCAATCGCTGTATTCATCTTCGAACAACGCAAGGAACGTGACAACGAGGAGGAAGAGGTTTATCAGCTGCTTTCGGATAATTACCAGGAATTCCTCAAGATCGCGCTGGAAAACCCCGATCTGCGCCTTTTTGCAAGCGAAGAAACACCCGCGCTTACAGAAGAACAGCGGGAGCGAATGTTCATCATCTTCAGCATGCTGATTTCGTTGTTCGAGCGTGCATATCTGCTACTCTACGAAAATGACATGGCAGAGAAACAGTTCAGGCGCTGGCGATCATGGGAGGATTATATGGGAGAGTGGTGCAATCGGGCGGATTTCCGAACTTCACTACCCACCTTACTGCGCGGCGAGGATCCGGCATTCGCGGCCTACATCCAGAATCTTGCTGCCAGCGGCAATGTTGCCTGATTACCTGGCGGCCGCAAGGCGAACTACGGTCTGGCTGGCAGACATTCTGGAGAACCAGGTGAAACCATGCTGACGATACTTGTTATCAATTCGAAAGGCGGCTCGGGGAAAACCACCCTGACCACCAATCTAGCAAGTTACTATGCAAGCAGGAAGATCAGAACAGCGCTCATGGACTACGATCCCCAGGGATCGAGCATGCAGTGGTTGCGGGTTCGGCCCGACCAGGCTGAAAAAATCCACGGCGCCAATGCGGCACCGCCCAAAGGCGCGACGATACAGCGCAGTTCCCAGATCTGGATACCCGCTGACACCGAAGTCATGATCATCGATGCGCCTGCCGGCGTGAAAGGCCTGTTGTTGCAGGAACTGGTGCGCAGGACGAATTTCATCGTGATACCGGTTGCGCCATCTGCGATCGATATTCACTCTACCGCTGATTTTGTAAAAGAGCTGTTCCTGTTCGGCGGGGCGCGCACTTCCAAGGCAAAGATCGCGGTGGTTGCGAACCGGGTGCGCAGTTCCTCGTCAACAGTCTATGCGTCGCTGGAACGATTCCTCAATTCGCTGAAGCTGCCTTTTCTGACCAATATCCATGATTCCGAGATCTATCTTGAAACTGCAGAAAAAGGTTTGGGCGTATTCGAAATGGACGAAGCAGCCACTGCCGTAGAGCGGCGCGAACTGCTGCCCATAATGCAGTGGGTGGATGGTCATTATATGGCAGCCGACAAGCGGCTCAAGACTTCCCCTGATCAGGGCAACCGGCCATCGCCGGCCAATTTTGGTTCCCGCATCGAGGACAAGGTCATGAACCTCGATGCTTTCCGTGCCACCGGTGGATTCAAAAAGTATCCCTGATGCGACCCTCAAACCCAATTTATAACGAACTGGCCTGACCGGGGTTGGTAATAGAATTTCGTGATTTCATCAAATATTTCACTTGACTAACCCAAAACATGTTTAAATATACGTAACATTCAAAGGCATATATTGGTTAGCTGAAGTACTTATGTCGATTCGAGCAGTTTCAAATCGATAAATCGCAGAAAGGGGGCGCACGATGCTGACGATACTGGTCATCAACTCCAAAGGGGGATCAGGGAAGACCACCTTGACCACCAATCTCGCCAGTTATTACGCCAGCAGGAAATTCCGAACTACCATCCTCGATTACGATCCCCAGGGATCCTGTCTGCAATGGTTGCGGCTACGCCCCAGCCATCTGGGGACCATCCACGGCGCCAATGCCGCCCCGCCCAAAGGTGCCAGTACCCTGCATAATTTGCAGAAGTGGGTTCCGGTCGGTACCGAAGTGCTGGTCATTGATGCGCCTTCCGGAACGAAGGGGCTGTTGTTGCAGGAAATGGTTCGCAGGTCGAACTACATCGTGGTCCCGGTTGTACCCTCCCCGATCGACATCCATGCAACTGCGGATTTCATCAGGGAACTGTTTCAGACCGGCGGCGCAATGGCCGCCAAGACGAAGATTGCCGTGGTAGCAAACCGGTTGCGCAGCGATTCCCCGTCACGCGAAGCGCTGGAACGCTTCCTGTCTTCCCTGAAACTGCCCTTTCTCACCAGCATCGGCGATTCCGACAATTATCTGCGTGCTGCGGGAAAAGGTCTGGGCGTGTTCGAAATGGACGAAACCAGTTCCTGTACAGAAAGGCAGGAGTATCTGCCCATTCTGAAGTGGCTGGACGGCCAGGAAATCATCTGCCAGACAAGCGACATCGACAACAATGTGGTGAAGATGGAAGACTCCAGGAAACTTGCCGCCCAGCGTTCTGTCGTGAAGGCGTGGCACTCCCCCATCCTGCGCAAGGTCGAGAGATAAAGGATATTCACTGACTCTGCCGTAACGTGACACGCTTGAGATAAGCCTCGCGCGCGATCTGAATATCCTCCAGAAAGTACGGCAACTCCTTCAACAGCATCGCTTGCGGACCGTCCACCAGCGCCTTGGGTGGCGCAGGATGAAAATCGACCAACACCATGTTGGCGCCGGCGATCACCCCCTGCGCGGTAACATGCATCATGTCGAGTATCCCATCCGGCGCTGCAGCACGAGAACCGACCGAATGGGATGGATCGATGCAAACCGGCATGCGGGTCAGCCGCTTGACCACCGGTACGTGCGAGAAATCCACAAAGTTCCGGTGCGGGTCACCCATGTTGGTTTTCATCCCGCGCAGGCCGAACACCACGTTGCGGTTGCCTTCTGTTGCAAGGTATTCTGCCGCATTCAGCGATTCGTCCAGCGTGATACCGAAGCCGCGCTTGAGCAGGATGGGCATGTCTTTTTGCCGTCCTACGATCTTCAGCAATTCAAAATTCTGCGTGTTGCGCGTGCCGATCTGCAGCATCACTCCGGTCGGATTGCCGGTCGCATGCAGCGCTTCCTTGATCTCGTTGAGATGCGATTCATGCGTGATCTCCATCGCGATCACCTTGATGCCGTATTTCCCCGCCAGCTCGAACACATAAGGCAGGCAATATTTGCCGTGCCCCTGGAACGCATACGGGCTGGTGCGCGGTTTGTAGGCACCCATGCGCGTGCACACCTGGCCATTGTCGTGCACCGCCTTCATCATGATCTCGACATGTTCGCGGTTGTCCACCGCGCATAATCCGGCAAACACGTTCAAAGTGTCCTGCCCGAAGCGCACGCCGTTGTATTCGAAATGAGTGGGACGCTGGTCGTCCTTGTGCCGCCCGAGGATACGGTACTCCTCGGAAACCTTCACCGCGCGTTCCACACACGGGAGGTTCTGCATATCCTCGATTTCCAGCGCCTTGGTGTTGCCGATCAGATAGATCTCCGTCAGTGTCTGCTCGGCTCCACGCTCGTTGTGCACGCGGGTCTTGATGCCCGGCAAGGTCGCAAGGTGCACCATCAACTGCTTGTATTCCGGCATTTGATCGGTAACGTTGGAACTCAGGATCAAAATCATTATATTTACTCCATCATCATTGCAACAATATTGCCAATTGCGCCGGCCATTGCGACATCGGATCACGCGAGAAGCCGCTCTTGGCGAACTGTGTCCAGATGCCGATCACATAGCACACCAGCAGGTTGGCATGGGCACCAACATCGACCGACTCACCCAGTTCTCCCTGGGTCGCGGCCATGCGAAACGATTGTTTGAGGGTGGCTTCAATGCGGTCCAGAAGTTGATTGATACGTTGCTGCAAACGCTCATCCTCATTCACCAATGCATCGCCGATCAGCACTCGGACCATGCCGCGGTTCTTTTGCGCGAAGCTGAGCAACATAGCCACGATCGCCTCGATCTGCTTCACACCGCTCTTTTCCTCTTGTGTGATCTTGTTGATCAACCCGAACACGGTCTGCTCGATGAAGTCGATCAGGCCTTCGAACATCTGTGCCTTGCTGGCAAAGTGCCGGTACAAAGCCGCCTCGGAAAGTTCCAATCGCGCCGCCAGCGCTGCGGTGGTGATCTTTTCGCCCTTGGGTTGTTCCAGCATCTGCGCCAGGGTTTGCAGAATCTGGAGTTTTCGTTCGCCCGGCCTGGCTGGTGCCATTTCGCTTCCCCTCAGATCAGCCGCGATAATATGCGCGGCAATTGCATCACATCACGAATCTTCACATCCACACTCGGCGAGTACTGGCTGCCCGTGTCCACCCACACGGTACGCATCCCCAGCTTTTTGGCCGAATGAAGATTCTCCAGGCTGTCTTCAACCATCACACACTGCGCAGCCTTTACCCGGTTGCGTTTCAACAGGCGCATGAAACCGAATACATCCGGTTTGGGACGAAAGCGCGTTTGTTCTACTGCCATCACATCGTCGAACAGTTCGTCCACGCGCAGCAACTTTAGAACCGCATGCGCGTAACGCTGCGGTGCATTCGAGAATATTATTTTCCTGCCCGGCAATTTCTTCAGCACATGGCGCAAGCGCGGCTCCCGCAATACCATCCGATCCAACTCAGGAAACTGATGCGTATGCCATAGAAAGTGGTCCGGATCGGTATTATGATGAATCATCAGTCCGCTCAGGGTAGCGCCGTAGCGCAGCCAGTAATGCATCCTGAGAGCGCTTGCAGCCGCTTCGTCCAGTTGCAGATGTTCCTGCAAATACGCAGTCATGCTTCGATTGATGTGCGGAAAAATGTGCGGCGTCGCATCGTGAAGCGTGTTATCCAGATCAAAAATCCACAGCGGAGCAGCCACACCTTATTTACTCTTGATCAGAGTACCAACACCCTCATCGGTCAGGATCTCCAGCAGCAACGCATGCTCCACCCGGCCGTCGATAATGTGTACCGCGCGCACTCCGCCTCTCGCCGCATCCAGAGCAGAACCGATCTTGGGCAGCATTCCGCCCGACAGAGTGCCATCCGCGACAAGCTCGTCGACCAGTTTTGGCGTAAGCCCGGTCAGCAGTTTGCCTTGTTTATCCAGCACTCCCGGCGTGTTGGTCATCAGCACGAGCTTTTCTGCACGCAGAACTTCGGCGAGTTTGCCCGCCACCAGATCGGCATTGATATTCAGTGTCTCACCATCCGGAGCCACCCCGATCGGCGCAATTACCGGAATGAAATCGCCGGAATCCAGGAAAGTAATGATGGAAGGGTCGATCTTGTTGATGTCGCCGACCAGACCGATATCCAGCATTTTGCCTTGTTCCTCGATGCTCTCAAGCATCAGTTTTTCTGCGCGGATGAATCCACCGTCCTGACCGGTCAAACCTACCGCCTTGCCGCCAAAGCGGTTTATCAGATTGACGATGTCCTTATTGACCTTGCCCAGCACCATCTCGACCACATCCATGGTCTCTTCGTCGGTCACTCGCATACCTTGAATGAATTCGCCCTGCTTGCCTACTTTCTTTAGCAGGTCGTTGATCTGGGGACCACCGCCGTGCACCACCACCGGGTTCATCCCGACCAGCTTTAGCAAAACCACGTCGCGCGCAAAACTTTCCTGCAATACAGGATCTGTCATGGCATTGCCGCCGTACTTGATGACGATAGTCTTGTCGAAAAAACGCTGGATATACGGCAGCGCTTCGGACAATGTATGCGCCTTTTGGGCGGCGGTGGTAGCAGAAAGCGGCATGGCATTCCCTTAAACTTGGGTAAACAGGTAGTCCGACTGATGGCGGAAGACCATAAAAAATATGCAGCGGATTCTACACCAGAAGAAAATTTGCAGGGCTGAAAATAAATCGGGCGGCAAGCGCCGCCTGATTATCCGGGAAAGCCAATGCTTACTTATGCGGCGTTAGTCGCGGTCAGCGATCTTGCCAAGTTCCCGGTCTCTTGTTCGAGCACACCTTGCCTGCCCACCCCGTTGCTCATCGTCAACGGCACGGTTCCATCTCTTTGAGCGGCGTCTTCAGCCCGATCCACATCGGTGGTGACCGCTCTTGCCAGGATTAAACAGCAACCTGCATGTGCTCCAGCCCCTTAACCTGGTGTATCTTCATCATGCCCCCCTCCCTGGACATGCGGTGCGGTACGGAAACCCTGCAAACATCACCGGATGCACTGCCAATATAGCAATCTGATTGCTGGTAATGGAAAAATCCGTAATTGCAGAGTACTGCCGGGGGCGTGCCACGCGACCAGGCCTCTTCGATCCGCATGCCTCCCGCGTACGAATTTGCACATAATGCCAAGGCAGAAACGGCCTCAGGAATCTATACAAATTTTGCATCATCATGGCACTCGGGTATTTTTGAATAGATAGCAAGTCCCGCGGAACAATCCCATACGAACCGAAATCGGTATTACTATCGACCGGCACCGCGCAAGGAATATAATGGCAGGCCTCAATCATCACGCCAGACCATGAAATTCATAGCCCTGCTCATCAGCCTGATGCTGCCCGCAGTCAGTCACGCCGTTTCGACGACCCCTGCTGTACCGATCCTGGCAGCCAAATCCTATCTTCTGTACGACTACAGCAGCAATCAGGTATTGGTGAACCATAACGGGGATGACCGAATGGAACCCGCTTCCCTGACAAAACTAATGACTGCTTATCTTTCCTTTGATGCGATCAAGCACGGCACGATTACAATTGAGCAGAAGGTCAGCGTCCCAGCCGCTGCAGTGCGTTACATCAGCGGCGAATCACGCATGCTGCTCAAAGCCGGACAAAAAGTCAGCGTGGATGAACTGTTGCACGGCCTGATCGTGCAATCCGGAAACGATGCGGCCATCACGCTGGCAGTCAACATTGCAGGCAGTGTGGGAGGATTTGTAGACATGATGAACCAGGAGGCCAAACGACTGGGCATGGATAACACCCATTTCACCAATCCGGTCGGACTGTCTGATGTGCAACACTATAGCAGTGCCTACGATCTGGCACGATTGGCCGCCGCTATCGTGCGCGACTATCCGCAACACTACCCGCTATTTGCAGTGCGTAACTACACGTTCAATAATGTCACCCAGGCTAACCGCAACCGTCTGCTGTGGCTGGATCCCTATGCGGATGGCATGAAGACCGGATACACAGAATCAGCGGGGTATTGCATGGTCGGCTCAACAGATCGTAACGACCGTCGCATGATCTCCGTGCTGTTTGGCGCAGATTCAGACAGACTCCGTGCTTCGGAAAGTCAGAAGTTGTTGAATTTCGGGTTTGCGAATTACGATACCGAAAAGCTTTATGGTAAAAGCCAGCCTGTCGCCAGACTGCGTATCTGGAAAGGTACAGAAAGCCATCTCCCGATCGGATTCCGGCACGATCTGTATTTGACCATCCCGAAAGGAACACGCGAGCAACTCAAGGCAACGATGGAAACAAGCCAACCTGTCTTTGCACCGATCAGCGGCGGACAGCAGTTGGGCGTTCTCAAACTGAAGCTGGACGGAAAGCCCTATGCGGAATTCCCCCTGGTAGCTTTGGAAAGCGTACCCCTGGCCAATGTATTTTCACGGGGATGGGACAGCATACGGTTATTTTTTCAATAAGGAACAATAAATGACTATCTATCTCGACGGACATTACATGCCCATATCCGAGGCAAAGATTTCGGTGCTGGATCGCGGTTTTATTTTCGGCGATGGCGTGTACGAAGTGATTCCGGTGTATTCCCGCAAAGTATTCCGCCTGGAGTCACACTTGCGTCGCCTGCAGCACAGTCTGGATGGCATCAAACTCGCCAATCCCCACAGCGATGCGAAATGGACGGCCATCATCAACGAACTGATCAAGCGCAATCCGGAGCAGGACCAGTACCTGTATCTGCACATCACGCGTGGCGTGGCCAAGCGCGATCACGCTTTTCCCAATCCGCCGGTCAAACCGACGGTATTCGTGATGAGCAACCCGCTGCTAACTCCGCCGGCCGAATTTCTGCAAAGCGGTGTGGGCGCCATAAGCGCTGAAGATAACCGCTGGCTGCGCTGCGACATCAAGGCCATTGCGCTGCTACCCAATGTGTTGCTGCGCCAGTTGGCCGTCGATGCTGGCTGCGCGGAGACAATTCTGATCAGAGAAAATGAATTCATGACCGAGGGCGCCGCCAGCAACATCTTCGTGGTGAAAAAAGGCATATTGCTCGCACCACCCAAGGATAACCTGATGCTGCCGGGTATTACCTACGACGTGGTGCTGGAACTCGCCGCGGCAAACAATATCCCACATGAAGTGCGTCGCATCGCCGCATCCGAAGTGTTTGTTGCGGACGAATTGTTGCTTACTTCCTCCACCAAGGAAGTGCTTGCCATCACCAGACTGGATGGCAAGCCGGTCGGCACAGGCAAACCGGGCGCGATGTTCGCCAGGCTGCACAAGCTCTACCAGGACTTTAAACTCAACGTGATGCGTGCCTCATGAGCGAATTGAAGGCCAGCCTGATCGAATATCCCTGCGAATTCCCGATCAAGATTTTCGGCCGGCAGCAAGCCG
>Ga0210097_1000528_pt1 | contig 12805 bp, 11 predicted proteins | sample Joice_CattailNLA_2_FD_185521 | JGI IMG/M metagenome (GOLD analysis project Ga0210097, IMG submission 185521) | Wetland microbial communities from San Francisco Bay, California, USA, that impact long-term carbon sequestration - Joice_CattailNLA_D2... | ecosystem: Environmental > Aquatic > Marine...
CGTTAAGCCCGCCATCCAGCACATAGGCCTCGAAACCCTTGTGACTGAGAACGAATGCCGCAGAAATACTCCGATGCCCCGTATCGCAGCAGATGACGTATTTCGCATTAAAAACCAGCTCCGGGATCTGATCCCGCAATTCGGTCAGCGGGATATTCACACTGTCCTCGAATGCGTTGCACTCGTATTCTCCCGCTGATCTGACATCGATCCAGACGGCGCCTTCATCCACCATCGCGGCCGCGTCTTTATAGCTGACGCTCTTGACGAGGGGTTTTTGCAGCAGCTCAACAAAATCCTTCTTGCCCAGGCGCATCAATAAACCATCCGTCAACATGGTAATACTGGCGTTACGAGCGCTTGCCGATAGTAGCGACTCCTCGCCGAAGAAGTCCCCGGCCGACAATTCAGACAGCAGCAGATCCTTGCCGTCTGGTGACTCCCTGCGCGTTACTGCGCAGCGCCCCTTGTGAATGGAATAGAAATAATCGCCTTCCTCACCCTGGCGAATAACTACATCCCCTGCATGAACCGGGTGGGGTTGCATGCTGATGATCAGGCGCTGAATAACCGCCGGCGGTATTCTGATGAAGGCTTCGGACTGGAGGATGCGGGTCATCCAGTCCTCGTTATCGTCGGCGCTGATCTCCGTCGCCTCGGCGACGGTCGTGTGGTCCCAGTTAAGGAATGCATCGAGCAGTAGCGAATCGATGCGGGCAATAAAAACCCTGGTTACGGCACGCGCGGATAGGGGGCGGGGCTGCTGATTGGCGAGGGGATAACGACTAATATCTGTCCCGGCCTCAACGCTCCCCGTGACCTTCCTTTGCCCGTCTATCAGATCCACCTTGCCATCGAGAAGATAGACAGACTGGTTATCGTGGTCGCCCTGACGGAACAGGTAATGACCGGAACGCACCTCTTCAATGACGATTTTTGGTGCTATCTCCGTAAAGCTCGTCTCCGAGAGTGCATTCAGAGGCACCAGTTCCTGCAGGTTTTTCTTGGCTGCATGCTTTGTCGCTGCACTCATATCCTGTATCCGCTGCGCCTGCCGGCGATTAGAAAGCCATGCAAAGATGTCCGGGTGCGGTCCTTCGCCGCTCCCTGCTTATCGGCTGCAGGGGCATGGAATTTAGAATGGAGGGCATTCCCCGGTACACGGGTTATCCACCGGTAAATATGGAAGTCACCTGCGCATACGCGCGTCCCGCGACACAGAAGCAGATGCAGGACGAGGAGCAATGGAATTACCATCATAATCGTGCAGGGCGCTGCACGCCCCGGACTTGCAGGAAATATTTTCTTTCTATATCATGCAGTTAAACAACCCATCCGAGACTTCCAATGACTCCCGCAGGATTCCCCAGCGCACAGGCAGCCGAGACGGCCTTTTACGCGGCATTCGAGAATGCCGACTATGTGGCGATGGCGGCGGTGTGGAGTCCGGATGATGATATCGAATGCATACATCCACTCGGAGAAAGACTCATGGGTCCGAAGGCCGTCGGTAATAGCTGGCGCAGAATGTTCTCCGGAGGAAAGCGCATGAAGTTCAGGCTGGCCCACACCAAGTGTTTCCAGACCGAACAACTGGCTATTCACATTCTCTATGAAAATATCACCATTGCGGGAAAACAACAGCCGCCGCTGATCGCAACCAATATCTACCGCTTCAATGGTCACGGCTGGCACATGATCCATCACCATGCATCGCCGGCAACTGACATTGGCAAGACCGACGATATGGAAAATACCGTCACAACAGGACCGGTTGTCCACTGATACGAGTGCGGAAATACTGTAAATACAGGGCTACGTACATCAGACGCCCGGCATTGAATGCCACTGACCCAGGGCAATCCTTCTTACGTATCGAACACCGACAGCCCGCAAGGCACAGCATGTGCCGAAAAAATACCCGAATACGGGGAAATACCGGCAGGCAAGGGTATGCACCAGAAAACATGAATGTTGAAAAACACTGCTATACAAGGCATTTGCTGCGTTCAAAAAACCTTTAACATTTTATTTATTGTGCTATCTTACGCGTGCTGGATTAACAACCACCCCTAGAGGAGCGATATCGAATGGCTGTCAAAAAGAGATCGGCTGCGAAAAAGAAGGTAGCGAAGAAGGCGGCAGCACCCGCAAAACGGGTTGCCGTTATTAAGGATGCAATGACAAAGTCAGCAATGATGGGTGCAATTGCCGATGACACCGGACTCAGCAAGAAACAGGTCATCGCTGTTTTTGATACTCTCGGCACCCTCATTAATGGGCACCTCAAGAAAGGCGGAGCCGGTGTTTGCACGATTCCCGGCCTGATGAAGATCAAGACAATTCACAAGCCTGCAAGCAAGGCCCGCAAGGGCACCAATCCGTTTACCGGTGAACCGATGATGTTCAAGGCCAAGCCGTCGCGCAATGTGGTCAAGGTATTACCTCTGAAGAACCTTAAGGCAATGGTCTGACCTCATACACATGGGGCCACGATCGTGGCCCCGTTTTATTTCCCCTGATCCATCAGCGCCCCGTCTTGGCTGGAAAAACCAGGACTTTCAGCCGCCGGCTCGTCGAGAACCTCCAGCTTCATGCGTATATACTCCCGGTGCGGCACATAGAGCAGTTCCGCAATCTTTCTAACCAGATATTCTTCGTATTTATCCACGTGCCCGTCAGAACAGGTCACCCGCCATAACATGCCGATGATCCGTACCTTCTCTTCAGGACTACAGGCATGGTTGATCAGACGTGTAAAGGGATAAAGGGACGTCGCATGCTGCGCCTTGTGTTCAGCTGATGACGCAATCTCCCGCGTCAGCTCGGGTGAAAGCCCGTAGTGTTTCTCAATCAGACGCCTGACATCCTGACGTTCTCCCTCGGAAATCCTGTTATCGGCGCGCGCCACTTCCATGAGCAGGGTTGCCGTGGCCAGCTGCAATTCCTTACCCTCGTCATCCCGGGATTCATTTCCCTGGCCGAGATGTTTTCTCAGTATTTTTTGCAGTTTTTCGATCATTCATTCACCTGTCCAGAGTTTTCCGTTACGCCTCTCCTGCCGGTCGGCCGGCCTGAAATGCATGGTGCATTCATATGCACAAATCCTGTAACTAGCCGTCGATTTTCATGAAAAGACCCCTTGCACTGTGTATTCCGGTAATTCCGCGGCCATTTGTTCATTTACATAGAGAATATCCCCAAGGCAATCGTCATGCATCCCTGAAGGCATTCATCCACGGAAAGGCAGGCGAGCCTGCCGCGGCAATCGCCCCGGAGCGAATAACGCCATCCCGCACTGTTTTTTTCGACTCAATCGACTCCCGCAAGTTCACGTATAATGGCTTGATTCGATTGACGCGACAGGCGGGCACTACGACACGAAAGCATCCATGACGGGCAAACAACCGATTACCATCAACACGGTCATTACCATGCAGTATTCCCTTGCCAACGACCAGGGGGTTGTCATCCGCGAGGCAAGCAGCCCGCCCGTCAAATACCTGCACGGTTCCGGGACACTGTTCCCGAAACTCGAGCAGGCGCTGGAAAATCACCGCACAGGGGATATCCTCACCGTCAGGCTGCTGCCTGATGATGCCTTTGGGAAACGCAAGCTTGAACTGCTTTGCCAGACACCCCTGCAGGAATTTCCGCCAGGTGAGCGTATCGAGGTTGGCGGCAGCGTTGTGGGTCAGGGCGAAGACGGCGAGGAGGTCCGCTTTCTCGTTGTGGATATCAGGGACGGGGTCGTCCATCTCGATGGCAATCACCCGCTGGCCGGACAGTCACTGGTATTCGAGATCGAGGTTCAGACTGTGCGTAAGGCAACCGCCGAGGAAATCTCCTCAGGCAGGGTCCTCGACTGAGACGCAACCGCAGCCACTTACTTCGCGTAGTGGAAACGCGTTCCCTGGTAAGACAACTGGATACCATCCGGAAGGATTTTTTCGATCACCGCACCGTTCGGCAACCGGTCCCCTTCACGATATTTCTGCAGGTCAACCAGAACAAACCGCCGCTGCGGGTCGGTGTCGTAAACATGCACATCCACGTGCGGCATCGAGAAGCTGCTGCGGAAATCCAGTGACAGATCATCCCATTCCGGGATATTGCCGTGCATGACCGATGGCGCAGCCGAAGGCGTGGGCGGTGGCATGACGACGGGAGCGGGCGCTGGCGCTGCGGCGGCAACCGGCGGTGCGGCAGACCGATCCTGACCAGCGGCCTCCGGCTGTACCCGCGGGGATACCGGCCGGGTCACAACAACCTGAGGTCGATCCTGCCCTTGCGGTACGGTTTTGACGATCCGGGGCGGCGCTTTGCGGACCACGGGGGCGCTCTCTGCCGGCGGCCGCGAGCGCGCGGTATCGGTCAAGACGGTACCGCGGTCAGTCGAAGCAACCCGATGTCCGGGCGTGTCCCCGCCGAGGCCGGCGTCATGACGGGTGGCCAGCAACGCGACCAGCACCCCGTTGAAAATGAAGAGTGCGGCAAGTATCCAGAGCCAGCGATAGTGCTTGCGCACCGTCGGCTCGTGCCGGTGCATGGTTTCCAGGTCAGGCACATTACCGGCGGCCCGTTCCTGGTCGGCTTTCTTCAACGCGTCTAGGATATAGGACATGGCTTGCCTGCTCAGGAGGGTGCGCGCGCGAGTCTGGGAACGCCGGAATTGCCCGACAGTGAGTTCAATCGGATGAGGGTGTTTTTTCCGACAATTCCGTCGGTCTCAAGCCCGTTGCTGCGCTGGAAGTCAAGCACATGCTGGCGCAACACGTCATCAAAATACAGGGGGCTCGGCGACGCCAGGTCGACGCCCTGGATGTGTTCAATCTGTTCACGCAGCCAGCCGACGTCCGGTCCGGCAAAACCCGCCCTCATGTTAATGGACCCGTTCGGAGGTGCCCGCATCAGCATGACGTAATCGCCATGCCAGTATGGATCGACCTGTTCTGTCGGCGCCCTGAAAATCTGGTCCCCGACAACCAGCTCGGCTACGGCGCCATCCAGGTGCCGCAACACAACCGGCACACGCTGATTGTCCGCGGTGTCGAGCTTGAGTATCACTGGCCTGTCATAGAAACGCAGATTCGCCCAGGTACCGGTGCCGAATAAACAGCGCATACCGTTTCTGTAGGCAAAATTACAGAAATCAGGTTTTATTTCGTTTGGCAGAGCGATCGACCATTGGGCAAGCAGCGATTCCCAGGCACTCCGGTAATAGGAAGCATCCGCCGCGGCAAGCAGCGACTCCAGGGATATGTCGTCCTGCGTCGCGGTCATCAGGGGTGCGGGATCGCTTTTTCCGGCAGCCGTGACGTTGACGGCAGACGGTACCGGCAACTCGCCCGGTGTCGCGGCACGACCCCGCTCCGGCGCGGATGGCGCCGCGGGTACCGGCGGCGACGCCGCCCTGCCGTCGAATAGCGCCGCCCGGATATCCACTCCCTGCCAGGGGTGATAATAAAGTACCACAGCGACCAGCAGAGCCCCGGCGAGTCCGACCAGCACGGGAACAACCCAGCGCCACATGTCGGGAAGCTCCGCGTCCTCCGCCAGCACTTCCCGTGCCGCCTTTTTCACGATCCGCCTGTCGACCTGCGATTTACCCTCTACGTAGGCGCCCAGCAGGGAGCGATCGCACAACACGTTGATGAGGCGCGGGATGCCACCGGAGAGACGCCGTATGAGATCGACGGTTCGCTTGTTGAAAACGATGTGTGACGCGCCGCAGATCTGCAGGCGATGCTGTATATAGCCGTTGACTTCCTGCTGCGCGATCGGTTCCAGGTGGTAACGGGCCGTGACGCGCTGCGCCAGCTGACGCATTTCCGGGCGCGCCAGCAGCGCACGCAGTTCCGGCTGGCCGATCAGAATAATCTGCAGAAGTTTCCGGGTCGGCGTCTCAAGATTGGTGAGCAGCCTGACCTGTTCCAGGACATCGGAACTCAGGTTCTGGGCCTCGTCTATGATCAATACGGTGCGGCGTCCGCGCGCATAAGCGTCCAGCAGGTGGCGGTTGAGTACGTCGGTGAGTGTCTTGATACTGTGTATCTTGGCCGGATAGGCCACTCCCAGCTCATCGCATACCGTGGCGATCAGTTCCTCGGCCGTAACCTTGGGGTTGAGCACCAGCGCGACATCCACATTCTCGGGTACCTGTTCCAGCAGGCAGCGGCAGATGGTGGTCTTGCCGGTACCCACCTCGCCGGTAAGCTGCACGAACCCTCCCCCCTCGCCCAGCCCGTAGAGCAGGTGCGCCAGCGCCTCGCGATGGCGGTCGCTCATGTAGAGAAAACGCGGATCCGGCGTGATCGAGAACGGCCGTTCGCTAAGATTGAAGTGTTTCAGGTACATGCATTCAACGCCGCGCAGCCACGGACGTTCCTTTCAGGAACTGCCCTTGTAGCCGAACACCGGTGTCATACGCTCTTCGAACAGAGCCTCGATCCGCGTCAGCTGTTCGTCATCGAAGTAATCCCGGTAGCCGCCGACCTTGGCCCGTCTCACCTTGTAGGAATCCGGGTTCGATTTGTTGCCGGGAACCAGGCGTGCGCCGCTGGATCGGAAGGCGTTTTTCTCCTCGAGCTGTTTCATGTTCTCGTAGGCCGCGAAATCAACGGCATCCTGTATCTCGGTATCGTTACCCGGGGTCCCCATGAACTCGAACAGGTTCTTCAGTGCGCCGGCGGGGTCCTTGCGCATGTCCTCGTAGCGCATGACCATGCTGGCGCTGACTTTGGGTAGTTCCCTCGCCCAGGTATTGAAGAATTCGATGATGCAGGGCAGCCCGGCATCTTCGTTCATGACAAAATCGTACAGGGATACGTCGGCGCCGTGCGGTGGGTACCAGTTGAGCGCCTTTTTATTGCGTTTCATGCGGTATTTCCACTGGAAGAACTGGGAGACGGCCACGTCGCGCGGATCGCGCACCAGCATGACAATCTTCTTGCCGTAAAAATCGGCCTTGGTGTTCCAATCTCCGGTGTAATTCCTGAGATAGTTTCCGTGGGTAAAGAAAATCCGGGGAACGGCGGCATTCATGTGGTGATAATTATCGAAACCCAGCATGTGCTTCGCCGGGATACCGAACTTGCCCTGGTAGAAACGCGACATCATGACCCGCAGCCAGGTGCGTCCGCTCTTGCCCCAGGACATCAGCACATAATCCGCCAGCTGCAGCTTGCGATGCTCCTCACGCCCGCGCAGCCAGCGGTCGATGTCGATGCGCTTTTTTCTGGGCAGGAAAAAAAGCGGCAGCAGGAGCAACTCCCGGCTGATAGTTGGCCATAGGTCATGCATAGTCTTCGGCTGTTCTCTCTCTGCGTCGGCTGACTGCGGCGTTCCGTTACAGCGACACACGGTTCGCTACCAGACGACGCGTCGTCATCAAGGTGCTGTAGTGTAAACCAATTCCCGACGCTTTTGGCCGTATCGAGAGACCCTCCTCAGGTCTTGCAAGGAAAACCCGACTTGATACAGCTCAAGGACCGCAGCGCTGGCGGCTGGTACTTTTGCACATCGCTTCAATTGCTTGGCTTTGATAAACTTGTGATCTGCCGGCTGGTTGCGCGAACGGACGACCGCCCGCGACAGCAGGTAATTACCCGGATGTCCACCATGTCATACTTCAATCTTGCCGCCCTTGATGCCGCCTCCCTCAACCGGGATCCATTCGATCACCTGGTGGTGCCGGGGTTTCTGACGGCCGAGGGGCTAACGGCGGCCAATCGTGATTACCCCGAGATCAGCACGGCGGGAAACAAGGACCTCGAGGCTCTGCACTACGGACCGGGCTTCCGTGCCCTGATCGAGGAACTCAACAGCCCGGCGTTTGTCGGGCGCATTGCCGCCAAGTTCGGCATCAACCTCGATAACGCCATTACCACGATTACCGTGCGCAAGTTCTGCGAGGCAAGCGACGGCAACATCCATACCGACCACTGGAGCAAGCTGATCACGGTGCTGGTTTATTTCAACGCCGACTGGGCCGATAACGGCGGCCAGCTGCGGTTACTGCGTTCCGCCTCGGATATCGAGAATTATGCGGCCGAGGTGGCGCCCATCGGCGGCACCCTGCTTGCCTTCCGGCGCAGCGACCACTCCTGGCATGGCCACAAGCAGTTCATCGGCGAACGACGCATGCTGCAGATGAATTTCGTCAAACCCAGCCGGATGGCCCGCTATACTCAACAGATCGACAGGCTCTCGACCCGGGTGATGAAACGCATCGCACGGCTCGTTCAATAGATAGACAGAACTCAGCCGCCACAGCTGCGCCCGATACCCACCGCAGGATCCAGAACCATGCTCAATGTGCTGCACTCCGGCAGGCAATTACTTCGATACGTGTGGATGAAGACTTCACGCAGACTGTTGCGCGGGGCGCTGTTTTTCACCACTGAGGAACGCAAGACACGCGCAGAGCGCCGGCTGCGCGGGCGCGCGCAGCTGCAACGGCTGCAACAGGCGGATATCGTCATTGTCTCGTTCGGGAAGAGCGGGCGCACGTGGCTGCGGGTCATGCTCTCGCGTATCTACCAGCTCAAACACAACCTGCCCCAGCGGGCACTGATCAGCTTTGACAATCTGCATTACATGAACCGGGCCGTTCCGAAGGTCTTTTTCACCCACGACAATTACATCAAGGACTACACGGGCAACACCGACTCCAAGGCGGATTTCTACCAACACAAGGTTGTGCTGCTGGCGCGTGATCCACGCGACGTGGCCGTCTCACAGTTCTTCCAGTGGCAGTACCGCATGAAACCCAACAAGAAAATCCTCAACAAATACCCGGGCGAGGGCGATGAAGTCTCGATGTTCGACTTCGTGATGGACCCGGATGCCGGTCTGCCGAAGATCATCGATTTCATGAACCTCTGGGCCGAGGAACACTCGCGCATGAGTGGCTTTTTCCTGCTGCGCTACGAGGACCTGCGGACACAGGCGGAAGAGACGTTGCGCGCGTTACTGGAATTCATGGGTACGCCGGGCACAGACGCCGAAATCCGCGAGGCGATCGAATTTTCGTCCTACGAGAACATGAAAAAGATGGAGCAGAAAAAGACTTTCTGGCTGAGCGGCGGCCGCATGGTCCCGAAGGACCGCGACAATCCCAACACCTACAAGGTCAGGCGCGCCAAGGTCGGCGGCTACCGGGATTATTTCGATGACGACCAGGTGGCCCGGATCGAGGCCCTGGTCAACTCAACCCTGTCACCCTATTACGGCTACCACTCACCAGGCGTAGAGCCGGAGGCGGCGACGCCATCGCAAGGGGCACAGACCGGCAGCAGCTGATCAGCAACCGCACGCGCCAGGTCAGGCGGGAATGGCGCCTAACCCATCCCCCTAACCATGGTCCATAGCCTCGGAATCTGGGGGAAACACAGAAATAATTCGTGAATATTCCGCGCGCTACATGGCTATAGGAACGCCAATAGCGAGTTCACACACTTGAATAGCGTTCATCCATAAAGAAATTAGCTCGCCGCAAAGACGCAAAGAACGCAAAGTTTTTACTTGTTTTCGTTAAAGAATTTCTCTGCGTCCTTTGCGTCTCTGCGGTGAAAACGGTGTATATGGATTAAGTGCCATTCCATTCGGTCCAGGCGGTTTACTTACGCCGCGAGCGGCGGTGTTCGCTTGAGCACTTCGAGGGCATCGTGGCGCAGGTGGTTTCTGGCCATCTCCTCACGCAGCAGGTCTTCATCGAAGACCCCCTTGTCGAGGCATTCCCGCACCAGACCAAAGAAGAACTGCTCCTGCTTGAGATCGGGATGTGACTTGTAGTGCCCGGTAAAGCGGTAGTCACCAAACAGTGCACGGCGAGAACGGCGAATCCAGTGTCTCGGCGGGAACAGCCGGAAGGTGTCGGCCGGACGGAAATCCACCGGCAGCCCGGTCTTCCAGGGCTGGGTCCTGCGTTTGGTATTGTGCAGCATCCGGGTCTTTTCCGTGAGATGGTCGAAGTCGTTCCATTCGTTTTCGAACAAACCGATGGTGTCCGGATCCTCGTATTTTAGACAGACCCATTTCATGTAATCGCGCTTGAACTCGAACATCTCGTTGAACTGCTGCTCGACCTTCCAGTGTGTGAGTCTGGCGTTGTCGAGCAGCATGACACTGGTCGCAAGGCAGCCGTGCTTTCCCTTGTTGCCGGACTTGGGTCGGCACAGGATGGCATGGCCCTGCATATCCCTCGAGAGCAGATCCCAAACATCGGCCGCAGCAAATACATCGGGATCGATGACAACGGAGCGTCCCTGGTAGCCCATCAGTTCCGGCGGCATGAAGCGCGTCGGGGTGAAGGACTGCAGATCGTCACTGACCCAGGGACGCTTGTCGCCGTCGCGCAGAAACAGTTCGCCTTCACGGGCACTCATGAACGGGAAATCCTTGTAGTTCATGATCCTGACGTCGAACTGGTCGTTATGGGAGGAATACCGCCGCAAGGCGTATTGTGCGACCAGCGCACCAAGCCACTGCTTATGATTGGCCTGAATGAAAACGCAATATTGCATAGCCGCGACACCTCTCGCTACCTGCCGCCCGGGGCTGTCGTCCGGACGGGGACTTGTTCATTGAAGTTTTGGATTCTACCACGGGAGCGCCACGCTGCCGTATTGAGGCAGGTCAATTTTCGGGGACGACATCACCGCAGGGAGGCGGCCGTGGTAGCATCTGTGTGTTCAGAGTGCACACCGGCGTGCGATGACATATCGCAGCCGCGAACCAGGCGCTTTTACCACAACGGCTGACCGGACCCACTGAGATATGGCCCGACTTTTCCTGGGAAATTCACTGCAAAAGGCGGTGAAACGGCTGCCATTGCTGCAGCAAATATTGTGGGTGGTCGAGGCGGCGGCCTTCGGGATCCTCCTGGGCATCAGCCGGCTGCTGACGCCGGAACGCGCTTCCGCCCTGGGCCGCCGGATATTCCGCGCCTTCGGCCCACACATGGACAAGACGCGCATCTTTCGGCGCAATCTTACCCTCGCCTTCCCGGAAAAATCCGCTGGCGAGATCGAGGCGTTGATCCGGGACATCTGGGGCAACGTCGGGGCGGTTTTGGCCGAATACCCGCACCTGCGGACATATGCCGTGGCAGAGGAGTCCGAACGACTCGAAACCGTCATCAACAGCGACAGTCCGGTATTTCAGCATACCGGCAAAGCGGCGGTCTTCGTCAGCGCCCACCTGGCAAACTGGGAAATACCGCTTGCCTCCGCGATACGGCTGGGCCTCCCCGTCAGCGTGCTCTATACCCCACTGCAGAATCCCTGGCTGGATCGCATGTTATACAAGGCACGCGCACGAATGGGCATCAGCATGTTGCCGCGGGATAGCGGCGTACGCACCCTGGTGCGCGAACTCGGCAGCGGCAGATCCATCGGGCTACTGGTTGACCAGCGGGTGGACTCGGGCGAACCGGTGCCGTTTTTCGGACTGGAGATGAATACCTCGACCACCCCGGCGCGGCTGGCGCTGCGCTATCACTGCGATCTGATACCGATCCGGGTCCAGCGTCTCGACGACGCCCGCTTCCGCGTAAGCTTCGAGCCACCGATCACCCCAGGCCCGGGAATCACGGACGAACACATGAAAATTCTCGATATGACTCGACAACTCAACGAATTATTCGAGGCCTGGATCCGCGAACAACCCCAGGATTGGCTGTGCTCGAAGCGCCGCTGGCCCAAGGATGCGAAACGTCCCTGATCTTGAGGGATGTCCGATGCGGGCAATCCGCCTATAATCCAGGCTATATGGCCAGAAATACTGAAATTTCGTAATGCTGAACACCCTGCGAAAATCACTGCGTACCCTGAAGGGCAGGCCCCAACCGCGCTGCATCGCGGAGATCGAGGGTTTCGGCTATCAAGCAGAAGCCGGAACAGAAGAGATCAGCGAATTCCCTCCGAGTTTCTTCGTGGTGGGTGCGCCGCGCTGCGGCACCACGGCGGTCAGCAAGGCCCTGGCAGGCAATCCCCGCATCAGTTTTTCCAAGCCCAAGGAACCGCATTACTTTCTCGAAGACCGTCCCGGCATGAGCGATAAGGATCTTCGACAGCAGTACCTCTCACGCTACCACCACGATCTAACGGCCGATCACCAGGCCATCGGCGACGGCTCGGTATCCTACCTCTACGAACCAGAGGCGATCCGGCGGGTTCTGGCCTTCGATCCGCGCGCCAAATTCATCGTGCTGGTAAGGAATCCGGTGGAGATGATGCGCTCCTATCATAGCCGCATGCTCTTTCAGCTCGATGAGGATGAAGTGGATTTCGCCAGGGCATGGGACCTGCAGGCCAGCCGGGCGGCGGGACAGCGGATACCGAAACGCTGCCGTGATGCACGACTGCTGCAATACGGCATCCTCGGTAAACTGGGTATGCATCTCGAACGCCTGTTCGAAGTCGCCGGTCGCGAGCGCTGTCATGTCATCGTGTTCGATGATTTCGTTCAGGACCCGCGTGCCGTTTACCTGAGCGCCCTGGCATTCATCGGGGTCGACGACGACGGAAAGATCAAGTTCAAGCGCAAGCGCGGAACCAGCGGCTTCAAGTCCCGGTGGCTGCAGCAGTTCGTGATGAATCCACCGCCCTGGGCCTTTCGTCTGCTGGCCATCAGCGATGCGAGGATGCTGAAACGCCTCAAGGGCCTGCGCAAGCGCATCAAGACCCTGAATTCCCGCGACAGCGAACAGCGCCAGATCCTGACGGAGGAGATGCGCGCGACGCTGCGCGACTATTTCGCCGAGGATGTCGCGAAATTATCCGGACTTCTGTCGCGTGACTTC
>Ga0210097_1000530_pt1 | contig 12796 bp, 12 predicted proteins | sample Joice_CattailNLA_2_FD_185521 | JGI IMG/M metagenome (GOLD analysis project Ga0210097, IMG submission 185521) | Wetland microbial communities from San Francisco Bay, California, USA, that impact long-term carbon sequestration - Joice_CattailNLA_D2... | ecosystem: Environmental > Aquatic > Marine...
AACGCAACCGCGCGGGCATGCAGCAACTGCTTGCCGGTTTCAGGGAGCAGCGGTTGCCGTATATCGAGTCGGCTGGTAATTTCGTCGCCGTGGACGTGGGTCGTCCGGGCCCGCAGGTCTACCAGGCGCTGTTGCGGGAGGGTGTGATAGTGCGTCCGGTGGCCAACTATGCCATGCCGAATCACCTGCGCGTCACGGTCGGCAGCGCCGGCGAAAACACGCGGTTCCTGACCGCGCTCGCAAAGGTGCTGTCGTGATCAAGCGCCTGTGCATCATCGGTGTCGGGCTCATCGGCGGCTCGCTGGCGCGTGCCTTGCGTGCGGCCGGGCAGGTGAGGGAGATCGTCGGTGCCGGGCGCAATGCGGACAACCTGCAGCAAGCCGTCGCGCTCGGCGTGATCGACCGCTACGAAACCGATTTTGCGCGTGCCGTCGAGGGTGCCGACATGGTGCTGGTCGCGGTGCCGCTGGGCGCAATGGAAGGTGTGTTTGCCTCGATCATGGACCACCTCGCCGACGGTGCCGTGGTGACCGATGCCGGCAGTGCCAAGGGCAGCGTGATCGCATCCGCGCACCGGGTGTTCGGAACGCCGGCGGGTTTTTTCGTACCGGGCCACCCGATCGCGGGGACCGAGCGCAGCGGGGTCGCGGCTTCGTTTGCGGAACTCTACCAGGGGCGCCGGGTCATCCTGACGCCGCTGCCGGAAACGGCCACCACGGCCACCGCGCGGGTACGCGACATGTGGGAGGCCGCCGGCGCGAGCGTGGTGACAATGGACCCGCTGCACCACGACGAGGTGCTGGCCGCGACCAGCCACCTGCCGCATGTGCTGGCCTTTACCCTGGTGGAAAGCCTGGCACGCCTGCATGACAAGAAGGAAATCTTCGAATATGCCGCCGGCGGTTTCCGCGATTTCACCCGTATCGCGTCCAGCGACCCGGTGATGTGGCGCGACATCTGCCTGGCCAACGGTGACGCGATACAGGAAATGATCGAGCGCTTTATCGGCGACCTGCTGGCACTGGACCAGGCGGTGGAGGCGCGCGACGGCGACCGCCTGCTGCAGATCTTCGGCGATGCCAAGGCGGCGCGTGACCGTTTCGTGGAAAAGTGACCGGCCGGGATGCACGCTGATGAGTGACCTGCGCTTTCATATCACACCCGGCGGCAGCCTGAGCGGCCGCGTGCGCGTGCCGGGCGACAAGTCGATCTCGCACCGATCCATCATGCTGGGTTCGCTGGCGGAAGGCGTTACCCGTGTGACCGGCTTTCTGGAGGGCGAGGACAGCCTGGCGACCCTGGCCGCGTTTCGTGCCATGGGGGTGGCTATCGAAGGGCCGGATGCGGGCCGGGTGACGGTGCATGGCGTGGGGCTGCATGGCCTGCGCGCGCCGCCGGGGCCCTTGTACCTCGGCAACTCCGGCACCTCCATGCGGCTGATGTCCGGGCTGCTTGCCGGCCAGGCCTTCACGACCGTGCTGACCGGCGACCCGTCGCTGTCCGGCCGTCCCATGAAGCGCGTGGTGGACCCGCTGGTGAGCATGGGTGCGCGCATCGATGCCACGGAGCGCGGCACCGCGCCACTCACCATCCACGGCGGCTGCACGCTCCGCGGTATCGATTACGCCATGCCGGTGGCGAGTGCGCAGGTCAAATCCAGCCTGCTGCTGGCCGGCCTGTATGCGCAGGGTAAAACCTGTGTGACCGAACCGGCGCCGACCCGCGATCATACCGAGCGCATGCTCGCGGGCATGGGCTATCCGGTGGAACGCAGCGATGCGCGCGCCTGTCTCGCAGGTGGTCATGCACTCGGCGCCATCGATATCGATGTGCCGGCGGATATTTCCTCGGCGGCGTTCTTCCTGGTCGGGGCCAGCATCGCGCCGGGTTCCGACCTGGTGCTCGAACACGTGGGCATGAACCCGACGCGCACCGGAGTCATCGACATCCTGCGGCGCATGGGTGCGTCCATCGAGGTCAGCAATGCGCACGACGTCGGCGGTGAGCCGGTGGCCGATCTGCGGGTACGCGCCGCCGCCTTGCACGGTATCGACATTCCGCCTGCACTGGTGCCGCTCGCGATCGACGAGTTCCCGGCCATCTTCGTGGCCGCTGCCTGTGCCGGTGGCCGCACGGTGCTGACCGGTGCCGGGGAATTGCGCGTCAAGGAGAGCGATCGCATCCAGGTGATGGCGGACGGCTTGCGGGCGCTGGGGGTGCAGGCGCGACCGACGCCGGACGGGATGATCATCGAGGGCGGGTCGATCGGCGCGGGTCGCGTGGACAGTCACGGCGATCATCGCATCGCGATGGCGTTCGCCATGGCCGCGCTGCGTGCGCAGGGCGCGATCGAGATCAGCGACTGCGCCAACGTGAATACTTCATTCCCCGGTTTCGTCGGGCTGGCGGGTCGCGCCGGCCTGACGATCACGCGCCGGGACTGAGCGTAGTTCGGCCGATGAAAGCACCCGTCTATTCTGCGGCCGAACGTGCCCCGGTCATCACCATCGACGGACCGAGCGGTTCGGGCAAGGGCACCATCAGCCAGGCGCTGGCGGCGCACCTCGGCTGGCATTACCTGGACAGCGGCTCGCTGTACCGCCTGCTGGCCTACGCGGCACTGCAAGACGGCGTGGCACTGGATGACGCGGCGGGACTGGTCGCGCTGGCCGGCCGTCTGGGCGAGACCTGCCGGCTGCCGGTCGCCGGTGACCCGGCCGTACTGCTGGACGGCCGGGACGTCAGCGGGGAACTGCGCACCGAGGCCGCCGGCGACGCCGCCTCCCGCATCGCCGCCCTGCCGGCGGTGCGCGCTGCGCTGCTCGACTGGCAGCGCTGCTGCCGCCAGACGCCCGGGCTGGTCGCCGACGGGCGCGACATGGGGACGGTGGTTTTCCCCACTGCCGAGCTCAAGATATTCCTCACCGCGAGCCCGCGTGTGCGCGCAGAAAGACGTTATAACCAGTTGAAGAATATGGGGAAAGAGGCAGACCTCGAGGCGCTGGTGGCGGAGGTCGAGGCGCGTGACCGGCGCGATTCGGAACGTGCCACGGCGCCGCTGCGGCCGGCCGCGGACGCCGTCATCGTGGACAACAGCGACCTGGACGAGGCACAGACGCTGGTGGTCGTGCTGGACGTGGCCCACCAGAAACTGTAAAAAAACCCCTTTACGATTAAGCAGATACACGTATAATCTGGGATCAGCCTGGTCGGGTGTTGTCACTCGCCCAGTTCTTTAACCTGACCCGCGTCATCGTCAGATGCCGTGGAAACAAATATGGACCGCCGCGGCGGTGCCAGGATGAATCTTCCCATGACTCAAAGTTTTGCTGAAATGTTTGAAGAAAGCCTCGTACACCAGGAGATGAACAGGGGCGCAGTCGTAATCGGAACAATAGTCGACATTCTATCGGACTGCGTGATCGTGAACGCCGGTCTGAAGTCGGAAGGCGTGATTCCAATTGAAGAATTCAAGAATGCCTCGGGTGACGTCGAAGTCGCCGTCGGCGATCAGGTCGAGGTAACACTGGAAGCGGTAGAAGACGGTTTTGGCGAAACCAAACTGTCCCGCGAAAAAGCAAAACGTGATCAGGTCTGGCGCCGCCTCGAGAAGGCCTTCGAAAACGAGGACATCGTCAAGGGCATGATCAGCGGCAAGGTCAAGGGTGGATTCACTGTCGACATCGATGACATCCGTGCATTTCTGCCGGGTTCGCTGGTGGATGTGCGACCGGTGCGTGACCCGGTGTTCCTGGAAGGCAAGGAACTGGAATTCAAGGTCATCAAGCTGGACAAGCGTCGCAACAATGTTGTCGTGTCACGCCGTGCCGTGGTTGAAACCGAGTTCAGCGCCGAACGCGAGGCGATGCTCGAGAATCTGGAAGAGGGCATGGTCGTCAAGGGTATTGTCAAGAACCTCACCGATTACGGTGTGTTCGTCGACCTCGGTGGTATCGACGGCCTGCTGCACATTACCGACATGGCATGGAAGCGCGTCAAGCATCCGTCCGAGATCGTCAACGTCGGCGACGAAATCGATGTGAAGGTGCTCAAGTTCGATCGCGAGCGCAACCGCGTTTCGCTCGGCATGAAGCAGCTGGGACAGGACCCGTGGGCCGACCTGGCACGCCGCTACCCGTCGAGCAGTCGCCTGTTCGGCAAGGTTACCAACATCGCCGACTACGGCTGTTTCGTCGAGATCGAGGAAGGCGTGGAAGGTCTGGTGCATGTTTCCGAAATGGACTGGACCAACAAGAACGTCAACCCGTCCAAGGTCGTGCACATAGGACAGGAAGTGGAAGTCATGGTGCTGGATATCGACGAGGAGCGCCGTCGCATCTCGCTGGGCATCAAGCAGTGCTACCCCAATCCCTGGGACGAGTTCGGCGCCACCCGCAACAAGGGCGACGTGGTCAAGGGCACCATCAAGTCGATCACCGATTTCGGCATCTTCATCGGCCTGGAAGGCGAAATCGACGGACTGGTACACCTGTCCGACATTTCCTGGCACGAGCCGGGCGAGGAAGCGGTGCGCAAGTTCACCAAGGGTGACGAGATCGAGGCCGTGGTGCTGTCGGTCGACCCCGAGCGCGAGCGCATTTCACTCGGTATCAAGCAGCTCGAAAAGGATCCGTTCTCGAACTTTGTCGCCGAACACAGCAAGGGCAGCATCGTGAAGGGCCGGGTCAGGGAAGTCGATGCCAAGGCGGCGATCATCGATCTGGGTGACGGCGTGGATGGCACGCTGCGTGCTTCCGAGCTGTCACGCGATCGCATCGAGGACGCCAGGACCATGCTCAGTGTCGGCGACGAGGTCGAGGCGAAGTTCATGGGCGTCGATCGCAAGAGCCGTGCCATCATGCTGTCCGTCAAGGCAAAGGATTCAGACGACGAGGCCGCGATGATCCAGGATTACGGCTCCAGTGCATCGGAAGCGACAACCAGTCTGGGTGACGTGCTGAAGAAACATCTGGACGGGGACGAGGGATAGTCGGAAGCCTCAGGGGGCAATGACTGATTGGTTGGGGTTTACTGGAACGGAATAGCTAATCCGGGATGGTGGAGAAAAATGACGAAGTCTGAACTGATAGAAATACTGGCGGCGAAGAACGCGCACCTGAATTACAAGGATGTCGAGCTGGCAGTCAAGAGTCTTCTCGAACAAATGAGCTGGGCGCTGGCCACCGGGCAGCGTATTGAAATCAGGGGATTCGGCAGTTTTTCCCTGCACTACCGGCCGCCGCGCATCGGCAGAAATCCCAAGACGGGTGACTCTGTCGCACTGGCGGCCAAGCATGTGCCGCATTTCAAGCCCGGCAAGGAGCTCAGGGAGCGTGTCAACGACGGCCTGGCCAGGGAAAGAGAGCTACTGCATCAGCAACAACCACAGCAACAGTTCTAGGACTTCAGCCGGCGACCCGGTCAACCGGCAGTCCGGGTCACCGGCAGCTCTGTCACGGACGGCGCTGGCCGGAGCAGACGGTCTGACGTTATGCGCGCTGTATTCAATTCTCGTATCAAACACCTGTCATCCCTGACCCGCGCGGCAGTCGCCGCGCGGGTTTCTTCCCGCAGCGCAGCAGACCGCGATCACACCTGACCGAATGGAACAACTGTCCTGGTTACTGCTTCCGCTTGCCGCCGCCCTGGGCTGGCTCGCCGCAGGCTATCGGGGCGGCAAGTCGGGCAAGTCCGCGGATACCTTTATCGGTTCGGAATATTTCAAGGGCCTCAACTACCTGCTCAACGAGCAGCAGGACAAGGCCATCGACGTGTTCATTCGCATGCTCGAAGTCAACAGTGACACCGTCGAGACCCACCTTGCCCTCGGCAACCTGTTCCGCAAGCGCGGTGAAGTCGACCGCGCCATTCGTATTCACCAGAACCTGGTGGCGCGTCCCAGTCTCAGCAACGAGCAGCGTACCGACGCATTGCTGGAGCTGGGCCAGGATTACATGAAGGCCGGTCTGTATGACCGTGCCGAGGGACTGTTCAAGGAACTGATCGACAACAACGTGCACCTGTCGAGCGTGCTGCCGCTGCTGCTGGATATCTACCAGCAGGAAAAGGACTGGGAGAATGCCATCGCCATCGCCGAGCAGATGGGTTACGTGGGCGAACAGCCCGCCCGCTCGGTGATCGCGCAGTTCTACTGCGAGCTCGCCGAGAACGCGCGGGCACGCGAGAATGCCGACGAGGCCATGCGCCAGCTGACCAGGGCGGCTCAATACAATCCGCACTGCGCGCGCGCCAGCCTGATCCGCGGGCATATTGCGCGGCAAAAGGGCGATTATCAGGCAGCCCTGGCCGCCTACGAGCAGGTGGCGGAGCGCGATATCGAACTGTTGCCGGAGATCCTTGATCACGTGCGCGCCTGTCACCTGGCGCTGGATACGGAGCGCGACATGGTACCGTTCCTGCAACGGGTCATCACCCAGTACGGGGGTATTTCGCCGGTACTGGCGCTGGCCGAAATCATGCGTCGCGAGACCGGCGATTCTGCCGCGGCGGAGTTTATCGCCGGTGAGATCGGCAAGCGACCGTCGGTACGCGGCCTGTCGCGTTTCATCGACCTCAGCCTGGCCGACAGCAAGGGAACCGCCCATGACAACCTGCTGATCCTCAAAAACATGACTGACCAGCTGCTGGAGAACAAGCCGGTCTACAAGTGCATCGACTGCGGCTTCAACGGCATGACCCTGCACTGGCAATGCCCGGGCTGCAAGCACTGGAACAGTATCCGGCCGATACACGGCGTGGAAGGCGAGTAGGAACTGCGGACGACCCATGAACGGACAGGCAACAAGCGCTTCAAGAATTATCGTGGCACTGGATTATCCCGCCGAGCCTCCGGCGCTGGCGTTCGTCGAACGCATCGACCCCGGTCAGTGCCGTCTGAAAGTCGGCAAGGAACTGTTCACCCGTGCCGGTCCGCAGTTCGTCGAAAATCTCGCGGCGCGCGGATTCGATGTCTTCCTCGACCTGAAGTTTCACGATATCCCGAATACCGTCGCCAGTGCCTGCCATGCCGCGGCCGAGCTGGGCGTGTGGATGGTCAATGTGCACGCGCTGGGCGGCGAGCGCATGCTGCTGGCCGCCAGGGAAGGGATTGCACGCGCCGGACGTCGCCCGCTGCTGATTGCCGTGACCATCCTGACCAGCATGGATGAGCACGATCTCGCCGGCGTCGGCCTGTCCGGAACACCGGCGGACAATGTCATGCGCCTGGCCACGCTCGCGCGGAGCTGTGAACTCGACGGCGTGGTCTGTTCCTCGCGCGAAACGGCCATGCTGCGCGAGCGGCTCGGCAGTGAATTCCTGCTGGTGACGCCGGGCATCCGGCCGGCCGGCAGCGCCGGCGACGACCAGCGCCGCGTGATGACACCGGTCGATGCCATCAGCAACGGCTCCAGCTACCTGGTGATCGGGCGTCCGGTCACCCGGGCTGACGACCCGGTCAGCGTATTGCGTACTATCAATTCAGAGCTGTCCGCTTTGGGCTGAGCTGCCTTGCGTGCACCCTGTGACCTGCGTGCAGCACCCCGGTGCATCCGCATGCAGGACTGAAACAGGGAAGCAATACACACGACAGGAGGCAGAAATGCGTTACATAACCACGTTGTTTATTTCACTGCTGTTGCTGGTGGCGGCACAGGTACAGGCCGGGCCGGTGGATATCAACAGCGCCGATGCGGCCGGTCTGGCGGCCGCGATCGTCGGGATCGGCGAGAAGAAGGCCGCCTCGATCGTCGCGTACCGTGAAGCCAACGGGCCGTTCGCGACGATCGAGGACCTGACCCGTGTCAAGGGCATCGGGAACGCCACCATAGAGAAGAACCGCGACAACCTGACGGTGGCGCCGGTCTCCCGCTGACCGGCCGCCGGCCTGACGATATCCCGGGTCGACCGGACCGGGATATCGTCTTTTCACGCCCCGGAACCGCCGGGCAGACAAAAAAAGCCACATAAAACAAGCGTCTTCCATGTCATGCACGCCGGCGTTCCGTGCAGACCGCCGCGTCGGGTGGCGGTTCCGCTTGCTACCTGTCATAGTCAGGTGCTTGCACTCGACGCCATATCGCTATCAATATTCAGGTTAACACGTCGATTATTGTTTACTATTCAGTCATACGGGATGTGGCGCTGTCCCGTACAAATAACAGGAATGACCATGACACTGTATCCAGTTATCCTGTCGGGCGGATCCGGTTCCCGGCTCTGGCCCTTATCGCGTGAACATTACCCGAAACCACTGCTGCCGCTGGTGACGGACAAGACCCTGCTGCAGGACACGGCCACCCGACTTGACGGACTGCCGGACCAGGGCAACGCCGTCTATGTCTGCAATGAAGAACACCGCTTCCTGCTGGCGGAGCAGGTCACACAACTCGGCAAGTCCCCGTCCACCATCATCCTCGAACCGGAGGGGCGCAACACGGCGCCGGCACTGACGCTGGCCGCGCTGTACCTTGTGCGGCGCGACCCGGACGCACTGATGATCGTGATGCCGGCGGACCATGTCATGAAGGAACCGGTCAATTTCATCACCGCGGTGCAGCTGGGTCGCCAGCAGGCCGCCAGTGGGGCACTGGTCACATTCGGCATTGTGCCGGACCGTCCGGAGACAGGCTACGGCTACATCAGGCGCGGTGCCCCCGTGACGGATGACGGCGTCTTCGGCGTCGGCGCGTTCGTGGAAAAACCGGACAGCGAGACCGCGGGGGAATACCTCGCCGCGGACGACTATTACTGGAACAGCGGGATATTCATGATGCGCGCCGATCGCTGGCTGGAGGAAATCGCCCGCTACCGGTCCGACATCCTGGAACGCTGCCGCAGGGCGATGGACAGCGGCAAGCAGGACAGCGATTTTTTCCGGGTGAACAAGACCGAGTTCGGTGCCTGCCCGAGCGACTCCATCGACTATGCCGTGATGGAGAAGACCGACCGCGCGGTGGTCGTGCCGCTCAGCGCGGGCTGGTCGGATGTCGGCGCCTGGCCGGCACTCTGGGATGTATGCCCGCGCGACGAGTACGGCAATGTCATGCAGGGCGACGTGATAGCGGTAGACACGCACGACGCCTTCCTGATCGCGCAGCACCGCTGCGTGGCGACAGTCGGCCTCGACAACATCATCGTCGTGGAAACAGCCGACGCGGTACTGGTGGCGAGCAAGGACAAGGCCCAGAACGTAAAGGAAATCGTCAACCGCCTGAAGAAGGACCAGCGCGAGGAATGCAAGGTGCACCGCCAGGTGTACCGGCCGTGGGGTTCCTACGAAGGCATCGATGCCGGCTCGCGTTTCCAGGTCAAGCGGCTGTCGGTGAAACCCGGTGCGCAGCTGTCGCTGCAGATGCACCATCACCGCGCCGAGCACTGGGTGGTGGTGAAGGGGACCGCCCGCGTGACCTGTGGCGACCAGGTATTCAACCTGCACGAAAACGAGTCCACCTTTATCCCGATGGGTGAACGCCACCGTCTGGAAAACCCGGGCACCATCCCGCTCGAGGTGATCGAGATCCAGTCCGGCAGTTACCTGGGCGAGGACGATATCGTGCGTTTCGAAGATGTATATGACAGGGTACAGGAAAGGTAAATCAGGAAACATTATGGAACAGAAAGTACGCAAAGCAGTCTTCCCGGTAGCCGGTCTCGGCACCCGCTTCCTGCCGGCCACCAAGGCCAATCCCAAGGAAATGCTGACCATCGTCGACAAGCCGCTGATACAGTACGCCGCCGAGGAGGCGGTCAATGCCGGCATCGACGAACTGGTGTTCGTCACCAGCAGCAGCAAGCGCGCGATCGAGGACCACTTCGACAAGAACTACGAGCTGGAAGCGGAACTGGAACGCAAGGGCAAGCACGAACTGCTGAAGATCGTGCAGGAGGTGGTGCCGCCGCATGTGGCCTGCGTCTACGTGCGTCAGCCCGAGGCGCTGGGCCTGGGGCACGCCGTGCTGTGTGCGAAACCCGTGGTCGGCAACGAACCGTTTGCCGTGATCCTTGCCGACGACCTGATCCATACCGGCAGGAACTGCGTGCTGCGCCAGATGCTGTCGGTGTTCAATGACCGCAACTGCAGCATCCTCGGCGTCGAGGAGGTGCCGCATGACGAGACCGACAAGTACGGCATCGTCGACCCGGAAGAATCCGACGGCCGCATCACCAAGCTGAAGAGCATCGTCGAGAAGCCCAGGCCGGAGGATGCACGCTCCAACCTGGCCGTGGTCGGACGCTACGTACTGACCCCGGCCATCTTCGGGCACCTGGAGACCATCCCGCGCGGCGCCGGCGGCGAAATCCAGCTGACCGATGCCATCGAGCGCCTGCTGCAGGACGAGCCGGTGCTGGCCTACCGGTTCGAAGGCAAGCGTTACGACTGCGGCAGCAAGCTGGGTTACCTGCAGGCCACGGTCGAATACGCCTTGCTGCACCCGGATCTGCGTGAACCGTTCCTGGAATACCTGGTGACCGAGTTCGGCCAGCGCGCCAAGAAATTCCTGCGCGCGATCAGTAATTGATTCGCCGACATTTCCGGTTGATACGGCGCCTGCGACTGTTCGCGTACTGACGCCGGCTCCTGTTCGCCCCGCCAGCGAAACCGTACCCGGGGTAATCGTCTGCTATCCCGTTACCCTTGCCCGTATCAACAGGCCTGTGATCTGGAACCAAAGCGGTGGGCGCGGATCACGTCCTCGAGTTCCATTTCCTCGAGCTGCGTGCTCATGGTGGCAAGCGCATGCCCGAGTTCGGGCAGGATGATGTTCTCCAGCGCGCGCGCGCGGCGTTCGGTCAGGCGGTATTCGAGCAGCAGCCGGTGAAGGTTGCCGGACACCTCGGCGAACGCGGTGCCCTGCAGGAGAATTTCCTCAAAGGCCGACCGGCATGCCTCGGCCTCGTGCGACGGATTGCATGCCGGCGCCGGGCTGCGCGGGCCGGTCGAGGGCAGCTCGAGACGGTGCTCGGCAAGGGTCACGCCCATGAAGTTGTAGTGCCGGGTCTCGATGCGGAAGCCCTCAAGCGGCAGGACCGGGTAGACCGAAATGCCCTGCAGCCCGTGGCGCTTCGCGGCGGCACGCAGCCGTTCCCTCGCAGTTGCGGCCAGTGCCGTGAGTTCGACCCGCAGCCGTTCGTAGCGTTCCAGCTGGCGCAGCAACTCCGCCGCCAGCAGCAGGCGCTTTTCATCGAGAAAGTCATAGGCCTCGCCGACAACGGCGCGTTCCTCCTTCAGGGCCAGGATGGCCGCGCGGGTCGGGGCCTGATTCAGCTCGCTCATGCCATGCCCGCCGCATCGATGTGGCGTGCGATCTGGCCGTCGTCGAGACGGTGCAGCTCGCTGCGCGGCAACGTGCGCAGTATCTTCCAGCCGATGTCCATGCTCTGCTCCAGGGTGCGGGCGGCCGGCTGGTGCACGAGTTCCTGTTCAAAGTGCGTGCCGAAATCAAGAAACTGCCGGTCGACGTCGGACAGTCCCTCGCGTCCGACGACGCTCGCCAGCACGCGGACATGCACCGCACGTGCGTAAGCGGCATACAGCTGGTTGGCCAGCGCCGGATGATCCGGATGGGTGAAATCCCCGCCGGTACCGTCCTTCATCAGGCGGGACAGGGAGGGCAGTACACTGACGGGCGGGTAGATGCCGGCCCGGTCGAGTTCCCGGTCGATCACGATCTGGCCCTCGGTGATGTAGCCGGTAAGGTCGGGGATCGGGTGGGTGATGTCATCCGACGGCATGGTCAGGATCGGCAGCTGGGTCAGCGAGCCTTCCACACCCCGGATGCTGCCGGCCCGTTCATACAGGGTTGCCAGGTCGGAATACATGTAGCCCGGGAAGCCCTTGCGGCTCGGGACCACGCCGTGACTGGTCGAGACCTCGCGCAGTGCCTCGCAGTAATTTGTCATGTCCGTCATCACCACCAGTACATGCTTGCCTTCCTCAAAGGCCAGGTACTCGGCCGCGGTCAGGGCATAGCGCGGACAGAGCAGGCGCTGGGTGCTCGAATCGGAGGCGAGGTTGAGAAACAGGACGGTATGCTCCAGGGCGCCGCTGTCTTCCATCGCCCGGCGGAAGCGCTCGGCGGTGTCGTAGGGTACGCCGATGGCCGCGAACACGATGGCGAACTCGCCCGCGGCCTTGTCGCGCAGGTGCGCCTGCCGGGCGATCTGTATAGCCAGCCGGTCATGCGGCAGGCCGGCACCGGAGAAGATCGGCAGCTTCTGGCCGCGTACCAGGCTGTTCATGAGATCGATGGTCGAAATGCCGGTCTCGATGAACGCGGTCGGCATGGTGCGTGCCGCGGGATTGATCGGAAGGCCGTCGATGCGGAAACTCCGGCTGGCCGATATTGCCGGGCCACCGTCGATGACCCGCCCGATCCCGTTGAATACCCGGCCCAGAACATCGGGACCTGCCTCGAAGTGCAGCGGTTCACCGTGAAAGTGTACACGCGCATCGGCCAGCGACAGGCCGCGGGTCGATTCCATGACCTCGATGGTGATGGTGTCCTGGTCCAGCGCCGCTATATAACCGAGTCTTGTCTGTCCCTGTCCGTCATCGATTTCGACGGCCTCGTTCAGTCCGGCGTTGACGGTCCGTTTGAGGAACAGCAGCGGACCCTCGATACGCCTTGCCGCACCCTGCGCGTAGATTTCAGGCCGCATCGGTCGTGTTCCTCCCGGCCAGCCCGGTAAACGCGGCTTCCAGGTTCCTTCCCAGCACCTCGAATTCCTCCAGCCGGTCTTCGCCGATGTCCTCGCCCATCCTGAGCAGCTGGCGCATGACGGGCAAGGTGCGGAT
>Ga0210097_1000531_pt1 | contig 12767 bp, 9 predicted proteins | sample Joice_CattailNLA_2_FD_185521 | JGI IMG/M metagenome (GOLD analysis project Ga0210097, IMG submission 185521) | Wetland microbial communities from San Francisco Bay, California, USA, that impact long-term carbon sequestration - Joice_CattailNLA_D2... | ecosystem: Environmental > Aquatic > Marine >...
GCCTCGGCTCGGATGGCACGGTGGGTGCCAACAAGAACACCATCAAGATCATGGGCGAGGAAACCGAACTCTACGGACAGGGATATTTCGTTTACGATTCGAAGAAGGCGGGTGCCGCGACCATCTCGCATCTGCGCTTCTCGCCCAAACCGATCCATTCACCCTATTTGATCGGCAGCAACGAGGCCAACTTCATCGGCTGCCATCAGCCGGTATTCCTCGATCGTTACGAGATGCTGGACCATGCCGCCGAAGGCGCGGTATTCCTGCTCAACACGGCGACGCCGCCGGACCGGGCCTGGCAATCCCTGACACGCAGGATGCAGCAGCAGATCATAGCCAAGAAGATATCTTTCTACGTGATCGATGCATATGCGATCGCCAAGCAGACCGGCATGGGCAACCGCATCAACACCATCATGCAGACCTGCTTTTTTGCGATCTCCGGCGTGCTGCCGCGCGAGGTGGCAATCAGCAAGATCAAGCACGCCGCCGAAAAATCCTACGGCAAGAAAGGACGCTCGGTCGTTGAATCCAACTGGAAGGCGATCGACGAGACGATTGCCAACCTGCATCAGGTCGCGGTTCCAGCAACCGTCAGCAGTACCCACGACATGCCGGATGCCGTGCCCGCATTTGCGCCGGAATTCGTGCGCAAAGTCACCGCCGAGATCATGTCGGGGCGCGGAGACCACCTGCCGGTGAGCGCCCTCCCGAACGACGGCACATGGCCCTCCGCTACCGCGATGTGGGACAAGCGCAATCTGGCCCAGGAGATCCCGGTATGGGATGAAGAACTGTGCATACACTGCGGCAAGTGCCCGTTCGTCTGCCCGCACTCCGCCATCCGCAGCAAACTGTTTTCGGCCGATCTGACCAAAGACGCGCCGCCGACTTTCAAACACGTGCAGGTCAAGGGCAAGGACTTCGAGCAGGGCTTGCACATCAGTTACCAGGTCGCGCCCGAGGATTGCACCGGTTGCACACTGTGCGTGGAAATCTGCCCGGCGATATCCAAGGTCGACGGCCACAAGGCGCTGGAGATGCGGCCCATGGCGCCGCTGCGCGAACAGGAACGCGAGAACTTCGCTTTCTTCCTCGGTTTGCCCGAGTTCGACCGTACCCAACTGAAGGCCACCACCATCAAGGGTGCGATGATCATGCAGCCGCTGTTCGAATTCCCATCGGCCTGCGTCGGCTGCGGAGAAACTTCTTATATCCGCCTGGCCAGTCAATTGTTCGGCGACCGCATGGTGGTGGCCAACGCGACCGGCTGCTCGTCCATCTACGGCGGCAACCTGCCCACCACGCCCTATTGCAAGAATGGCGATGGTCGCGGGCCGGCGTGGAGCAATTCTTTGTTCGAGGACAATGCCGAGTTCGGACTGGGGTTCCGCGTCAGCATCGACAAGCATGCCGAGCAGGCCGGCGAATTGCTGCGGCAATTGCAGGACAAGGTCGGCGAAGATCTGGCTGAATCGATACTGATGGCCGACCAGACCACCGAAGCGGGAATCTTTCAGCAGCGCGAACGCATAGAGGAATTGCACCACAAGCTGGCCGCTATCGATACCGCAGCAGCGCGCCAGCTGGAAAGCCTGGCCGAATATCTGGTCAAGAAAAGCGTGTGGATCATCGGCGGAGACGGATGGGCCTACGACATCGGATTCGGCGGTCTCGACCACGTTATCGCCTCGGGCCGCAACGTCAACATCCTGGTGCTCGACACCGAAGTCTATTCGAATACCGGCGGCCAGATGTCCAAGGCCACGCCGCGCGGCGCAATCGCCAAATTTGCCGCTGGCGGCAAACACACCGGCAAGAAGGATCTGGCGCAGATCGCGATGAGTTACGGCAATGTCTATGTCGCGCACGTGGCCTACGGCGCGAAGGACACCCAAACGCTGCGAGCTTTCCTCGAAGCGGAATCCTACGACGGGCCTTCGGTCATCATCGCCTACAGCCCTTGCGGGGAGCACGGCTACGAAATGGGCATGCAGCACTTGCAGCAGGAGCTGGCGGTCAAGACCGGCCACTGGCCATTGTTCCGTTTCGATCCGCGGCGCGAGCAGGAAGGCCTGAATCCGCTATTGCTGGATTCGCAAAAGCCCTCTGTGTCCTACCACGAGTTCATCAAGAACGAGCCGCGCTTCCGCGGTCTGTTGCGCGAGATGGATGAAAACGGTGCAGAAGTGCAGGCATACTACGATAACGAAATGCAGAAGCGCTACGCGCAATACGAGCATATGGCGGCTGACGGATCTAACAACGGCATCAAGCCCGACGCCAAGAAGCCCTAGCCGCTCACTTAAAGTATTGGAAAGTGAAACTCTTGCCAGTCGTTATTGGGTGAGAAGCTGACATTGGAATGACACTTACCATGCGAATCTGCACGGCTGCTCTGTCCCAAGAGTGGACATATGCCCTGTCCGTGACATTGATGTATATGCAGGTCCGCATAATTAATAATAAAGCGGCACGAGGGTCACTTATCCGCCAAGGTTTGGCTCGACCTTCCCGCTGAGAAAGGAGACAAAGCATGCACCTTGAAGGCTCCTGCCACTGCGGCAGTGTCAAGTTCTCGCTTGAGGCTGACTCACCAGTACCGTTCATGCGGTGCTACTGCTCAATCTGTCGCAAGACTGCTGGCGGCGGAGGCTATGCAATCAATCTCGGCGGCGCAACTCGAACCATGAAGGTCCAAGGCAAGCGCTACCTGCGCATCTACCGGGCGCGGGTGCCCAATAGCAAATGGAAAGGGACTCATCTAAGCAGCGGCAGACGCTACTTCTGTGCTCGGTGTGGTAGCGCCCTCTGGATATGGGATCCAACTTGGCCCGAGCTCGTGCATCCCCACGCCAGCGCGATCGACACTCCGCTTCCCAAGCCGCCAGAGCACGTCCATTGCCTCGTCGGTTCCAAGGCGCCGTGGGTCGAAGTCGAGGGCGCCCCATCCGACGCACGCTTCAAGCACTACCCGGACTTCTCGCTGGCGGAGTGGCATGAAGCACACGGTTTGCGTGGGTAACGGGATCGGTAACGCTATTACGACATGAGCACTACGCGACTACGCGAAATGACCAGCAAATCAAAAGCACCGCCGCACGTTGGCGTTCAGGCTGTGTGGTCTGAAACCGAAAACACGATATCGTTGTGGTTTTCTCTGCAGCGCTTCAAGAAGCTGATCAGTGACGCGGAAACAGCCGCTCTGCAAAATGCAGGCGATGTGCCGAGCGACGCGGCGCAAGAAAGTATCCAGGCATTCGCTGACTTCAACGAGCTGTTGCACTCGACAGTTCAGGCACTGCCGACTGAGAAACAGGAAGAACTTGGCGCGCAAGTTCATCAGGAGATGCTGCCTTACATCTTGCTGACGCAGGCGGGCGAACGGTTCTACACGAAACCGCGAGGTTATCCCGGGGATTTCTGGTCGCTGGAGCTGGTTTATCGGAACCAACCGCACGGTACCGGACGCATAGGTCCGATTGTGGATCGGTGTGTGCTGGGCCTGCAAGCAGCTCAGGCTGCGAGAAACAGGCGTTTGATGCTGGGGCGTGAGGTGATGTCTGTTGTTGAGCGAACGGCACAAGCGCAGGTCACCACGCTTGCGTGTGGCCCCGCGACCGAGTTGTTTGACGTGTACGATCAGCTCGACAAACCGGAGCGGTTGCAAACGAACCTCATCGACATCGACATGCAGGCGCTGGCTTATGTAGCCGAGAAAAGAGACGAACGCAATCTTCGACACAATATGAACCTGCAGCCGGCCAACATCGTGTATTTGGCGACCGGACGGCAGCAAATCCTGCTGCAGCCGCAGGATTTCGTTTACAGCCTTGGTTTAATCGATTATTTCGACGATCAGTTCGTCGTCGCTTTGCTCGACTACATTCATGACTTACTGATGGATGGGGGTAAAGTCATTTTGGGGAACGCGCACGTAAGTTGTTGTGATCGCGCTTTTCTGGACTATGTATTGGACTGGCGCATGATCTACCGTAGCGAGGAAGACATGCAGCGGCTTTTCACCGAGTCCCGATTCGCCCGTCCTTGCGCGATACAATTCGACGTAACTGGAATCCAGATGTTTGCCGAATGCAGCAAGGTCGCGAAGTGATATCGTATAACTTTTCGCTCAAGCGGGACCGCGCAAAATCGCGCGGCATCTTAGCTCCACATTGAACGACTGGTTTCAAGTGTAAACCGGAAGTAATAAGGACTCATCTATAATGGCAGCAGTGTCCCAATTGCGGACATTAGCGACTGCCCCCTAATATTATTAATATACAGACAGGGAATTTTTTGAATTCCAAATAGTCAAGTGACTATAAAAATATGTACTCCTAATTTTTTTAATAATACAGATTGGCGGGCCCGTCAAATAACAGTTATGTGTAATAGATGAAGCGCAAAAATAAAATGAAACAGCTCCCCTTAATGTTTGATAAAGCCGGACAAAAATTAATATGAAAAATGCTACAGGCAACATAGACGTCGCGGATATTGATAATGCGATTCAGATGTTAAATAAATACACAAATGAAAACAGTATAAGACCTTTGATATCGATATTAGAAGCGTTAAGAGAAGACTTACACAGCGAATCACTTTTAGCACAACTTACTGATACATGGAGGAATCTTGGTGTGTATCAAGGTACAGTTTTAACCTATGTGCCATATTTCTATACATTAATACCGGATGATATTTTTGGAGATAATTTAAAATAATTAGAGTGAGTGTTACGTTTGATTCTCGAATTCAAGCAGAGCCCGTTTAGTAAATGCATTTCAAAGCACATAACAAGGCGCTTAAACGGGACGAATAAAAGGCTGTTACCCTTTGTCACCCTTTAGCTTAATCGTTGATTGTCCGGTTCCGGGAAGCAATTACGTCGGCTATGGGCGCAGAATAAAAAGGCGACCCGAAGGCCGCCTTTATTACGATCAACCTATTCGGTCGTCAATCTCTATCGCCGCTGAACGCCATCAGCAGGCTCAACAGATTGATGAAGATGTTGTAGATGTTCAGGAACAATCCCAGTGTCGCCATCACGTAATTGGTTTCGCCGCCATTCACGATACGGCTAACGTCGAACAGGATATAGGCCGAGAAGATCAGCACCGCGATCGCGGATATGGTCAGTGACAAGGCTGGTATATGGAAGAACATGTTGGCGAACATGGCAACGATTAGCAGGATCAGGCCGATGAACAGGAATTTGCCCATGAAGCTGAAATCCTTCTTGGTCACGGTGGCCAGTGTTGCCAGACTGAAGAAGATGATGCCGGTGCCGCCGGCCGCCATGCCGATCAGTTGTGCGCCGTTCTTCAAGTGCAATGCCACCTGGAGAATTGGTCCGAGGAATACGCCGGCCACGAAGGTGAAGCCCAGCAGCGCGACGACACCCCAGACGCTGTTGCGCAACGCGGTAACGGCGAACATCATGCCCATCATTGCGCCAAACATCAGCAATGTGCTCATGACCGGGCTTTGCGCCATGAAGGCGAAACTCATCGACATGCCGACGAACGCGCCGATCACCGTCGGTATCATGGTCAGTGCCAGCATCATGTAGGTGTTGCGCAACACCCTGTTTTGTGTGGTTGCGACCGCGCCGACCCGGGCTGCGGGAATGTATTCTTGTTCCATGTGTAACCTCCAAAATGTTATTCGATAACTCTGCGACAGGTATAAGACTAGCGAAGTACGGTTAAAGTTTCAATCGTGTGCGGAAAAATGCAAAGATGGCGGAAGCGGTGAGATTCGAACTCACGAAGGGCGCAAACCCTTGCTGGTTTTCAAGACCAGTGCCTTCAACCGCTCGGCCACGCTTCCATTGCTTGATTTTACAATCTTCGGAACTGCCGGTTCAAACCGCGCCGACTCCTTCAAGGGCGCGCATTTTGGACCATGAAGCCGGCCATGTCCAGAAAAACGCTGAACGCATGCAGGAGCCTATTCAGCTTCCGACGCAATCAGCCCAGCAGTTGGGCGTCTCATAAAGGCGCACCCGCTCGAGACGCAGATGGTTGCCGTAAGTGTCCTTGTATGCCGGCGCCAGGATACCAAAGGCGATGCGCGCGAGATTCTCCGCAGTCGGCACGGAGTTCAGCATGACGGTCTTGTGATCCGGCAAGCTCGCCAGAAAATCGCACACCGGCTTGTCACCGCTATGCACCAGAAAGGCGTGGTCCCAAGCGTCCACCACTTTTTCCTTCGCGATGCGTTTGACATCGGAGAAGTCCATCACCATGCCCTGCTCGGATACGCCCTCTTTGGTAATGATGTCTCCGGATAGCGTGATCTCGATCGCGTAGCGGTGACCGTGCAGGTGTTTGCACTGGCTGTTGTGATTGGGGATGCGGTGCCCTGCATCGAATTCCAGGCGGCGTGTAATCAGCATGTCGGTATAAATTCATTATTCGGGCGCATCGCGGCGTTGTGCGGTGCTCGCCCACTGCGCCTATCCAATTGATATGTCTTGTGTACTGTGCTCCGTACGCCTTGCGCTGCATCCCGAAATAATAAATTTCCAGAGGGGTCCATATGGGTTCAGTCTGATTTGATAACGCATTATACCCTGTCAGATTTTCAAAGCCCTGGCGCGTTGCAGAAAATCGCGTTGCGCATATTCGTCATCCTGCATTCCATAGCGCAACGCGCTGTAACGCATTGCAAGGTCGCGGATTGCTTCTGCAAGATCGGAACGGGACGCGGCTACGCGGGCGGCATAATCTTGCGCGCCTTCATGCGCTGCACGCGGCAGCCCGGCATTGCCCAGTTTGCGGCATAACTTGAGCCATGCGGTTTGCACCTTGTCCGTCTGGCGAACAAACAAGTGACGCAACATGTAAAGCGCGAATAACGCGATAACTATCCCGAGGCCGCTCAACATATCGAGCGCCATCTTCTGCCAGGTGATGGATTCCATGCCGAGACGCGTCAGGAAAGCGAATTGGCGCTCGGTGTCATATCCCAGCACCCACTGGTTCCATTGATTGGCGAGCGCATCAAGATTGAAACGCAGGCTGCGCATCCACAGCGGCGGGTTGCGTTCCATGAACGGCAGGATTGCATTGTCTGACAAGGCCGCAGACAATCCGCGTTCCACGCGATTCGGAGCGATGACAGCGGTCGGATCGACTCGCACCCAGCCTTGGCCCGCCAGCCACACTTCCGCCCAGGCATGAGCATCGGATTGGCGCACGATGTAATAGTTGCCAACATCGTTGAATTCGCCGCCCAGATAACCCGTCACCACGCGCGCCGGTATGTTTGCTGCGCGCATCAGGAACACAAAAGCCGAGGCGTAGTATTCGCAGAATCCCTGTTTGGTGGAGAACAGAAAATCATCGATGCTGTCCTGGCCGACAGGAGGCGGCTCCAGCGTATAGACAAAACCCTGCTTGTTGAAATATCCCAGCGCAGTGCGCACGATGTCGGCATCATCCTTGCTGCCGGCACGCCATTCGGTGGCAAGCTGGCGCGCGCGCGGATCGAACTTTCCGGGCAACTGCAATGCGCGCTGGAGTTGACGCGGGCTTTCCTGCTCGTTGGCCCGGTATACCAGATTCGAGCGCGCCGTATAGCGCAGCCGTGCATGGATCTTGTCTTTGCTCAACATCTCGAAATCATCGGTCAGCGTGGACTTCACTGACAACTTGTCAGGCATATCGAGCGCAAACAGCCAGCGCTTGTTGTGCGGTTCCAGCGTAACGACGTAATCGACGGGCTGTTCGAGTTCAGTGAATTTAGGAGTGACCATGAACGCGGTTCTGCCGGCATACCAGGTACGGCCGTCGAAATTCCATAGCACGGGGCCGCGCCAGTACATCTGGTCGCGGCGCGGTATTTTATCGTTATAGGCAACACGGAAAGCTACCGCTTCCGACAGACTCAAGCGGCTCAGACTTCCCGGCGACATGCGGTCGTCCAGCCCGCTGCTCGCATAAGCGTCCTGCGGCAATCCCCACAACGGGCCCTGCACCCGCGGGAACAGGATGAACAGGATCAGCGTCAGCGGCAGGGCCTGCAGCAGTAAAACCGAAGCGATGCGCATACGCGGCTTGAGTGAGATGCTTTGAACTTGCAAATGCACCCAAGTGGTCATGATGACCATCAAGGTAGCGAGCAGATATAGCGCTGTCGGGATGCTCTGCGAATAGAAGAAGTTGGTGATTATGATGAAACAGGCGAGATAGACCAGCACCATCGCGTCGCGCGCATCGCGCAGCTCCATCAGCTTGAGCGCGGCGAGCATTACCAGCAAAGTAACCCCGACTTCGCGTCCGAAAAGAGTATGAAAACTGAAGATGATCCCGACCGTGCCGGCAAAGGTGACCAGCATCAACAGCCAGCGTTTCGGCAATTTATTGCCGCTGTACGCAATCCAGGTACGCCACAGCAGCAAACCTGCGCTTAAGCTGCTGACCCACACCGGCAGATGATCGGCGTGCGGCGCGATGACCATCAATATGCTGAGCAGAATTCCATATACCAGGGACTGATTCATTGCCGAGATTCCAGAACCGGCAGATTGAACAATGCGATCCTGCGCAGGCATTCATCGCGATGCGCGAGGCCATTACTGGGAAGTATTTCACCATCCGGCAAGCGCAGCCCGTAGCGCAGTCCCTGTGCCTCGGCATCCAGTACCCAGTGTGTCATGCGCGCAAGCTTTTCCTCCTCGTTGCTATCCGGCGTGTCGCTATAGTCCAGCAACAGTTCTTCGCCGAGCGGCGTGGAAAATTGCTTGACCTGCAGACCGCGCTCCCTTGCATAGGCCTTCCATGCAATGCGCGGCAAGGCATCCCCCGCTGTATATTTGCGCAGCCCTGAGAAATCCTCGTCTCCGGCCATGCTGCGTTCACCCGTGCCGTCGGGCGAACTGCCGGGCGGCAAAGGTGCATCGTGCAACGGTTTTGGATAGACCAGACAGCGCATGTCGAAATGCAAATACGACCAGCAATAGAACAGACCTAGCGGGAATTCGGTATAAAGTGTCAGGCGGCCCGGTTGCAGCCAGCCGCGTTGCGTGGCGCGGAGAGGGAAAGCGACTTCGGTGTCTTGTCGGGCCGGAGCGTCGAACTGCAGCGGCGTGTTGGTGTTGTTCCAGAACGATGCGCCTGTCTGCACAAGACAAAGCTGATAGCGCGGCAGTTTGCTGCGATTATCGAAGTGCAGCATGAATTGCGCGACCTCGCCGCAAAACACCGGCTCCGCCCTGCCCGGACGTATCTCCATATGGGCGAGATTGCGAAATGCATGCAGCATCGACATCACGGCCATCATCGTCAGTAAAAAAGTGAGCACGTAACCCAGGCTTAGGTTGTAGTTGATATCGCCGAGCAGCATCAGCAGCAGCACGAAAGCCAGCATGAAACCCTGCCGGGTTGGTAGGATGTAGATGCTGCGTTGGGTCAGATGGATCACACCGTGATCGATGCGCTGACGGCGTGCGGCCCAAGCGGCGAAACGCTGTTGCAGGGTGGCAGACATGGGTAGGTTAAGCAAGTCAATCGTCTGGCGACGGTACTCGATTACGCTTTTGATGGCGCATTGTGAAGACCTCTGTTTATTTCCTCAATAGCCTTCTCAAGGCCATTTCGGCATGAATCCGATCGATAATGCATGTTAAGCAGGGTTATTGAATCGCGGGCGCACAAGGTTTGGAATCGTTGGTATGGTCTGGCCGATCAGTTTGATGTAACTCATATCGCCAATTGTGGACGCATACCTCGTCCAGTATTGCATGCCGAGTATCTCCCCGGGAGTATAGGTCATGCGAGGGGCACCCGCCTTGAGAGCGCCAATGTCATGTTTGACATATCCCTTAGCAGCAAGAAATTCTTCGGTCATTTCTTCAAATTTCCGCCAATCTTCGTTATAAGTCATGGCAGGGGGTTGTTCGGCTTTCGAGAATTCAGGAAATGTCACCTCAAATTCCGAACATCCTCGTTTGATGGCAACGGGTACATTGGTTGAAATGTCTTCATAGACTGCTGCCTGTACGATTTTTAACACTTCATTGGCATCTTCGATGCCTCTGCAAAAGACAAAACCCTTGTAAGTGCCCGAACAATATTTTCTTTCCTCCACCATAAGCTTCCGCGTGTTGTCTATTGGCAGCTCGATCTTGTCAAATATCATGAGGAGCTTGAATAGCTCCAATACCGTGCGTGGCGAAATTAGAATCTTGTAGCAGTCAAAACAGTATTCCGGTATGACCTTGTGCTGATTAAAGACCATGTAATGACGCCCGCATCCATAAGGAGTCTTGTCTTTCCACAGCAGCGGATGAATGCCTCGCATAATTTGGCGATTGGCTCCGATCTTGCTTATGTCCAATACTTGAACGGGGATCCTTCTCGAAGGATCCCGGAAATACTGAATAACATCATGGTCCGTTATCATATACTTTTCCAATTACTATGCAGTTTGGTCCAGCTCTCATGCAGGGGAAGTTGATTGTTTACGGGATAGCCACAGCCTCGATCAGATCACGCACCAGCATATCGCTGTTCTGCCGCGCGTGTTCCCCGACAGCTTGCAGGCGGTGACTGGCCACGCCGGTCAATACCGCTTGCACATCTTCGGGGATCACCGCATCGCGCCCGTCCAGCAATGCCCAAGCGCGCGAAGCTGAGAGCAAAGCAAGTCCTGCGCGCGGCGACAAACCGTGCGTGTAGCGCGACGCTTCGCGCGTGTAGCGAAGAATGGCCTGCACATAGTCGAGCAGCGCCGGTGAGACGAGTACTTCTCGCGCGCGCTTTTGCAGCGCAAACAGTTCGCTGCTTTCCATTTGCGGGCTCAGCTGAGCGACGATCTCGCGCCGGTCCACGCCGGAAAGCAAACCGCGTTCCGCCTGTGCATCGGGATAGCCCATCTGGATGCGCATCAGAAAGCGGTCGAGTTGCGATTCCGGCAGCGCGAAAGTACCTACCTGGTATGCGGGATTCTGTGTGGCGATGACAAAGAACGGCGCAGGCAATACTCTTGTCGTGCCTTCTATGGTTGCCTGCTGTTCTTCCATAGCTTCAAGCAATGCGCTTTGCGCCTTCGGGGTGGCCCTGTTGATCTCGTCCGCCAGGATCATCTGCGCAAAGATCGGACCGGGATGGAACTCGAACTTGCCGGTGTCGCGCTGATACACCGACACGCCGAGGATGTCGGCGGGCAACAGATCGCTGGTGAACTGGATGCGCTGGAACTGCAAGCCCAACGTGCGCGCCAGCACGTGTGCCAGCGTGGTCTTGCCGACGCCCGGCAGATCCTCGATCAGCAGGTGGCCTCGAGCCAGCAGGCAGGCAAGCGCGAAACGGATCTGTTTCGGTTTGCCGAGGATGATCTGCTCGGCTTGGTGAATGACGTTGTTCAAGTTCTGGCTCATGTACGTCCTTTAGATCAGAATCGCGGCGATCACCCTGCGGCTCTCAGCCACAAGTATGTTGTAAGTGCGGCAGGCTGCTGGAGTATCCATACATTCCACGCCGATACCCGCATCGGTCAATGCGCGGTACAAGCGCGGATGGGGGAATAGCTGTTTCGCACCGGTGCCCAGCAGCAGCACGTCGGGCTTGAGAGCGAGAAAATAATCAAAGTGCAATTCTTCCAACCCTTCAAATCGTTTGACTGCCCAGTCGACACGCACCTCTTCGGCCAGCACCACGATGCTGTGTTCAAAGCGCTCGCCATTGACCATGACGTGCCCGGCGCCGTGTGCGGTGAACAATTTGGTATCGCCGGGATTGGCTAGATGCAGTTTCAAGGCGGGCCTCAATATCTCCAAGCATTTGCTGTGCGGGGGCGGGGCAGGTAAAATCGCGCCCTTTGCAGCTCAGTTGCGAATTCTACCATCCGGCGTAAATCGGTATCGGCATCCGGCGAATAATCTGTATCGGACACTGGGAGAATTCTGGCATCGGGACGCACCCGGACAACCCGGGCCAATATCCGGAATGAATATCAATTGAAACCAATTTTGAAGCCGATTTTGAAATCATCCAAGCTCGCCAACGTGTGCTACGACATCCGCGGCCCGGTGATGGAACGCGCCAAGCAGATGGAGGAAGAAGGCCAGCGCATCATCAAGCTGAATATCGGCAATCTCGCGCCGTTCGGTTTCGAGGCGCCCGAGGAGATCCAGCAGGACGTGATCCTGAACCTGCCGAATTCGTCCGGCTATTCCGATTCAAAAGGCATGTTCGCGGCGCGCAAGGCCATCATGCATTACAGCCAGGCCAAGAAGATCATGGGCGTTGGCCTGGATGACATCTATGTCGGCAACGGTGTATCGGAACTCATCGTGCTGGCGATGCAGGGCCTGCTCAACACCGGCGACGAAGTGTTGATTCCGACACCGGACTATCCGCTTTGGACCGCGGCGGTCACGCTGGCGGGCGGCACGCCGCGGCATTACATATGCGACGAAGATCATGAATGGAATCCGAACCTGGACGACATACGCAAAAAGATCACGCACAAGACACGCGCCATCGTCGTCATCAACCCGAACAACCCGACCGGCGCACTGTATTCCGACGATACCCTGCGAGGGATCATCCAGATCGCGCGCGAACACGACCTGATCATCTTCGCGGACGAGATCTACGACAAGATGGTGTATGACGGATTGACGCATACCGCGATCGCCTCGCTGGCCGACGACGTGTTGTTCGTGACGCTGAATGGCCTGTCGAAAAATTACCGCGCCTGCGGCTACCGGGCCGGCTGGATGGTGGTGTCGGGAGAGAAAAAGCACGCCG
>Ga0210097_1000534_pt1 | contig 12711 bp, 15 predicted proteins | sample Joice_CattailNLA_2_FD_185521 | JGI IMG/M metagenome (GOLD analysis project Ga0210097, IMG submission 185521) | Wetland microbial communities from San Francisco Bay, California, USA, that impact long-term carbon sequestration - Joice_CattailNLA_D2... | ecosystem: Environmental > Aquatic > Marine...
CCGCTGCTGCCCTTGCTGCTTCTGCTGCCCGTGTTGCTGCCCATGCTGCCTCTGCCGCCTCTGCCGCCTCTGCTGCCAGTTCCGGCTTTGGATCAGTCAGCCAGGACGTCACTTCCTCGGGCGCGTCCCAGAGGTGCAGACACTTCCTCACGCACCAGATGGCGAACTTGACGTCGGTGTTCATGTGGCCTCGGCCGTCCGCTCAAAGATCTCGACAGTAGCCGCCTCGATCCACTCGCCCCAAGCCCGAGCCAACTCGTCATTGTTCCAGGTGGCCACGTAGTCGAGCCGTAGCTGGCCAATGGTTGTGCCAAGTGCTTGGGCTGCGTGCTCTACTGCCCTTGCTGCTGCCGCTGCTGCGCTTGCTGCCCATGCTGCCCTTGCTGCTGCCGCTGCTGCCTCTGCTGCCTCTGCTCCCCATGCTGCCCGTGCTGCTGCCCGTGCTGCTAACCGTCTTGGTACCTCTGCTCCATATGCTACTGCCCATGCTGCCCTTGCTGCCTCTGCTGCCCTTGATATTTTGGGATCAGCCAGCCAGGACTTCACTTCTTCGGGCGCATCCCATAGGTGCACGCACCGCCGCGCACACCAGACGGCGAAATTGATGTCGATGTTCACTCTTCAGGTGTGGTCACCCAGTCGAGAAGCCCTTCTCTCCTGCTGGCCACTTCAAATCTGCTCGTCGCGCCCCAGCCAGCGACTGCGCCAGGCGCCGCGTGGCGGTTCGGTAGGTGCTAAAATGTCGGGATACTGAGCCGTCACGTAGTGATAGAGCTTGCTCGGCTCTTGGTTGTCCCTAATCTGTAGCTGGAGATTGGTCTCGCGGTAGTATTCCCCATCGTCCCGTATCTCGGCGGCCACTGCCCTAGCCATCTTCCTGGCTTCCTCCAGGGAGTCTCGGGTGAGAGTCAGCTCGGCTGTCCACTTGCCGTCCTGATACTGTCCAAATTCAACAAGATACTCCAAGTCTGCCATCCCCAGGTCCTCCAAGAGCAGGTGTAACGCCAAATAGGTTGGCCAACAGGCTACGCCTAAATACCTCCGGAGTCAACACCAGGGAGCCGGCAGTGTCAAATCGTCAGATATTCAACGTCCAATACAACATTCCGAGAGCAAATATCAGCTTTCCAGGCCGGCAGAACCGCAGCTCAAATCCGGTACTGCACATAACACCGGGCGTGACCGAGCCGTTCGAATTTTGGTTCGGAAACCAGGACGGGGTGCCCATCAACTTACTGCCATTCAAGATCAAGTGGATTTTCTGGCAAAACGAAACCCTCGACCTGGACTACCAGGCATGGGGGCACTCTAAAGTCCTGCTGGCCAAGACCATCGATGTCGAGGACCCATACTCTGGCAAGGTCGTTGCAATTCTCGAAGCTGACGAGACTCAGCAGCTCGCACGCGATGGGCTCGGTACTCTTCGCTGGTCTCTCTTCATGCTGAACGAACAGGGGCAGGTGTTCCCAGCCCAGGTCAACAGCCAGGGACAGCGTTACGGTACTGCCTATCTGGATCTGGAGTCGGGCATCCCGATTGCAGAGGTCGTCAAAAGCGCGTGAGGAGGAGCCCGAACCGTTCCACGAAGCAAAGGATCCCAGCCAGATGAAGCTCCGAGATTTCAGCCTCCCGCTCTATGAAGAGGTCGATTTAAGTACGCTGAGACACTGGACTCAGTACGCCGGGCGACGTTACTGGAACAGCGAAGAAGACGCTCGCAGCTTCATAGCCGGGAAATGGAACAACTCAGCCTGGAACATTGGCATGAGCGACGAGGAAGCCAAAGCCTACTACGACAAACTGGCCTCCGAGATGCCCGTCTATCAGACCAAAAGCGGCTGGCGCATTGGTGATCCACGCATCCTAAGGAGCATCCAAACGAAGGCTAGCCGCAACAGGAATCCACGGCTTTCCTGGGACAATATCGAGATACGCAGATCCTCCCTGTACGACCTGAACATGTCAGCAGCGGCCCAGGAGGAAGCCCCTTACAAGATACTACCGATCAAGATGTACAGGCTAAGTCGCCTCTTGCCGCCACCCGAGGAAGACTCTAGGTACATGTCCGGCGCGGAACTGGAGTACATCAAGAAGCTGGCGCAGAAGATCAAGGAAAACCGCTGGTTCGAGGCGATCTATGTCCACGAAAATGACCAGTACATCGTCGAGGGGCAGCACCGCGCCAGAGCGGCGAGACTGTTGGGCCTCAAACGGGTACCGGGCTACGGATTTCTCTACGACCTTTAGGAACAGTGCATGAGATTCCAGGATCTAACAGCTCGCTTAAATGAGGCCAAGGGACGCCTCAGCAAAGCAGATGCCATGCTGATCCTGAGAGAGATTGAAACGGGCAGAGGCGGCATAGCAAGGCTCGCTCAGAAAAAACCGTTCATTACGGACATCTCCCAGGAGTATCTGCGCCGAGAACTGGGCGATCCGATAGCATTGTTCCGAACTTTACGGGTCACCGATCCAAAAGGTCTTCGGACTGAGAACATAGTGTCGGCTTCTACGAACTGGCACGTGGCTTTCCAGCTCGCGCGGGACACCCCCGTCTACATGGCTTCGGAAGAATTCATCGCGCCCAAGGTCTACATGCTTCGATACACAGTCCCGATCAACCGAGTACTAGCCTATGTACCGGCTCTTGTCGAGCACGCCGTGTCTGCACTCGGGCCGGATGCGATCAAGAAGCACATACACGATCGTTTCGGGGATCCTCTTCCCATTTCGACCATCATCGAGACTGGCATGGAGGAAGAAGAAGTCATAGCAGATGTCTCACGCATAAAGCCCCAGGCGATGCAGTTTGGGCGCACCGTAACAGAGCTGGGACGCCTGCATCTCATGCCGTACCTAGCTACGGGCAAAAGTCTTGCCGACTACCTGAACCGGCCTGGTTTCACCCGTCAAGCCAGACCGCCCACACCGGAACAGATGAAGCCGTGGCGCTCCCTAGCCAGACAGATGCAAAGATTCCTAGCCAAGCCGACCCAGCCCTCGCCCGAGGGATCCGATCTCCACGAGTCGGCACTGTCAGATTTGGACATGACTTCGTTTGACAGCTTCATTGCCAGTCTCCGCCGACTGCCCCCCGAAGAGCTGGAAAAGCTGAACCAGATGTACCGCAATGCCCAGGACAAGTACCGTAGGGCCGGCTGGCTTGAACTGTACCACGGAGCCCCAGCCAGTAAAGCAGAACAGATCAAGAGCAAGGGATTCGCGCTGGGCAAAGGCGAGCGCTCGTTGGGTTTCATGGGGGCCAGTTATGGCGTGCAGAACCAGGGCGTTTTCCTGACAGACTCCAAGGCGTCAGCCAGCTATTTCGGTTCCAATCGTTCGCGATACGGCAGCGACTACACTGTGTTCACCGTATGGGTGAAACCCGGGCGTATTGCCGAACCAGCCCAGCTACCAAGAGATGTAATCAGGCTTGGTCTGCGGCTGACGAATGAATACGAGGGGACCCAGAAGACTAGGCTGGCCATCCGCGACTGGTGGTGGCTGTTAGACCGACCAGAATTTGTGCAGGCAATCAAGGATCTGGGATACGAGGGCATCCGTTTCAGAGAGGCACCGGCAATCGAAAAGACTGTCGGTGAGAGGGCGCTCACCTACATGATCTTCGATCCCGCAAACATCAAAATCCAGGGCGTGGACACGATCCAGAACGTTCAACAGTTCTACCGCATGCTCAAGGACCACGGTGAGCTTGCTGAGTAAGTAAATAAGGTCACCACCCAAGGAACCCTCCACGAATGGTTGCACGCACATACGACAAACTCGGCGGTATCAGTGGTATCCAGGCGAACCACGAAACGCCGTACTCCCTCCGTGGAGTAGACAGGGATCGCTTCCAGAACTTCGTTTTCCAGTGTGATCCAGACTATCCGTTCACGGGGACCGTCCTGGTGCAGATTTCCCAGGATGACCCAAGCAAGCTGACGCGCAATGCCCAGGGGAAGCTACGCCCGGACAGCAGCGACTTCACTTGGTCCACGGTTGCCAAGCTGGCGTTCGCCGGTGAACGCGACGACATCTTCCTGGAACTGCAAATCGAGGCAGCACATGTACGCGCTCGTTGCGTTGATTACGACGAAAACGCCTCAGTTTCCTCCAATGCTGGGGCCACCGTCGGGGGGACAGGCGCGCAGGAATTCACCGTAGATGGCACGAGCGTATTCGTGAGCGCCGGCGATGACCTGAACGATGTCCTGAGCGCCATCAACCTTGCAGCCATCCCCGACGTCTCCGCATCCATCGATTCCGAATCACAAACCCTCCTCATTACCAAGACGAACGGTGCGACACTCGTTCTCGTCGAGGTGACTGGTACTCCCCTGGAGGACATAGGAATCCTCAGACAGGACGATGGTGGCAGCTTCACGGCCAACCCAAACGGTCGCATCAGTCAAATCAAGTCGATGAGGTAAGAGAGCATGTCCGTCCGCATCACATCCTACGTTGACGCTCAGGCGGGCGGCAACGACAAGATATACCTTCAGGTACCCAGCGGTGTCGGCAGCATCTCAATCACAGACGTGTTCGGGCTGCAAGGCGCGCTCGACGGCAAGCTGAATGACACACTCGGCGTTGTCGGTGCTACGAATGTCACGGCCACGGGCGATGACTTGAACTCGATAGCCGGACTGACAACTACTGGAATCGGAATCGCAGAGTTCACGTGGCTGGTCGACGTGTTTGCCACTGGCGTGACACCGGTCGAAGCTGGTTACAGCGTCGGGCTCTCGGGGAACATCCAAAGTCAGCTAGACGACAAATATGATGCCGCTGACTTCGGTGCACTCTGGGATATCATCGCCGGTACCGGTGTTGGAACGGCGACCATCACCTCTTTCGCCTCGGCGCTGAATGCCCACGCCATCTCCGAGCTTGCAACGGCAACAGCGGACGTTGATATGGGCGGGTTCAAGATCACAGACCTGCTCGATCCTACCGCCCCACAAGACGCCGCGACCATGAACTACGTGGACGTAGCCGTCGGAGCCGTGGGTGGGCCGTTCCTGCAGTTGGCCGGCGGAACGATGACCGGCGACATCACACTCGATGGTGCGGACATCGTAATGACAGCAGGTGAACTGGTCGACGGGCGCGACGTTTCCGCTGACGGTTCAACGCTTGACACGCACACCGGCGACGCGACAATTCACCGTGCAATCGACGATCTGGCGACTGGGCTTACAGACCTCTGGTCTGCCAGCAAGATCAGCGGCGAGTTGGCAACCAAATCCGACACGAGCCACACCCATACGCTCCTGGGCCTCACGGACACCCCTGCGAGCTACGCTGGCCATGCCAATGACGTCGTGGTTGTCAACGGGGCTGCTGACGGAGTAGATTTCGTAGCCGCTACCACCTTTGTGCCGGTCGATTCGGTTTTCGGTCGCACTGGAGCTGTAGTGGCACAGAACGGCGACTACAACGCCTCTGCCATCACCAACATACCAGCGGGCGACGTCTCTGCCATTACCGTGCAGGCAGCCATCAACGAACTAGATTCCGAAAAGGCCGCTATCACCTCGTTGGCTACCGTCGCCACCTCGGGCGCCTACGGCGATCTCAGTGGGCTCCCAACGATTCCTGCAGACTTCACGGATCTCGGCGATACACCAAGCAGCTACAGCGGGCATACCCTGGAACTCGTGAGGGTCAACGCCGCTGGCACCCAGTTGGAATTCGTAGTAGCTTCAACCATAGCGCCGGTCAGCTCAGTCTTTGGCCGCGTCGGTGCCGTCGTTGCTGCAACAAGTGACTACGACGCCAATCAGATCGACTACAGCAATGGCGGCTCCGGACTGGCAGCGACCAATGTACAAGCAGCCATCGATGAAATCGACGGGCGCGTCGACACCATCGAGGGGGCTGGACCCTACGTCCCGCTGGATGGCTCGGTGGCGATGACCGGCGACCTGGATCTCGGCGGCAACGGCATTGTGAATCTGTCCACGTTGGATCTCGGCAACCACGTGTTCAACCCGTCTGATTACGAATCCGCAGAGGGCGGACAAAGCTTCTTTGTGCGCACGACGGCAACGCCTGGTTCCTCAACTCCAACCTACTCCTTCCTGAACGAGCAGAACACGGGCTGGTACCATGACTCCAGCAACATGAAGGCTACGCGCCAGGGTACAGATGTTCTGGAGCTGACCGCCGATGGACTCGATGTCAAGGCTGGACGCGTCCAGAACATGGAGGATCCGAGCGCGCCACAAGATGGCGCCACCAAGGCCTATGTGGACGGGCTCATGTCGGTTCGCAAGCTCTTCCTGGTAACGAGCGTGGATCTGACCAGCAGCGGTATCGCAGCAGTGCTTGGCACCGTCCCCACCGGTAAGAGGCACATTTACAGCCAGATTCTCTTCCGGGCCAGAACCTACACCCCCGGCGGTTCACCTACGGCGCCTGTAGTCTCGATTGGAATCTCCGGTCTCTACGAACAAGTGATCCGTCAGGTCCCGCTCGACTGGGGCGCTGGCGGCAGCGCAGACCAGGCGCTAGTTGTGCTCGCTGGGCAGAACCAGTCGAGCTATCTGCCAGCCGTAGGGCCATCAATAACGCCGAACCCAGGCGACACCCTCAGACTCAATGTCAACACACCAGCGGGACACAGCGCGCTGACAGTTGATGTCTACGTACTAGGAATCGAATTCGACGCTTAATCATGATAGACAACCATACCCGGGAAAAGATCGAAGAGACGCGGCGACTGCATGAGTTCCTGACCTTCCTCGTCGATGCAAACGGCGATTTGCGTGTAGGAGTCGTTCAGAACGTCACCCCCAAGCTCGTCATGTTCTACGACATGGCTGAAATCAAGACCGCCGATGGGCGAGCGGTGTTCTTACAACTTGCCGACGAATGGTGGTGGGGCTCTAACCAAACCATCCCCGTGGACTCGTTTCTAGGGCCAAGGTTCGAACCCTTCCGACCAGCGCTCAAAGGCTATCCGAGACGCTCCATCGACGAAATTATCGGCCCCGTTTTCTCCCTCCAAGAACTGTACCTCAAAAGAGTCAAAAAAAAGCGAATCGAGATCATCTCCCGCCGAGCACCTCTTGCCGCTTCCGCCTGATAAATATCGTCAGCACCATACCTTCACCGTAGGCTGTGCGGGATAACCCGCTGCACGCTCTGACAGGAACCAGGACATGACGATACACACGAACCTCGGCGGTACCAGTGAGCTATCCTTCCAGATCGGTCTCAGTGGCCCTACTGTGTACCAGGGCCAGGCAGATCCAACGGTAACGCCTCCCACTCTTTCACCGCAACTGGGCGACATCTACATCCGCCATACCGCAACTGGCGGATTCTACGCCTTCGACGGCGGAAGCTGGGTACCCTCTATAGGCCCCTACAGCGGTGGGACGATAACCGGCGATGTGGATATAACCGGCAGTGTGACTCTCGGTGATGCTCTTGGTGACACTGTCGAGATAGCAGATGACACTCTTCTGCTCAACAGTGCCGAAGGCGGGGCCGGCGTCACGAGCGGTAGCGCGGGACTCGTCATAGAGCGAGGCTCCCTGGCAAATGCCGGCTGGTTATACGATGAGACGAACGACTGGTGGGGCCCGACCGGCCCGGCAGGCTCCCTGAAGGTCTACTCACCGGAAGGTGTGCTCGTAGACACTGCCATCCCAGTCGGTTTCGGCACAGTCGGACCGACCCCACCCAACCGCACTGGTATCGGTTTCCCAACCAACAGCGAAATCGGGCTGTACATCGACGATACGCTGGAATGGGAAGTCGACTCTGGCGGAGACCTCCTTTCACGCAGTTCGGGCAATCTCGGCAATGTGTCGTTCTACCCACCGACGATTTACGGTGGTCGGACTCTGGTTGACTCGGGCTCGGCTGCGGCGCCCTCGTACTCCATCATGGGTGATGATGTCACCGGCATGTTCAGCAGTGGCGCGTTCAACATCGATTTCAGCATCGACGGGACGAACGCGCTCAAGATCGATCCGGACGGTAAGGTTATCCTTCAGGGCAAAACGGCTACCTCGGCTTTCCTGAGCGTTGATGGCACACAGACAAGCCCTGCATTCGCCTTTGCAAGTGACACAGACACTGGTGTCTACCTCGATGACGGTGCTACCCCCGGGCCGGTAGCTGCACTGACGCTTGTCTACGGCGGTTCCCCGAGGCTGACAATCAACGCCACCGAGGCTACATTCTCGGCGCTTGTTCGTACTCCCTCTGGGACAGTCAGTGCGCCAGGAGTCGGCATCGGCGGCAGCGACGTGGGCCTCCGACACGGCGACGAGTCCGGCAAGCTGGAAATCATCGGCAGAAACGACGCGAATCTGCCCAATGTCGTTCGGTTCGTCATCGATGAGGATGGGCTACTCACTGCGGATCCCGATGGTGAGATTGGTCCCGAAACTCAGACCATCGATTTCACCACTGTAGCTGGTGGTACTCTCCCAACGGGAGCTGTCCCTGGGGCGTGGTTCGACGTAACGACTTCGCCGAACGCAGTGAGCCCGAACACCACTTACCGGTTCTGGTTCAGCGACGGGTCGACGACGGCACCAGCGGTGACGACCGAGACGTTGGTTCCGATCGCTTTCACTGGAACCGAGACGGACCAGCAGGTTGCGGACCTCGTGGTCGCAGCACTGGTCGCTGCCGACGCCGACTTCGTGGCTGCCGACGACTTGGTTGGCACGACTCAGATAGTGACATTGACGCTGGCCACACCCGGAAACGCTACTGATGCGGTCGACGGTACCACTCCAACCACCGCCGTCTTCGCCGTCGTACAGGACGGAGTTGATGGCTACGAGGATCTCGTCACATCTGGTACGGACGATGCCATTCCGAACAAGAAATGGGTATCAGACAACTTTGCTTCTGGAGGCGCATTCACGCCCGTCAGTGTCAACTTTGCAGCCAGCCCATACGCTGTCTCGGCTTCGGATCGCTGGCTAGTCGTCGACTGCAGCGGTGGTAATGTGGTGCTGGACCTGCACGCGGTCGCGACGTCCAGGGACAACCCTCTGTACATCACCAAGCAGGATGCCACTGCCAACACCGTCAATGTAACGCCAAACGGCGCCGAAACCATTAACGGCGCAGCGGGCGTCACCTCCTTGACCTTGCAATACGAGACGCTTACGATTATGCACAACAGCAGCGAATGGTTCGTCCTGTAATGAAGGTCAACGCTCTCAGGGACCAAGGCAAATGGAGCGCCGCTAACGGCGATCCGTTCAGGGGCTGATCCATGCGACTGAAAGACCTTACGACACCGCTCTACGAGATCGCCCGTGGGCCGGTCGGAGGAGCATTTGGCAAAGCTGGCAGGAAGCCAAGCTTCAGGAAGGAGTTCAGTGGCGGCTTCGCACGGGTGCCCGGGCAATCGATAACGCCTGGCAGCATGGCAACACAGGACTACCAGTCACGTGTCTTCCAGGGCAAAGGCCTTGAAGCGGAGGTCTACAACAGGCTGGTGCGCGCAGGACTCGACGTGCGTCCCGCCTCACGGCAAGAGGACATGCACGACAAGATCGACCTTTGGATAAGGGTCAGGGGCCAGGAGTATCCGGCCCAGATCAAGCAGCGCCAGGTCGGTGACGACATTGTCTTCGAGGTCTACAAGGACGCCTACGACGAGTCCCAGCCACCCAACGGTCGAGACATCACTAGCAAAGCCAAGCTCTACGTTGTCCAGGATCGCCAGGGACGTGGGTGGATGGCCAATGCCGGTGTGCTCAAGCAGGCAGCGCGCGACTACGTGGCACAACATGGCATTGAGACTGGCACCGTGCAGGGTGTAGACTACAAAATCACGCAGGACAAGGCCACGGGCGACGTCAAATTGATGGCTTTCTTTCCGGCCTCGGAATATGGCAAGAGGATCTACTGATGCGCCTGCTGAGACTCCTCCGGGAGACAGCGCGCTACGACCCTGCTCGTCGCCTGCGTGATCCCCGAGCTGTTGCAGCCATCATAGCGGACTTCCTACTCACGGGAGAGCACCTCGGCAATGTGAACTCTGCCGTGTATCCGACTGACGCCGTCCTCGACGACTTCGAGGAATGGCTAGCTTCGGAGCAAAGGGTGTCGGATCCCGATTACAGCGAAGGGCGGACAAAGGAGCTGCTCCGCATGTGGACTGAGCAGCGTTTCGTGAAGAATAACCTACAGAACGCGCGAGAGACCCTGGAGGCCATCAGCCGCGATATCAAAGGCGACCACATAACACTCTTTCGGAGATCACGTCTCGACCCAGAGGACGTACGAATAACCATAGGTGGCGCGCCAGGTGCTGACAGATACCCCATGAGTTCACTGCGGGGACATCCGGACGAGGCCATCGAACTGGGTCGTTTCTGGACCTACGATCCGACGTACGCCCAAGAGTACCATCACACGGGCGCGCCGCGACACTACCGTCCAGTGACCTTCACTGCGCTATTTGCCGCCCACGATGTCGATGTCAACGCTACGATAGCCACCGCGCTCATCTGGAATGAGCACGAGGTGCGCCTAAGGAACAACGGGTTCGACATCCCCTGTCAGCTCGTGGCAGTCGATATCGCCGGCGAGCCGTTGGACACGCGCTATGCGCGAGACAAGACCTACGTCACGGCGATCAGCTTCTGAGTCGCGCCTCCCACCGCTTGACTAGCATGGCCCGCCGTTCGTGCAACTTGCGCCAATCGGACGGCGTCATCAATACCCCCGGCGTCACGGCCATCTCCTCGTAGAAGCGCAGAGTCGGATCGTGGAAAACAGTTATCAGGTTGCCTCGTCTTAGCCGGTTATCGCCCGCGAACCAGTACAGCCTAGCGAGAAGGGCCTCGGCTGCGACATAGACCGCCAATCTGACGAGAGTACATGAGCGGCACAGGCGTTTCTCCCTCCATAATTCCGGCTGCGAAGTCCTGAACCGAAAATCCCGATACATCTCGTCCATATATTGCCTTGTCGCTCGGTTCATTGCCGTGAGCGGTCGAGCGCCTTGTCCAACGCGATTTGTCGGTGGCCCATTTCCTCCCAGTCTTCCCTGCCGTTCAAGGCCCAGGGAGTTATGAGCCTCACCTCAATGAACCACAGGACTGGATCGTAAAGAAGCATGCACTCGTTCCGCCGCCAGTGAGTGCTATCTTCCATCAGCCAGCGCAATCGCACTACAAGTGCCCGAATAGCTGTAGCGGCAGCCAGTCGAAGAATCACGTAGCAGCGGTAGGCGACGCTGCCTCTCATAGCTCTCCAGCTTCCTTAAGCTCCCGAGCGATGAGCTTGGCATCCAGTGTGGCCACCAAGGCATAAGCCACTCCGTGAGATTTCTTGAACAGGTATCCATCTGGCTCGCGAACCCACACACGAGCCCGTATATCGCCCCAGGAGCGCTCCTCCTTATAAAGGTATGCCTTACCCGGTCGAATTATGGCAATGAGCACTGCGAGGTCCTGGACGCTCTTCGGGGGGTATTTCCGGACCAACCAACCCCAACGTCCGAGGTGCCACAGATTGTGCTCGTAAAACCGGTCGTCCAGGAACCAATCCCAATCCACCGGCTCCGCTAGAAGCCGGTCCAGCTCCTCTTCCGACGTCAGATTATCGTAGACGCGGTTATGAAGCAAATCGATCTTGAAATAACCGCGCTCTTCGGCCTCTTTGTAGGGAAACGCCGCAAGCCCGCTGACTTGATCCACAGGAATCCGCTGGAAATAGAGCCCGTTCTTGTGGGCCGTCATGCGGCCCTCATGGACCTGCGAGCCCACAATAGCTTTCGGGAACAACCTGGCAGCCCGATCCCGGTCACCCAAGTCTATATCAATGTCCGGTACTTCAACTGCCAAAGGTGGCCTCCATGCAAGCGAGCACTGCCGCCTTGTCCGCTGGGTGACTCTCTATTTCGTCAATCCAGTGTTGGGCATTCACGTACTCGTCGAGGCGGAAAAACGCGTCATCATCGAGCCTCTCTACCATCTTCAGGGCTGGGGCATAGGAGAACAACACCCAAGGCGACAACCGGGCTTCCCTGACCATGTCCAGAACCTGTGATGGCTTGACGACGTCGAAGAACTCCTTAAGCGCGTAGCCCTGAGTGCCACACCAGTGCTTGATATTCTCTGCCGTGGCTTTAGCCTGCTCGCCAGGGACCTGGTAGGCCCGGTAGTCCGTGAGGAACAGCTCAACGGTCCGTGTGTCGGTCCATTTATAGTCGGGCACCGCAGTTTCGACCAGCCAGTCGAGATAGGTGAAAGTCGACACGACGTAGTTCTCGTTGGTGAATTCCACCAGCCTTGCGAAGGTGTTGTACAGCGGAGACCGACAGAACTCTTCCATTGTTTTGGGGCGCCCGCGTCGCGTGAGACCTGTGCGAGTCTGCCAGTGGCTGAAAAGCCGATAAGCTTTCTGCGCGCTGATGCTGTGCGCCTGCATGAAACGCTTCTTCTTCTCGCAAGCGTGGCGCTTGAACCACGTCTCACGCGTGAATTCCCGATCACAGAACGCGCACTTCCATTTCCTTGCTAGGGGCATAGCGCCTTTCTCATCTTCCGGTAGAGCTTAATCAGCTCCTTGGCCTCGTCCTGTTGCATGCCTCGGTCCTCGATCATTCTCTTGAAGACCTTCGGGTCGTTCATGCGTATCCACATCTCCGCCTCACCCCGGCGTATGTCAGGGTAGAGAGACGCCAAAAACCTGTACACATCGTTGTCGTACTTAGGC
>Ga0210097_1000537_pt1 | contig 12631 bp, 13 predicted proteins | sample Joice_CattailNLA_2_FD_185521 | JGI IMG/M metagenome (GOLD analysis project Ga0210097, IMG submission 185521) | Wetland microbial communities from San Francisco Bay, California, USA, that impact long-term carbon sequestration - Joice_CattailNLA_D2... | ecosystem: Environmental > Aquatic > Marine...
TGCTTTATTTGCTGCTAAAACTGAACACCGGCTCTGAATTTGAAATTGGCTGCCAGCGCCCCCCAATAGGAAGCACTTAGCGTGCCAGAAATTCAATACATTGTTTTTTAATGAATAAAAATTTCACCGGGAATCTGTTTTCCAGTCTATGAGAATCATTGTGCCCTAAATTTCCCAATAATAAGGATGGTAAAGGTACGTTTCCGGATAAAGGTACTTCATGGAATTAAATCCTAACGAGGAGAGAAGATTTTCAACTTATAGAATCCGCTCAACGTTTACTTGTGATATCTGGCTACTGTGGCTGCCAAAAGGACCGGTACATTGAATCCACTGTTCAACATTACGGCGCACAGGGACTAACCGGCACTGATGAAGTTGCTCACAAAATCAAGAAACCTGCTCTGTATATGTAACTATCAAGAATCGGTTGTGGTCGGTTGTGAATTAGACTTTACATGGAGTTTGGAAGCGTTTCAGTGCATTCCATTTGCGCGGCCAGACCCGTTCAATATCGCCAGCTTGGATTTCAACTCCGGCAAGATTGCCGCGACTGCTTTTTCTCCCTCTAGTACGGCAATATTGCGGCCACTCATATCGGTGGCAGGAATGCCGTATGTGACGGGACGGATGACCACATCCGCCTTGGGAAGCTCATAGCGGTTGATTGTTTGTACGAAGATGGAAAAGGTCTGCCACAATATGTCAACGATCCCTGATGTAGGCCTATCCTGGGGTCGGTCAGATATGTCGACAGCAATGACAAAGTCCGCGCCGAGTGTGCGAGCGACGCTTACCGGAACAGGAGTTACAAGTCCGCCATCCACGTAGTCCTGGTCTTTTATTGCAACAGGCTGGAAAAACACCGGCACCGAAGACGATGCCCGAACTGCCATGCCGGTATTGCCGGTTTGAAATACCATCATTTCACCGCTACTCAGGTTTGTTGCAACAGCAGCAAACTTTTTATCCAGTCTCTCGATCGGGCGGAATTTGACGTTTTTATTGATGAAATCCTGCAGCGCTTCGCCCTTGATGCAACCACGCTTGTCAGTGACTACTGTCTCTGCGATGCACCGGTACATGCCTGATCCGTCGATAAGCTGGTCTTCTTCCATGTGCATCGACAATTCCTGAATTTGAAAGCCGTTGAATCCGGCTGCATAGAGTGCGCCTACTACAGAGCCGGCGCTGGTGCCGACGATGATATCGGGAGAAATACCCTGTGCCTCCAGCGCCTTGATCACGCCTATGTGGGCAAAACCGCGTGCGGCACCGCCACCCAGTGCCAGCGCGATCTTTACGTGTTGTTGTTCCGCTTCCGGTGAAGGTGCCTTGGTGGATTTGCAGGCCGTAATGACAAACAACAAAACAAATACAATTGCAATTCTCTTCATGGCTTAATGTTCTGTCCTGTTGAAATGACTAGACGGCCGTATTGTACGGACTGGATGACGCCGTGATCGGCATCGGGCATCTCGCCTTTGGCCTTGTCGGCAAACCATTCCTTGCCGCGGTACTTTACTCTGGCATCACCTTCATCGAGCCATTCGATCACTTCCACCCGTTGACCCACATCGGTAGGCATATCGGAAGCAGGTATGGATGGTCTGGATTTGTGGATGGTCAACACTATCACCGTGTGAACCAAGGTTCCAACAAAGACCGCAACAAATTGTATGCCGATGGAGGAGCCCATATAAGTGGCGATTGCGGGATAGACACAAGCAAGACCGATAGCCAGCATGTAGAAATTTCCGATGCCTATCTCGGCCAGCATGAACAGGGTGCCGACCACTAGCCATAATATAAAACCCATTGGTTTTCTCCTGATAAGTTAAAGCCGCACTTCATCGTGATCTGGCAATAAGTTCCTTGGCGGGATTGTCGCAGCAGGTGATAGGACACATTTTCCTCTTGCATCGATCACATGACAATACATTCCGATGCAATTTCCATACGGGTTCTTACATCCGCAAGCGGCATAAACATGGGATGACAATAACGCCAACAGAGTATGGTGATATACGCGGCGGAATATTACAGAAGCGCGTACCAACCGAATAATTATCGATAGCTACAGCCAGTCCGAACGTTTGAAATGCCGGTAAAGAAATCCGCAAACAACGATGATGACCAGAAGCGAGAGAGGGTAACCGAATCCCCATTGCAATTCCGGCATTTCCTTGAAGTTCATGCCCCAGATGCCGGTGAATACGGTGGCAATGGCGAAGATCGCCGCCCACGCGGCCAGTTGTTTGTTGATCTCGTTTTGTTCGACGGAAATCGTGGATTGACATACCATGATCGCGGTTCCTATGGTGTCGCGCATATTGTCTATCGCAGAGTTGATTCGGGTGAGGTGATCATGGACATCACGGAAATAATCCTGCGTGGAAGTGCAAACAGGCGGGATGCGCCCGCCGTGCAGTTTTCCGGTCGCTTCCATCAGCGGTGAGACAGCGTGCTTGAGAATCACGGTCTTGCGCTTGAGTTCATAGAGCAACTCGATGTTGGCGAGAGCCGCTCCCTTTTCGAAGATACGCTCTTCAATTGTATCAAGTTGTGTCTCAAGGTCGTCCAGAACCGGGAAATAGCGATCGACCACCGCGTCCATCAGCGCATAAAGTACGAAACCGGATCCTAACTGGAGCAACTCGGGTTCGCGTTCGCAACGATCGCGCACTCCAAGGAACCCGTCGTCACTGCGATTACGTATGGAAAGAATGAAATCGCGCCCGACGAAAATACTCACTTCGCCGACCTGCAGGTTTGAATCGATGACTTTGATCATATGCATCGCCACGAACAGCGACTGGTCGTATTCCTCTATCTTGGGGCGCTGGTGACCGTGTCGCGCGTCTTCGGCAACCAGGTCGTGAAGTCCGAACTCTTCCTGCATTTTTTCGATCTCGGCATCGCTTGCATCGCGCAGCGCCACCCAGATGAAGCTGTCCTGACGCCCCAGATAGCCTTTGATTTCGTCAACGGGCAGATCAGTGAGTTTTATGCCGTTCTGGTAGGCAACGCAGTTGATCAACATGTCTGAATAACATCAATTGTGAGTGTTTGAAGTATATGCGGTTGAATGCATTTCTAACCAGTCGATTTATCCGAAAATCATGATGTGAATTCGTGCCGGACTGATTTGAATATATGGAAAGATTTGAAACGGCGTTTCCGGAACTCAATAACCCAATGCCCTTGCGACCTGATAGAAAGCGAAGCTCACCAGCCAGGCCAAGCCAAGCGACCAGCCGAGGGACAGCGCGGTAAAACCTGTTTGCTTCGATTCGCTTTGCAGCGTGGCGATGGTGGCCAGACAGGGTGTGTAGAGCAGGGTGAACAACATGAAGCTGTAAGCTTGCACCCAGTCAAGCTGATGTCCTATCGCGCCACCCAGCGCATCGCCGGAGAGACCGTAGATCACCGCGAGTGCACCGATGACGATTTCCTTGGCGATGAAGCCAAAGATCAGCGCGATGGTAAGTTGCTCGTTGATGCCGATCGGCGCAAAGAATGGGTGCATCGCATTGCCGATCAAACCTGCCCAGGTGTCTGCACTGGCGGGTGCGGCGGAAGGCGGCAGATTGGTGAGCAGCCACACCAGCACCACGCCGGCGACGATGAACTTGGTGGCGCGGCGCAGGAAGTGCCGAACTTCAAGCCAGCCGCGCAGAGTCATCTGCCGAACCGTGGGGAAGCGGTATGGCGGCAGTTCCAGCACGAACGGTTCATTGTTCTTGAATCGACCCTTGAACAGCAATGCGGTGAGTATCGCGGTGCCGAAGCTGAACAGGTAAAGGCTGAACAGCACGACAGGCGCGGCTTGCGCGGTGAACAATGCGGCCGTGAAGAAGATGAACACCTGCAGGCGCGCTGAGCATAACGACAGCGGGATCACCAGCATGGTGAGCAAACGCATCGCACGCGAACGCATCACGCGCGTCCCCATCAGCGCCGGGACGTTGCAGCCGAAACCCATCAGCAGCATCACGAAGCCGCGACCATCCAACCCAAGGCGCGACATCAGCGCATCCATCAGGAACGCGGCGCGTGATAGATACCCGCTGTCCTCGACGATCGCCATGAAAAGAAAGAACAGCACGATGATGGGCACGAACGCGGCGACCGTGGCCACACCGTTGTAGATACCGTCAAGCAACAATCCTTGTGCGGAGGGCGGCAGACCGCTGAACAGCGGCTCGAGAGCTGCGCCGCGGAACCAGCCGAGCAGGTCATTGACGATGCCCTGCAACGGCTGCCCGAGAAAGAATACGCCCTGAAACAGCAGATACATGACGCCAAAAAATATCGGAAGACCCAGCAAGGGATGAAGCATCACACTGTCCAGCTTTTCGGTGAGGCTATCCGAAAGTTGCGCCGGGACTTGCACGGTGCTCTTCAGTACGTGCGCCATTTCAGTTTCGATCTGTTCATCCTTTTCCAACTGGCTGCGCAGTTCTTCGGCCATACCGGGTGTGGGATAGCGTAGCGCTTTTGCCACGGCCTGCATCGCATCAGGATAGCCGCTGCCATATTTTGCACTGAGCAGGAAAATCGGAAGCTCCAGCATTGCTGACATCATGTTCACATCGACGCTGATGCCGAATTTCTTCGCTTCATCAGACATATTGAGCACGACCACGATGTTCAAGTCGAGCTGCTTTAGTTGCAACAGCAGGCTCATCTGGCGTTCGATCTGAGTGGTGTTCAGGATGACCAGCGCAAGGTCGGGCACATTGTCGTGCAGGAAGTGGCGCACCACTTGTTCGTCGTCGGAGAAACCGTGCAGGTCGTAGATGCCCGGGAGATCGATGATCTCGACCATGTCGCCGCCCAGCAGGATCCTGCCGCTAAGCAGTTCTACAGTGATCCCCGGCCAGTTTCCGACCCGCGCCGCGCCGCCGGTCATGCGATTGAACAGCGTCGATTTGCCGGTGTTGGGCATACCCAACAGGGCAATGCGCTTCACAGTACGGGTCCTTGCGCTTTAGCCCGTTCGTGACGGTTTCTGGAGGCGCGCATCATGTTATTGTCACGGTGATCTTGGTTGCTTCGATGCGTCGCAGCAGGATGTCTGTGGTGCCGATGCGAACCTGCAAAGGACCGGAAAAGCTGGCCTTGCGTATCATTTCGATCTGCTTTCCGCTACGGAAGCCGAGTGCCAGCAAACGCAGATGCAAAGCCTCTTCGGCGTGAATAGCGACAATGGTGGCGATTTCGCCGGGATGCAGGGTGGTAAGCGTGATAGCTGACATTAAACCGCCAAAATTCAATTGTGGTGGCATTATTTCACAGTCGGGCGGCATTTGTCGCGTTGCCCCTTTGGTGCGTGAATGGATTCGGGTAAAATGCGCGCTTTCGACGAGCGCAAAGAAAATGATCACTGGCAGCATGGTAGCAATCGTCACGCCCATGTGCGAGGACGGCAGTCTTGACATCGACGCGTTCCGGAGACTGATCGATTTCCATATCGGGCAGGGTACTGATGGCATCGTGGTCGTCGGCACGACCGGAGAATCACCCACCGTGGACTTGGAAGAGCATGAGTTGCTGATCGCAGAAGCGGTCAGGCATGCCGAAGGGCGCATTCCCGTCATTGCCGGAACCGGCGCCAACTCGACCAGGGAAGCCATCGAGCTCGCTGCGTTTTCCAAAAAATCCGGCGCAGACGCTTCGCTATCGGTCGTTCCCTATTACAACAAGCCGACCCAGGAAGGTTTGTATCAGCACTTCAAGGCAATCGCCGAGGCGGTGGACATGCCTCATATCCTGTATAACGTACCTGGACGTACCGTTGCAGACTTGAGCAACGACACGGCGCTGCGATTGGCGCAGATCCCCAATATCGTCGGCATCAAAGACGCGACCGGCAACATTGAGCGCGGCAGCGATCTGTTGATGCGTGCCCCGGATGATTTTGCAGTGTATAGCGGTGACGACGCAAGCACGCTGGCTTTGATGTTGCTCGGTGCGCAAGGTTCGATCTCCGTTACGGCAAACGTTGCACCCCGGCTGATGCACGAGATGTGTATGGCCGCGTCGAGCGGTGAATTGGCCAAGGCGCGCGAGATCAATTTCAGGTTGCTTGGTTTGCACCGCAGTCTGTTCGTGGAAGCAAACCCGATACCCGTGAAGTGGGCGGTGGCGCGGATGGGGCATATAAAGAATATTTTGCGCCTGCCCCTGACAACTTTGTCGCAATCCTCATACGCAGTGGTCGAGGCTGCGATGCGCCAGGCCGGTGTACTCTGACCCGGTGTTGAAAAGCATGTGCAAGTCGATGATGCCGCTTTGGAAACCGCCGAAAAGTGCTCATTTACTTTATGTAAGTTCATTTTTTTCGGCGGTTTCAACCTTGCCTGATCGCTTGTCGCTACGTTTTCAAGTCCCGGCATGTAGACTTATTAATTTGTAATGTTGTTAGCCGGAGAAAGAAATAAATGAAAGTATTGCAATTCGGGATATCCGGTATGGTGCTGTTGTCGCTGTTGGGCTGTAGCTCGATCGCATCGGACAAACCGATCGATTACGGTGCCGGTACCAAGCAGTTGCCCAAGCTTGAAGTTCCACCCGACCTGACTGCCCCGGAAACCGATGATCGATACAAAATTCCTGAGACAGATGGTTCAGGCACCGCAACCTATTCCGATTACAGCAAGAGCGGTACAGCCCCGATCAATGTTGCAGGCACTGTGTTGCCGGAAGTGAAGGGCGTGCGTCTGGAAAGGGACGGCGCTCGTCGCTGGCTGGTTGTGGATCAGACCCCCGAGAACGTTTGGCCTGTTGTCAAGTCATTCTGGCAGGATACCGGGCTGACCATCAGTAGCGAAGATATGGCAGCGGGCGTGATGGAAACCGACTGGGCGGAGAACCGTTCCAAGATCCCCAAGAGCGCGATACGGGATGTACTCGGCAAAGTGTTCGATAAAGTTTATTCTTCCAATGAGAAAGACCAATACCTCACTCGTCTGGAACGCAGCAAAGATGGGAAGAGCACCGAGGTATACATAACCCATCGCGGCATCGAGCAAGTGTATTCCGAAGATATGACCAGCTCAAAATGGCAGCCACGCGCCAATGAGCCGGAACTGGAGGCGATCATGCTGCAGCGACTGATGGTACGCTTCGGTGCCAGCGAAGAACAGGCGAGCAAGGCGGTCGCAGCTGCCAATACAAAAGTTTCGACCAGCGCGCCGGCGGGTAGCACCCCCGAACCAGCCGGGTCGGCCAGCCTTCGCGAGAGTTCAGATGGCAACGTCATCATCGTGGTGAATGATGCGTTCGACAGAGCCTGGCGCAGGGCAGGGCTGGCCATCGAGAGCGCCGAATTGGGCGTGGAAGACAAGGATCGCGAAATGGGCACATATTTCCTGAGACCGATCAAGGTGGAAAGCAGTTGGACCGAAAAGCTGAAGTTCTGGAAGCATAGCGGTTCTGCCGGCGAACATTACCGGGTCAACGTCAAGGATCGCGGCGGCAAGTGCGAAGTTTCGGTAACCGATCAGAATGGTGCAATCAATAATGTGACGAAAAAACTGACTGAGGAAATATACAAGCACATCAATCAATGATCATGGTTTCTCGGGAACAAGACGGTGAGATTTTCTTCTTTGGGTAGTGGTAGCGAAGGAAATTCGCTACTGGTGGAAGTCGGTCAGACGCTGGTGATGATGGATTGCGGCTTCGGATTGCATGACACCGTTTTGAGGCTTGCTCGGCTCGGTGTATCCCCCGAGCAGTTGAGCGGCATCGTCGTCACCCACGAGCACGGCGATCACATAGGTGGCGTGGCTCGACTGGCGCGCAAGTACAATCTATCCGTATGGCTCACCCACGGTACGCTGCGCAGCCAGCCGAAAGCATTCTCCGGGATCAAGCAACCAAATGAAATCGATCCTCACCAGGCTTTCGCGATCGGAGATATCGAGATCACACCCTATCCCGTACCTCATGATGCTGCCGAACCGGTCCAATTTGTTTTCAGCGACGGCGTGCGGCGATTGGCAGTATTGACCGATACCGGATGCAGTACGGCGCATATCGAGCAAACGCTGAACGGCTGCCATGCGCTCGTTCTGGAGTGCAATCATGACAGCGACATGCTGATGAAGGGCGATTATCCCCATACCTTGAAACAGCGCGTGGGGGGGCGATTCGGGCATCTTAACAACCATGAAGCTGCCGGTATACTGGGCAGGCTGGATGTGGACAATCTGCAACATCTGATCGCTGCGCATCTCAGCCGGAAAAACAATACCCCCGAGCTTGCGGTACGGGCCTTGTGCGGCGCGATCGATTGTGAAGAGAGCTGGGTGGGTGTGGCGACGCAGAAAGAAGGATTTTTCTGGCGGGAGATCACTTGAGGCGGTTTTTTTCTATAAACCCAGTGTCACAGAGGATATCCCCTGGTGGGATGCAGCCCACATTTCCATGAAGCGCGATTTCAGGATGCGGGCAGTTCCCGGATCGTTTATACCCAGGATTCCGCGCGGATCGTCGAAGTGGAATCGGCGGACAAAATTGGATTCATCCGCGATGGAGAACGGCTCGGTGATGTTCTGCAGGTGTTTCGGAGTCTGGTAGACGAACATGCTTGCGCCGAATTGGCGCAGCAACATCATCATGCGCGGACATTGATTGGATAGCCAGTGCATGTCGTGTGCCAGCACAAACAACCGGTGTGCAGGGCTGGCCAACAGGAAACTTCGCAGTGTCGTGTAACGCGTTTCTGAATTAAATCCCATGCCTTCATAATTCTTCTCGAACAGGTACAGGTCGTGTTCTGCGAGTTTGCACAGTTTGTCCAGCGCTTCGGAGTATTCATTGATGCCGTCCAGCCTTGTGTGTTGAGTAGCGTCTTCATTCATTTTCTGCTCCTGATTCGAGGCGGAGAAATATATCCGTCCAGATACCACTGGTAAAACAAGCCGGCAGATTCTTCGGTGATTTCCGGGAAAAGGGACAATTCACGATCATCTGCCAGAGCGCGGATCGCAGCATAGTCTTTGCTGTTCGGCCGGTGCGCTTCGCCATTCATGAAGACCCATCCTGCGTGACAAAGCATCTGGCTCTTCAGGTCGAGCTTCAAACCATTCTTTTTTGCTTCCAGCCTGAATCTGGCCGCGCTCAACGCAGGTTTCGGCCCCTCGAAATAGACATGCGGCTTGGGTTCGCTCAGATAACAACCCAAAAAATTCGCGATATCTTCACTGTCCCAGCGTAAACGCTTGATAACATCCTCCACCTGTTTAAGCATGGCTGCGCTTATCTCGGACGGGTGCTTCTGCAATTTCAGATCAGGGTCTGCATACATGCCATTTATCTCGATGCGGTCCTGAAGGTACACCAGAAACTGCTCCGCCAGTTCCTGATAGGCCGGGGTGCGAAAGCCTATGGAATATGTCATGCAATCGTCTTCTGCGATTCCATTATGAGCGCAATGCGGAGGCAGATACAACATGTCGCCCGCTTCCAGCACCCATTCCTCTTCTGCGCGAAAGTCTTTCAGGATGCGCAGCGGTGCACCAGCTACCAGGTCGCGATCAGTCTGTGTGGAGATCTGCCATCTGCGATGGCCGGTTCCTTGCAATAAAAACACATCATAGGAATCGAAATGCGGTCCGACTCCTCCGCCCCTGGATGCATAGCTCACCATCAGATCATCCATTCGCGCATGTGGTATGAAATTGAAAAGCTTCAGCAGTTCGGCTGCTTCGGGCAAATGGTGGTTGACTCCCTGAACCAGCACCGTCCACTTTTTGTTGCCGACACCAGCAAAATCGTCAGCATTGAAAGGCGAGTGTCGAAGTTCGAACTTGCCGCGCTGTTGTGTCACGAGGCGCGACTGCACGTCTTCTTTGCAAGCGAGATCAAGCAACTGTCGTGGTTCGAACAAGCCGGCGAATTTCGGGAGAGCCCGGCGGATCAGCAACGGTTTTTTTTGCCAGTATTTGCCGAAAAATTCACTGATGGTCAGTCCGCCAAGCAGGTTGAGTCGGTCTTTCATCGGGGAATTATATCCCCACCTCGCTTGGCGCAGGCATGGAAAAAATTATTATCGTGCAACTGAAAAGTGTTTAGAATGTGCCACAGGGGGAAACATCAATGCAGTTTGTACAGCTCACTACCGGCATGGAAGCTCCGCACTTCGAGTTGCCTGACGCCGACATGCAGACTTTCAGCCTCACCTCGCAGTTGGGGAAGAAGAACATCATTTTGTATTTCTACCCCAAGGACGATACCCCGGGCTGCACCATGGAGGCCAACGAGTTCAGCGATCTCGAAGAGGAATTTGCGAAATTCGACACCATCGTGATCGGTATCAGCCGAGATGATTGTCTCAGCCATGCCTCGTTCCGGGACAAGTATGGCCTGTCGGTATTGCTGCTCTCTGATCCTGATGCGCGCGTTTGCAAGCGCTATGGCGTGATGTATGAAAAGGAGGTGGAAGGCCAAAAGAAACTTTCCATCAAACGTTCCACGTTCGTGATAGATCTGCAGGGCAAGATTCGCCATGCAATGTATGGCATCCAGGCGCACGGGCATGCGCAGGAAATATTAAAACTGGTCAAGGAGTTGGAATGATAATCGGCAAAGACACTGTGGTTTCGCTGAATTATGAATTGTTCGATTCTGCAGGCGAGTTGCTGGAACAGGTCAAGACCCCGATCAGCTACCTGCATGGCGGATACGATGGCATCTTTCCCTTGGTAGAGGAAGCTTTGCAGGGAAAGATGTCCGGCGACCGGTGCAGTGTCACGATGCAACCGGACGATGCCTTCGGGGAATACGACCATGGTTTGGTGGAAGTCGAAGCACGCAGTTCCTTTCCGAAAGAAGTCGCGGTCGGGATGCAATTTGAGGGCGGTCCTGAAGGAGCCGACGATGAAGACTATATATTGTTCACCGTGGTGGATGTGACTGACGACGAGGTTACGGTGGACGGCAACCACCCCTTGGCAGGCAAGACCCTGACTTTCAACTGTACTGTGACAGGTGTGCGCCAGGCTACCGCGGAAGAGTTGGCTCATGGCCATGTTCATGAGCCGGGCGGGCACGTGCACTGATTTGCCGACAATTCATGATGAGTGATGACAGATACCGTACCCTGTTCGATCATGCTGCCGATTGCCTGATGATCCTGGACCTGGACGGGGTCATCAGGGACATCAACCTTACCGGGCTTGAGCAACGAGGCTATCGCCGAGATGAACTGGTCGGCATGCACATCACCAGTCTAGATCCACCCGAGTTCGCGGCCAAGGTGCCCATGCGGTTAGAAGATATTGAGAAGGGCAGTGCCATATTTGAATCGGCCCACTTGCGCAAGGATGGAACCGTCATGCCGGTGGAAATCCATAGCAGGCTCATCGAATTGGACGGAAAGAAGTTGTACTTCAGCGTCATACGCGACATATCCTCGCGCAAGACTGCGGAACACAAGATCGCACAACTGGCGCATTACGATGCGCTCACAAATTTACCCAACAGGGCTCTCTTTTATGATCGTCTGGATCAGGCGGTTGCTCGAGCCAAGCGTTATCACCAGAAATTTGCCATCCTGTTCATGGACCTGGATGGTTTCAAGCAGGTCAATGATGAATTCGGCCATCTTGTCGGTGATAACCTGCTTGGCATGGTGGCTGACCGCTTTACCAGGAATGCTCGTGATATGGATACCGTAGCCCGCGTCGGTGGAGACGAGTTCATTTTCATACTGAACAATATCGAGCATGCGGATAATGTTTCCCGGGTGGCAGGAAAAATCCTGTATTCGTTGTCACGCCCGTTCATTATTAAAGGAACCAGATGTTCGATCGGCTGCAGTATCGGCATTTCCATTTTCCCTGACGATACCGAGGATACGGAGATGTTGGTCAGAATGGCGGATGATGCGATGTATATGGCTAAAAAGGGCGGGAAGAACAGCTGCCAGTTCTTTAACGCCCAACCGGGCAAAGAGCCATACATGCATCAGGAAGTATTACCTATCAAGTTTCCCGACTAACCACTCCGCTACCTCATTTGCTCCCCCGGCTGACACACTTCCCTGCCGATGCTGAATATTGCGTGAACCTGTTCCACGCCAGAGTCTTCCCAGCTCTTCGGCGATTTCTCCGCGTTCCAATGCCTGCGGAGATATTTCACCACACTCGCCGTGCCTTCGCAGCCACCCGATCAAAGCAGGTGATTCCGGCCAGTCAGGACGGGCAACAAACAAGACAGGCGTGTTGCTGCATACGGCTTCGGTGAAGCTGCCATAGCCCGGTTTGCACAACAACGCATCGCTACTGGCGAGCAGATCGCTGAATCCCATGTGCAACGACTCGAGCACAATGGCATCGGGATGCATGATGTTCCAGTCCGCCTGCACGAGCCAGCGCACGCCGTCTATCCTTGGCCAACTTTCCATTGGCAAGCGGCCGGTGATTCCGCCCAAGCTGACCAGCACCAGTTTTTCTTCATTCGATAACTTCAGGCGGCGGTCCAGTTCATCGCGCCGGTCATTGCCGACATCTGCGATGGGAGCGACCTCAACCAGATTGGGCAATTGCTTCATCGCCATCCCGGGTGTGGCTCGCAGAAAAGCATCCGCCCCCGCGTAGCATTTCAGTATTTCACACCC
>Ga0210097_1000538_pt1 | contig 12626 bp, 12 predicted proteins | sample Joice_CattailNLA_2_FD_185521 | JGI IMG/M metagenome (GOLD analysis project Ga0210097, IMG submission 185521) | Wetland microbial communities from San Francisco Bay, California, USA, that impact long-term carbon sequestration - Joice_CattailNLA_D2... | ecosystem: Environmental > Aquatic > Marine...
AAACAGAATCCTGCCGATCTGGATACGCTGTCCGGCATGGCGATCGCGAACGGATCGGGCAGCGTGGAAGAGACGCGCAAGGCACTGATCATGAAGCTGGGCGAGAATATCAGCATCCGACGTTTCGAGCGATATGCGACCACCACCGGCACGTTGTCCAGCTATCTGCACGGGAACAAGATCGGCGTGCTGCTGAATTTCACCGGCGGCGACGATACGCTGGGCCGCGACCTTTCCATGCATATCGCGGCCAGCAAGCCGAAGTCCATCGATGCTTCGGGCGTGAACCCGGAAGACATTGCCACCGAGCGCCGTATCGCGATCGAGAAGGCACGAGAAGGCGGCAAACCGGAAGCGATGCTGGAGAAGATCGCCGAAGGCACGGTGCAGAAGTTCCTCAAGGAAGTGACGCTGCTGGGCCAGGTGTTCGTCAAGGCCGAAGACGGCAAGCAGACCGTAGAACAATTGTTGAAGAGCAAAGGCGCTTCTGTGACCGCGTTCCGGATGTTTGTCGTCGGCGAAGGTATCGAAAAGAAGGTAGAAGATTATGCGGCTGAAGTGGCCGCGGCTGCAGCGGCTGCTGCCAAGAGTTAACCGTCATGAGCAAACCGGCCTATAAACGCATCCTGTTGAAGCTCAGCGGCGAAGCCCTGATGGGGGACGACAGCTATGGTATCAACCAGGAAACGATCGAGCGTATCGTCGCCGAGATCGCGGAAGTGGTAGGACTGGGCGTGCAGGTTGCGATCGTGATCGGCGGCGGCAATATATTTCGCGGTGTCGCGCCGGCTGCTGCGGGGATGGACAGGGCGACCGCCGATTACATGGGCATGCTGGCCACGGTGATGAATTCGATGGCTTTACAGGATGCGATGACGCGCGCCGGTCTGGAATGCCGGGTGCAGTCCGCATTGAACCTGGAGCAGGTCGCCGAGCCGTTCATTCGCAACAAGGCGTTGCGTTATCTGGAAGACGGCATGGTGGTGATCTTTGCGGCAGGTATTGGCAGCCCGTTCTTTACCACCGACACTGCTGCTGCATTGCGCGGCGTGGAGATGACCGCCGAGGTGGTCATCAAGGCGACCAAGGTCGACGGCGTCTATACCGCCGACCCCAAGCTGGATGCAAAGGCGACCCGCTATCAGAGCCTGAGCTTCGACGAGGCGATCAACAAGAACCTAAAGGTGATGGACGCGACCGCGCTGACACTGTGCCGCGACCAGAGATTGCCTATCGTCGTATTCAGCATATTCAAGCCAGGCGCGTTGAGGCGCGTGGTGATGGGCGAGGGCGAAGGTACCTTGGTGCAAGTGGATTAGGGATCGTGTTGATTAGTTCTGGAGAGAGCAATGATTGCTGACATCAAAAAAGCCACCGAGCAAAAAATGCAAAAATCGCTGGATGCGCTGAAAGCAGACCTGGGCAAGGTGCGCACGGGACGCGCCCATACCGGCTTGCTGGATCATGTGATGGTGGAATATTACGGCAATCCGACTCAGATCAATCAGGTGGCGAATATCACACTGGTCGATGCCCGCACCATTGGTGTTCAGCCTTATGAAAAGAATATGGTAGGCGCCGTCGAGAAAGCTATACGCGATTCCGATCTGGGTCTGAACCCTGCGTCCACGGGAGAACTGATCCGTGTCCCGATGCCGATGCTGACCGAGGAGCGCCGCCGCGATCTGATCAAGGTGATTAAATCCGAAGGAGAGACCGCCAAGGTGGCGGTGCGCAATATCCGCCGTGATGCCAATAACACGCTCAAGGATGCGCTCAAGAACAAAGAGATCGCCGAAGATGTAGAACGCCGTACGCAGGATGAAATACAAAAGTTGACCGACCGTTTCGTTGCCGAGATCGACAAGGCGTTGGCTGCGAAAGAAGCCGATCTGATGGCAGTGTAGCGCGGCCTTCCGAAATGGCGCCTTCTATTCCACCCAGTTCCACACTCATTATCCCGGAAATCGCGAACATTCCGCGCCATATCGCGATCATCATGGATGGCAACGGGCGCTGGGCGAAGCAGCGCTTCATGCCGCGCGTGGCGGGGCACCAGCGCGGTGTCGAGGCATTGCGCGAAGTCGTGAAGTCGTGCCGTGATCTGGGCGTGGAGTATCTGACGGTGTTCGCGTTCAGCAGCGAGAATTGGCGGCGCCCTGCCGACGAAGTTTCCTTCCTGATGTCATTGTTCCTGAAGATGCTGGAGCGCGAGGTCGCCAAACTGCATCAAAACGATATCCGTCTGCGTATCATCGGCGATCGCAGCCGGTTTGACGACAAGCTCAAACAAGCCATGCACGAAGCCGAACAGCTTACCTCGAACAATTCAGCGCTAACGCTGACCATCGCTGCGAATTACGGCGGGCGATGGGATGTGATGCGGGCGGTGAAGGATATGCTCAAAGAACACCCACAACTTGCACAAACCTTCACCGAAGAGGATCTGCGGCCCTACCTCTCGATGAGTGACGCGCCCGAACCCGATTTGTTCATCCGGACCGGTGGGGAACAGCGCATCAGCAATTTCATGCTGTGGCAATTGGCCTATACCGAACTGTATTTTACCGACACACTGTGGCCCGCCTTCGACCGCAGCGAACTGGACAAGGCGATCGCTTCCTATCAAAAGCGTGAGCGGCGCTTTGGCCGGACCAGCGAGCAGTTGCAGGAGCTGCCCGAAGGGGAAGCGAGTGTATAGGGTACGCAAAACTGGAGCGGCAAAAGCACGACTCAAGGGAAAAGTCCGATGCTGAAATCGCGAGTGATCACCGCCGTGATATTGCTGCTGCTGTTCCTGGCTGCTTTATTCGGTTTACCCGATGGTGGTTGGGCTGTTTTGGTGACCGTAGTGGTGATGCAAGGGGCTTCTGAATGGTCGCGCTTGGCCAGATTCAGCAACAAGGAAGCGAATATTTTTTGGGGGCTGACGCTGGTATTGATGCTGTTTTTGGTCTGGTTCGACGCCGGACACGCGCTCGAACAACGTGTCATTCCGCATGTGGTTGTTTATGCCATGTCGGCCCTGCTCTGGCTGGCGATCGTGCCGGCGTGGTTATTGGCAGGATGGAAAGTTGAACGTCCATTGCTGATGGCATTGGTCGGGTTGGCGGTGTTGGTCCCGACCGGATTGGCGATGCTGGATCTGCGCCAAGATCATCCATGGTGGTTGCTTGGCATGATGAGCCTGGTCTGGGTGGCGGACATAGCTGCATACTTCACCGGACGAAAATTCGGAAAAACCAAACTTGCCCCCAGCATAAGTCCCGGCAAGACTTGGGAAGGCGTGGTCGGCGCGATTCTGGTCGTGTCTGTTTGCGTGACGCTGGCCTGGAGTTTGAGTCCTTATACCGAACATTTCGCGTTCCTGCCGAGCGTGCTGATCGCTTCGTGGTGCTGGGTGGGTCTGGCTGTGATCGGAGATCTGTTTGAATCGGCGATCAAGCGCCAGGCTGGCGTCAAGGACAGCGGCGCTTTGCTGCCCGGTCACGGAGGATTGCTGGATCGCATCGATGCGTTGACCTCGACGCTGCCGCTCGCCGCGCTGGCGATCATGCTGCGGCATCTCGGCTGACCGGGCATGCGACAGAACACGATGCAGCACATTTCGATTCTTGGTTCCACCGGCAGTATCGGCACCAGCACGCTAGACGTGGTGTCACGTCATCCGGACAGATTCAAGATCGTTGCGTTGTCAGCAAACAGTCAGGTCGACCTGCTGTTCCGGCAGTGCGTTCAATTCAAGCCGCGCTATGCGGTGCTGCTGGCGGAAGATGCGGCTTCGGACCTGCGCCGCCGGGTGCGCGAAGCCAGCTTGGGTACCGAGGTGTTGAGTGGTATCGCGGCACTGGAACAGATTGTGTCTTTGCCGGAAGTCGATGCGGTGATGGCCGCCATTGTCGGCGCGGCGGGTTTGCGGCCCACGCTGGCCGCGGCTCGCGCGGGCAAGAAAATCTTGCTCGCGAACAAGGAAACATTGGTGATGGCAGGGAACGTGTTCATGGAAGCGGTACATGCCAGCGGCGCAAAGCTGTTGCCGATCGACAGCGAACACAACGCGATCTTCCAGGCATTGCCGCGCGGCTTTGACGGCAATATGTCCGCGAACGGCGTCCGGCGCATATTGCTGACTGCGTCCGGCGGCCCGTTCAGGAATTTGCCGTTGAGCGAGTTGGACAACGTGACGCCTGAACAAGCCTGCACCCATCCCAACTGGGTGATGGGGCGCAAGATCTCGGTGGACTCCGCGAGCATGATGAACAAGGGTCTGGAAGTGATCGAGGCTCGCTGGCTGTTCAACGCGGGTGCCGACGATATCCAGGTGGTGGTGCATCCGCAGAGCGTGATCCATTCGCTGGTCGAGTATGTAGACGGCTCGGTATTGGCGCAACTCGGCAATCCGGATATGCGCACGCCGATTGCTTTTGGCTTGGCTTATCCGGACCGCATCGATGCGGGTGTCGCACCTCTGGACCTGTTCGAAGTGGCGACGTTGAATTTCACCGCCCCGGATTTTGAACGATTTCCTTGCCTGGCGCTGGCATACCAGGCATTGCGTTCGGGAGGAACCGCCCCTGCCGTTTTGAATGCTGCCAACGAAGAGGCGGTGGCTTCTTTCCTCGACAGGCAGATTTCTTTCTTGTCCATCCCGCGCGTGATCAGGGCTGTGCTTGATGAATTATCCGTCAGAGATGTTGTCAGTCTGGAAGATGTACTTTTCGCGGACGCCGAAGCGCGCCAAGCCGCGCAAAAACAGATCAGGAAGATAGGAAGATGATTACCTTGCTCGCATTTATAGGCGCAATCGCGCTGTTGGTGGTATTCCATGAATTCGGACATTATTGGGTGGCGCGTCGCTGCGATGTGAAGGTGCTGCGTTTTTCGCTGGGTTTTGGAAAGGTCATTTACAGCAAGCGTTTTGCCGGCAGCGATACCGAGTGGGTGATCTCCGCGGTTCCGCTGGGTGGCTACGTCAAAATGGTTGACGAGCGCGAAGAAGAGGTTGCCCCGGAAGATCTGCCCTATGCCTTCAACCGCAAGCCGGTGTTGCAGCGCATGGCGATCGTGGCGGCAGGACCGGTGGCGAACTTTCTCCTTGCCATCGTGTTGTATTGGGGTTTGTTTGTACACGGCGTACCCGGTCTGAAACCCATAATCGGCGATGTGCCGCCGGGCACGCCCGCGGCCATCGCCCGGTTGCAAACCGGTGAAACGATACTCAGCGTCAATGGCGAGACTGTCCCGAGTTGGCAGGATCTCCATTGGGCGTTGCTGAGATTGGCACTGAATCAGGATACCGTGAACATAGAGACACAGAATGACGGCGGCACGCTGCTGACCCACTCACTTGATATAAGCGGAATAGAAGCGAAGGATCTGGATAGCGATTTTCTCGACAAGCTTGGTATGCATCTCTACCAGCCCGTTATTATGCCCGTCATAGGCGAAGTAGTCGAAGGCAGTGTGGCGCAGCGCGCCGGACTGCGGCAGGGCGACAAGGTTTTGCGCGCCGATGGAAAAGCGATGCAGCGCTGGATGGATCTGGTGGAGGTGATACGGGCGCATCCCGGCCAGGCTGTTGAGCTGGATGTTCAGCGAGGTGCATCGACATTGCAGATCAAGGTAATCCCGCAATCGGTCGTGGAATCCGGCAAAGCAACGGGCAAAATCGGTGCCGGGCCGAAGATCGACGAAGCCGCGTGGCAAGCGATGTTCACCGAGGTGAGTTACGGTCCGCTGGAATCCTTGACACAGTCGCTTCGCAAGACTTGGGAAACATCCTTCATCAGTCTGGAAATGATGGGCAAGATGGTAATGGGCGAAGTGTCGATGAAAAATCTGAGCGGTCCGATCACGATCGCCGATTATGCCGGACAGTCCGCAAAACTCGGCATGGTCGCGTATCTGAGTTTTCTGGCGCTGATCAGCATCAGCCTCGGCGTGTTGAATCTGTTGCCCATTCCATTATTGGATGGGGGACACTTGCTGTATTATGTCGCCGAATTGGTCAAAGGCAGTCCGGCCCCGGATATAGCCTGGGAGATCGGCCAGAAGATAGGGATTGCACTGCTTGGAACGCTGATGGTCTTTGCAATATATAACGATATCAATCGCTTTGTTTCAGGCTAAACCAAATGATATTTAATAAACTGGCAGGCATTTTTTTGCTGCTTTGTGTTTCATCTGCCTGGGCAATCGAGCCATTCATCGTTAAGGATATCCGCGTCGAGGGTATCCAGCGTACCGAAGCGGGGACGGTGTTCAGTTATCTGCCTGTCAAAGTCGGCGATACGATGAATAACCAACAGGGCGCCGCGGCGATTCACGCCTTGTATGCCACGGGATTCTTCAAGGATGTGCACCTGAAGGTCGATCATGGAGTATTGATCGTGCAGGTACAGGAAAGACCTTCGATCGCAAGTATCGAGATCAACGGCGTGAAAGATTTTCCCAAGGACCAGCTCAAGGAAGCGATGAAATACGCGGGACTTGCCGAAGCGCGCATTTTCGACAGGGGTGCGCTGGACAAAGCCGTACAGGAACTGAAACGCCAATATGTCGCGCGCGGAAAATATTCCGTCAAGGTAACGACCACCGTCACTGAATTGGAACGCAATCGGGTCAGTATCGTTTTCAACGTGGTTGAAGGCGAGGTTTCCAAAATCAAGAAGATCAATCTGATCGGCAATCATGTCTATCCGGAAGCAGAATTGCTGGACCTGATGAAGCTCGGCACGCCGGGATGGTTTGCGTGGTTCAGCAGCAACGACCAATATTCCAAACAAAAACTGTCTGCCGATCTGGAGACGTTGCGTTCGTTCTATATGGACAACGGTTACCTGGAATTCAACATTGATTCTACCCAGGTTTCAATCACCCCGGACAAGAAGGATATCTACATCACGATCAATATCACCGAGGGCCAGAAATACACCGTGGCCAAGGTGAGCGTGTCCGGAAATACGATCGTGCCGAAAGCAGAAATCGAGAAACTCGTGCAGGTTAAGCCGGGGGATACCTTCTCCCGCAAGGACATGACCGAAACCAGCAAAAAAATCGGGGAACGTTTGGGTCAGGAAGGATATGCATTTGCCAATGTGAATGCGATCCCGGATATCGACAAGGAAAAACATCAGGTATCCTTTAATTTTGTGGTTGATCCCGGTCAGCGCGTGTATATTCGCCGTATCAACATTGCGGGGAACAGCAAGACCCGCGACGAAGTGATACGTCGCGAGTTCCGCCAGACCGAAGGCGAGTGGTTCGATGTGGAAAAGATCAAGAAATCGAAACAGCGAGTTGACAAGCTTGATTTCTTCTCCGAGGTTAATATTGAAACTCCGGCAGTACAAGCCACTTCAGACCAGGTGGATGTGAATGTGTCGGTCAAGGAGAAATCGACCGGAAGCGTTTCGGTGGGCGCGGGCTTTTCCAGCGGCGAGGGGCTGGTGCTGACAGGGAGTGTATCGCAGTCCAATTTGTTCGGAACGGGCAATTTTCTGTCCACCCAGATCAATACCGGGAGACTGAATCAGGTCTATTCGGTCTCCTATACCAATCCATACTATACCGACGATGGCGTAAGCCGCGGCTTTGATGTTTACAAGCGCAACACCGATTCGCAAAGTACGGCGGTCAGCCAGTATTCATCGCATACTTTGGGCGGCGGAGTGCGTTTTGGGGTGCCGATAGGCGAAGAACAGAGGATCAGCTACGGCTTGGCGCTGGAAGATACCCAATTGGGGCTGTTCTCGACCAGTACGGCGCGTTTGCTCGAATACGTGAATATTTACGGCACTACCAGCAGCAGCTTGTTGGGAACGATCGGTTGGGGCAGGGATAGCCTCGACAGCGCGATTTATACAACACAAGGGACAAAGCAAAGCGCATTTGCGGAAATCGCATTGCCGGTGTTGGATATGCGTTACTACAAACTGAGTTATCAGCATCAATGGTTCCTTCCGCTGAACAAAGATGTCACCATGCTATTGCACGGGGAAGTTGGTATCGCGGGCGGTTACGAAGGCAATGAATTGCCGTTCTTCAAGAATTTTTATGCCGGCGGTCCCGGGTCGGTGCGAGGCTATCAGGCAAATTCACTTGGCCCCCGTGACAATACGAATGCGGTGCTTGGAGGCGATCGCCGAATTCTTGCCGGAGCGGAACTGTTGGCCCCCTTTCCGGGTACCGGCAAGGAAAAGGCCGTGCGTTTGAGTGGATTTATCGATGGGGGTGCGGTTTACGGGCCCACTTATGGGCCGTGCAGTTGCGGAATGCGCTATGCTATCGGTGCAGCCATCACTTGGATATCGCCTGTAGGGCCGCTTAAATTCAGTTATGCTGTGCCGTTGAACAAACAGCCTTACGACCTGTTACAGAGATTCCAATTTACTTTGGGTACGATATTCTGATAAATATTTGCCGTACGATTCGGAAGATGAATGCCATCTTTCAAATCGCTGGCCATGAAGAAAAACTGATGGGATCATTGGCTATTCGATCAAGGTGGATGGACATTCGGCAAAGTAACGTGATGACGGCGTTCACGGTGCCGGACAAGATGCGGAGAAGGGGGTGTGGATATGAAGATGATGTTTAAATCGATTATGTTTGCCGGGTTGATGGGTGCTGCATTGGCTCACGCCGGGGATTTCAAAGTGGGCGTGGTAGACACCGAGCGCGTGTTGCGCGAGTCTGTTCCCGCGATCAAGGCGGAAAGCAAGATCGAAAAAGAATTTTCCGGGCGCGACCAGGATATCAAGAAATTGTTGAAGCAGGCGAAAGAGTTACAGGCCTTGCTTGATAACGAGGACAGCAAGCTTTCCGATACCGATCGCCGCAACAAGGAGCGCGAGTTGTCCGCGATGAACGTGGATTTACAGCGGATGCAGCGCGAGTTTCGCGAGGATCTGAATTTGCGCAAGAACGAAGAACTGGCCATCGTGCTGGAACTGGCCAACAAAGCCATACAGGATATCGCCCAATCGGAAAAGTATGACCTGATCCTGCAGGAAGCGGTTTATCGCAATCCAAAGATAGACATCACCGACATGGTGATCAAGCATCTTGCCGATATGAAGCCGGACAGCAAAACCGGCAAATAGGCTATGCCCCTCGTATGACAGTCACATACCGATTATCCGAGATTGCGGCGCGACTGGGCGGGCGGGTATTGGGCCGTGACGAGGCATGCATTTCCCAGGTTGCGACGCTGGAAACGGCACAATCCGCCCAGATCAGTTTCCTCGCCAACAGTAAATATCGCGCCAAGCTTGCCAGCACCAAAGCCGGAGCAGTTATTCTCGGCGAGGACGATGCCGATGCGACCGAATTGCCGCGCATCGTCTCTGATAATCCTTACGCGTATTTCGCCAAGGTTTCGGCGATGCTGAATCCTTTGCCTGAGGTCAACCCCGGTATTCATCCCGGTGCGGTGATCGGTGCGGGCGCGAAGATAGACGTTACGGCCAGCATCGCGGCGACTGCAGTGATCGGTGACGGCGCGACGATAGGCGCGCACAGCGTGGTCGGCGAGGGCTGTTATGTCGGCAACAACGTGACGATCGGCAACCATGCACGGTTGTATCCCCGGGTGGTGGTTTATCACGAATGCGTGATCGGCGATAACCTTATCGCGCATTCGGGTGCAGTGATCGGTTCGGATGGTTTCGGCATCGCGATGGATCAGGGGCACTGGATCAAGATCCCGCAGATCGGTCGTGTTGTGATCGGCAACGATGTGGAAATCGGCGCGAATACCACCATCGATCGCGGCGCACTGGACGATACGGTGATCGAGGATGGCGTGAAGCTGGACAACCAGATCCAGATCGCACACAACGTGCGCATCGGCGCGCACACGGCAATCGCGGGGTGTGTCGGGATCGCGGGCAGCACTACCATAGGTCGATACTGTCTGATCGGCGGCAGCGCCGGGATAATCGGCCATCTGCAGATCGCGGATCACGTTGAAATCGCTGCGTTTACCCTGATAGGTAAATCGATCCGCGAGGCGGGTTCCTATGTCGGGATCTTTCCGTTTACCAAGGCCGAAGACTGGCGCAGGAATTCCGTTCACCTGCGTCATCTGGATGAGCTTGCGGGGCGTATCAAGGCATTGGAGCAACATCTGAATTCCTTAAAACCGCTATCGAAATAAAAAGGGCAAGACTGATGAGCATACAGATGGACATAAACGAAATTACCAAACTTCTGCCTCACCGCTATCCGTTTTTACTGATAGACAGAGTGTTGTCCATGGAGCCGGACAAGAGCATCGTCGCCCTGAAAAATGTGACCATCAATGAACCGTTCTTTCCGGGTCATTACCCTCACTTTCCGGTAATGCCGGGCGTGCTGATCATCGAAGCGATGGCGCAGGCTTCCGCATTGCTGTCATTCAAATCCATGGGAGTGGGATCGGACGACAAATCAGTGTATTACTTTGCCGGTATAGACAACGCGCGTTTCAGGCGGCCGGTCGGCCCGGGGGACCAGTTGATCATCAAGGCGACACTGTTGCGCAGCTCGCGCGGACTGTTCAAGTTCAGCGCGACCGCCGAAGTGGATGGCCAACTGGTTGCCGAAGCGGAGCTGATGTGCACGGTGAAATCAGTGTCATGACAAGACACGCGACCGCGATCATCCACCCGGACGCGAAACTCGCCGACGATGTTGAGGTGGGCGCGTATTCGGTCATCGGCGAACATGTCGAGATCGCCGCGGGAACCTGGATCGGGCCTCATGTCGTGATCGAGGGCCACACACGCATCGGCAAATCCAATCGCATCTTCCAGTTCTGCTCGATAGGCGCAATTCCGCAAGACAAGAAATATGCGGGTGAGCCGACGCGCCTGGAGATCGGCGACAACAACACCATACGCGAGTTCTGCACCTTCAATCTGGGCACCGCGCAAGATGCCGGCGTCACGCGCATAGGCAATGACAACTGGATCATGGCTTACGTGCATGTGGCGCACGATTGCCAGATCGGCAGCCACACCATCATGGCGAATGGAGCGACGCTGGGCGGCCACGTGCATATCGCCGACTGGGTATTCCTGGGCGGATTATCCGGTGTGCATCAGTTCGTGCGTATCGGTGCACACGCGATGACCGGTTTCCAGACACGTTTGTCGCAGGATCTGCCGCCTTATGTCACCGCAGCCGACAATCCGGCCGTGGCACACGGCATCAACTCCGAAGGTCTGAAACGGCGCGGATTTTCCAGCGAGTCCATCATGGCCATCAAGGCCGCATACAAAACGCTGTACAAGTCCGGCCTGAGCCTTGAAGATGCCAAAGCCGCGATTCAATCTCAGGCAGCGGAACATCCCGAAGTGCAGCCATTGGCAGATTTTCTCTCCGCCGCCACGCGCGGCATCCTTCGTTGATCCGGAATTATTCATGACACGAAAAGCAGTGATCGGTATCGTCGCGGGCGAAGCATCCGGAGATCTGCTCGGTAGTCATTTGATGGCAGCCCTGAAAGAGTCCCGCCCGGATCTGAAATTCGTCGGCATCGGCGGCCCGAAGATGCAATCCGCAGGCATGGAAATATTGTTCCCGATGGAAAAACTCGCGGTACGGGGCTATGTGGAAGTGTTGCGCCATTATTTCGAGATCGCCGGCATACGCCGCAAGCTGCGCGCTTTTTTTCTGGCCAATCGCCCGGATCTGTTCATTGCGATAGATGCGCCGGATTTCAATCTCGGTCTGGAATACGCGCTCAAAAAGCGCGGCATTACCACCATCCACTATGTCAGTCCGTCGATATGGGCATGGCGCGGAGAGCGTATACACAAGATCAAGCGTGCGGTTTCCCATATGCTCGCGCTGTTTCCGCATGAACCAAAACTTTACCAGCAAGCCGGTGTGCCGGTGGATTATGTCGGACATCCTCTTGCAGACATGTTGCCGCTGCAACCGAAACGCGCGGAGATGCGCGAGGCTATGAGGATTCCGCTGAATGCCACGGTGTTTGCGTTTCTTCCCGGCAGCCGCCAAAGCGAAGTCGAATTTCTTGCGCAAACCTATATCGATACAGCCAAACTGATCTTGCAGCGACAGCCGGATGCGCGTTTTTTGGTGCCGCTGGTTAGCCGGGAAACGCGCGGGATATTCGAGCAGGCTATATATGATAGCAATGCGCATGAGTTGCCGATAACGTTGCTGTTCGGGCATGCACAGGATGCGATGATCGCCGCGGATGGCGTACTCGTCGCATCTGGAACCGCGACACTGGAAGCGGCCCTGCTCAAACGCCCGATGGTGATCACCTATCGCATGCCCGCGATCTCGTGGTGGCTGATGCGGCGCAAGCAATATCAACCTTATGTCGGCCTGCCCAACATATTGTGCGAGCGGTTCGTCGTTCCGGAATTGCTGCAGGATGACGCGACACCGGAAAATCTTGCCCAGGCTTTGCTGAATCTGGTCAATGACCATAATGCAGTAACGCAACTGGAACAGACCTTTACCGATCTGCATTTGTCTTTGCGCCAGAATACCTCGCAGAAAGCGGCGGCGGCGATCCTGCCCTACCTGCCAAATGGCTGAAGTATTGCTTGTCTGCGGCGTGGATGAAGCCGGGCGCGGTCCATTGGCTGGTCCGGTCAGCGCTGCAG
>Ga0210097_1000543_pt1 | contig 12466 bp, 8 predicted proteins | sample Joice_CattailNLA_2_FD_185521 | JGI IMG/M metagenome (GOLD analysis project Ga0210097, IMG submission 185521) | Wetland microbial communities from San Francisco Bay, California, USA, that impact long-term carbon sequestration - Joice_CattailNLA_D2... | ecosystem: Environmental > Aquatic > Marine >...
ACTGTCAGTATTGCGTCCCCAATCCGCATATGCTTTAAGCGTCTTTCGGGAATAGTGCCTGACTTTGATTTCTGCTGCAAGTTTTCCCATGGCCTGGTCCCAGGCGGGTGATGTCGATCTTTGCAGACAACGCCATTCATTATAGCGTTTTCCAGCGAGTGTGCCAAAAGGTGGGGACGGTTCTGCAACCGCTGCCGTCGGCATTGCCGAGGACGCGATGCCCTTGGCAACAACGCCCTTGGTATTTCGCGCTTTGAGGGACGGGTTCGCCAGGCGAGGGGGTGGGGGCGATTTTTCCTCTACCGACGCTGGATGAGGAAAATATTTCGGCTGCTGCGATTCGAAAAAGAGGGAAACCGCGTGTGCGGCCTGTGTGCATTGTTGCGGTGTTTGTTTTTTGGACTTCAGCTTTTCGATGAAATAGCGAACCCGCTCCGACCTGTCCTCGGGAAGCGGATATTTACTGCAAAAATCAAGATAATAACGGAGCCATTTTCTGTAATAAACGTGGAAGGATTCATGGACTTTTCGTTGTTTTAAGGCTTCATTGAATCGCGCTAAAATATTGTCTGGAATTGGCAGCATGGCCTTCAATATTCCGGCATCAAGAAATACGACTATTAGTGGCTGTTGAGCGGATATGTCACCGTTTCGTAACCCTTGCCCGGTTGCATGTCAATAAAAACATTGGAACGTCCCCGACACCAATCCATATTGAATTATTGGGATGCCGACCATCAGAAGATTTCTGAAGAAACACAATCGTCCACCTATGACTTGCGCAGCCGGCCGTGGTTTTCCAGGCGTCTGGGGTCGGGCCAGGCGTCTGGGGTCGCCCAATGCCCCATTCTAAGCCGCCCGCTTATATAGCGGACAACACCGCTGCTGCAAATTCATGAGGAGCTTCTTGAGGGGCATTGTGACCAACACCGCGAATCACCCGATGCTCATACTCTCCAGTGAAAATAGTACTGATACCAATAACGATATTCATTTTCCGGAATCTGAGGTTCGACCGATCCCGGAATGTCCTGAATGTTATATCCTCCTACCGAAATTAGTGCTTGCACACGATCAGGCCAGAGAGCAGCTAATATACACGCGGCACGACCGCCCCAGTCATATCCAGCAAGCACAGCCTTCGATATCTCGAGCGAGTCCATAAATGTGAGAAGATCATGGGCAAGCACTGCCTGTTGACCGGAGCGTAGAGTATCTTCCAACAAAAACTGAGTTGGTCCATATCCACGAAGATAGGGCGTGATCACACGACAACCATTTGAAACCAGAACAGGGATCACCACATCATAGGAATGTACATCATATGGGAAGCCATGAAGGAGGAACACTGGTGTGCCGTCCGATGAACCGTGGTCAAAATAGGCAACCTTAAGAACGCCAGCCAGAATCTGTTTCAACACGTAGTGTAATCCTTAAAAGTCATTGATTAAAATTAGCCTGGTGCTGATCCATCATGCACTTTCCACATATCTTCGTCGGTAAAGCACTTCTCGGCATCCTCTTCATAGCTGGTGGCATCCAGCTCGACGTTGCGCACTTCCGCCGCGCCTTGAAGGACCTCCTGGTAGTATTCGTGCTGGATCAGCAAATTCATAATTTCGTTGGTGCCGGTCCAGATCTGGCACAGCCGAATGTCCCTGACTATTTTTTCAATGGGATAGACGTTGGTATACCCGATGCCGCCCATGATCTGCATGGCTTGGTTGGCAATCTCCCAGCCGGCGTCGGTCGCAAAGCGTTTGGCCTCACTGACAATTCTGCGAACATTGGGTGCCCCGGTATCCACCGCCCGGGCGGCCATGTATACCAGGGCCCGGGCCGCATCCAACCGGGTGATGGCATCGGCCACCATGAACTGCACGGCCTGAAACCGCCGGATGGCCTGACCGAAGGCATGCCGTTTCTCACTGTATTTGACCGCGACCTCAAGTGCCGCCCGCACCCCCAGAGCAGCAGCGGCGGATGTCAGCCGCTCGGGGATCATCATCTGGTGAAATACCAGCGCCCCGCCGTGCAACTCCCCGATGAGATTTTCCTTGGGAACCCTGACGTCTCTGAACACCAGGCGACCGGTACCGCCGCCCCTGGTGCCCAGGAGCCCATATTGATATTCGGCTTCAACACCCGGCCCGCGTTCAACCATCAAGGCGCTGATACGCTGATATTTATGCGAGTTGTCATCAAAGTTGGTGCGGCAATACACCAGGAACACATCCGCTTCGGTGGCGCCGACCACAAAGCGTTTCTGCCCGCTGACCTCAAAATGATCCCCCTTGTCCACCGCGCGGGTGGTGGCCCCAAAAAAATCCGATCCACCCCGGGGCTCGGTGAGGGCTTCGGCGCTGATCATCTTGCCCTTTAAAATGGGTTTTAAGAAGCGTTCCTTCTGCTCGTCGGTGCCGAATACGTGCAAGGCCTCGCCGACAATGGAGGGCATTACAAAGGCGCAGCCCAGGGTGTTGCCCAGAACGCCGATTTCCTCTTCGGCGATGACTTCAGACGTCCACGGCAGGCCGCGGCCGCCCCATTTGGGATCAAACCGCAACCCCAGCAGATTGTGAGCGGCCAGGTTTTCGACATATTCCCGGGGATATTGGATTTCATCCCGATCCAGGGCCCGGATAAAATCATGGGAAACCTCATCACGGACAAACGTGCGGACCTCTTGCTGGAGCGCCCGTTCTTCTTTTGTCATCAATGGCTGGTAAAACATGATATCCCTCCGTTTATTGCACTTAAAATACAATCAAATTTCTTGAAGCGAGATGCATCAAATAAGTTCTAGTCTTCAAGCTGAGTCAATTGACTTCCGAGTTTTGACACATAAATGTGTGAAAATTCTGAGTCTGCGGCCGCGCCGTGCCAGTGTTTCTCGCCGGCAGGGATCAGCACCACATCTCCGACCGTGATTGCTGCCTTTTCCGTTTCTGTGGCGATGTAGCCTTTGCCGGCTGTGACGATGAGCACCTGCTCGCTGTCATGGGCGTGAAACTTGTTGCGAACGCCGTTGCCGAAGTTGACAATGTTGACGTTGAATTCTTTGCTGTCGGGCAACAGCACCTGCCGGCTGACCTCCGGCCCGGTGAACAGCGGGCTTTTAAATTTTTCCTTGGCGACAGCATTCATTTTAATGACTTGCATTTTTGTCTCCTTTCAGAAAAAGAGATGAAATCATTCCGACCAGCGCTATCCCGCCGGCCGTCAGAAACGGCACTGTAAACGATTGGGTGGTGTCCGCCAGATACCCCCCGAGAGCCGGTCCCAGGGCCTGGCCGATGCCGAAAAACAGGGTAATGAACCCCAGCCCGGCGGGTGCCAGGCGCGGTCCTACAAAATCGCCGGCGGCGGCCGCCATAATTGTGGGAATGCTCCAGGCGGTCAGCCCGAACATAACCGCCGACAGATAGATACCGAATTTTACTTTTACCAGGGCATAGATAATGTAAGAGAGCCCTAATACGAGGTAGGCTAAGGCGGCGCCTTTGCTTCTTCCCAGGCGATCGGAAATCCCGCCCCAGATCACGCCGCAAAAAATGCTCAATCCCCCGACCAGGGCCCACAGCCCCCCGGCCGCTTCCTGGGTAAACCCCATTTCCTTAACCAGATGAGCGGCAAAAAATACCATATAAATAATGTAGGACAAACCATAGAAGAAATAAACGACACCCAGGTACCACACCGATCCCATTTTTATTACAGCGGTCCACTGCAGGGAAGACACCTTCTTTGTTTCCGAAGCAGATGGCGGCGTTTTTTCGGCGCCCACCGGCTGCAATCCCATTTGATCCGGATGGTTGCGCACAAACCCGTAGACGATCCCGGAAATTACCAGCACAGCAGCCCCCAGAATGTACCACGAAAACCGCCAGCCGTTTTGCCCGAAGGAGGTCAATATCGGCGGTACCACCAGGCCCGAAATCAAGGTGCCGGCCCCGATGCCGGCGGAAATAATCCCGGTGGCAAACCCGCGCCTCTGCATGGCAAACCAGGCCGAACCCAGGACCATGGCGGGTACATACGAGGCGCCGTTGCCCAGACCGGTCAGAAGGCGCATGGCAAATGCAAAACCAAATGATTGCGCCAGGCCGGTTAAAATCATGGTAACCCCCATGAGGACCAGGGCCAGGGCGATGACGATGCGTGTTCCGAAGCGAGCGGCCAGAAAGCCCCCGATGATGGCCATGGTCAGATAGCCGATGAAATTTCCGGTGCCCAACAGACCCAGCTGGGTGTAGTTGAGCTGGAGACCGTCTTTCATGGCCGGAAGGATGATGGTATAGGACATGCGGCCGAAGCCATGGGCGGCGATGGTGGTCAGCAGCCCCATAAAAATGACGATCCAACCGTAGTGGAGTTTGGTTTTCTTCTTCATTCTCTCCCCCCCTTTGACAGTTATTTGGTGTCGTTAGGTTTAACGATACATCAACAATATTAAATAACAAAGAACAATATTTTTATCTTGATCTTCTTTTTAATGAATTGATATTCCAATTATGTTATATAAATTCATAAAGTTCTAATGATGTCGAAACGCCCTGGTTATGATGAGCAAATTTGAAAAAAGACTGGTTGTCGTTGCCCTTGTGTTCGTTGCCATCTATTTGGGGGCGGCTGCCATTACCATCCACTCCCGAATTACCAAGGAAGATAAAATTGAGCGGCTCGAATCCGCGGACCTGTCTCCGGCCGAAGGTCAATTGCTGATTGCCGAACTTTTCCTCCCGTTTATGATCCTTTTCGCACTTACCATCTGTTTTGTCATCATACGCAAAAAGCGGGTCAAGAAATTACTTGAAATGGAAAAGGAGGATAAAGTTGAAAGGGACTTCGAACAGTAGTCTGAACAACTCCTGGCTCCTGTAGATTAAATCCGGATTTTAATACGGTGACCAAGGTATTTAGTTTTTGGTGTTTCGTGTTTAGTGATTGGGCTGAAGATACGGCAGGGGTAGGGGAAAACCAAACACCAAAAACGAAAAACCAGACACCCCATGAATTCGATCTTTTCGAATTCATGGCTTACCCTTCAATGAATTTTGCTTCCACCCAACCTTTCTTGTAATAATTTTCAGGCAAATATTTGAGGGTCTCACCATTTAACGGTTTCATGAACACCTGTCCCCACTGCAAAAAGAAGGTCGGCTGGGATTTGTCGGCCGGTATGGCCACCAGGTCCGGATGCCGGGTCAACGTCGCTGTGGTGACGTGTCCTTTTTCCCAGGAGAATTCGGTTTTTTTGGATCGGCGCTTGTATCCCTGGTTGACGCCCTTGGCTTCCGCGCCGGACAGGACTGTCAAATAATAGCCCTTGTAAGGTTTGGCCTTGTAGCCAAAGCGTGTTTGACCGGCGGGATCCGAATCTGCGATGTCTTTAGCGAACAACCCCATGGGTTTTTTGGTCTTGGGACTATACAGGTAGTATAATCCGGCCAGGTCATCCCCGTAATATGAGCGATCTTTACGCCGGGCCCGGTCGACAGATTTTAGGGTGGTGACGATACTCCGCTGATTGTCAATGGTCTTTTTGTAAGCCTGATAGGCTTTTTCCGCCAGGGGTCTTTTTTTGATCTCGAATTCAATTTTCTTTTCCAGGGTCTTCGTCGAGAGATCCATTTCGAATCTGACCGGTTGCCCCCAGAAATATATATGACGATTGCCCCCGTTGCGGCTGGAGAGGCTGCTTTGTTTGAGCTGTTTACCAAAACTGTCATAAGCCATCACCTGGATGATTTGGGCTTTGCCTGCATCGTAGCTGATTTCATTTTTGTTAAAACCGACGGTGACCGGCTCACCTGACGGAAGATTGAGGGTTTGAGGCTTGCCACCGTCTTCTTTGGTAAAGCGCAACCTTTTGATATCTGTTCTAATATTTAGCTGCACGATGCCGAAAGCAGCGCTGATACCCGCCAGGCGGCCTTTTTCCAGTCTGTAGCTGATATCCCGGGCACCCTGAATGGCAGTGCCGGTTAATAACTGCGGACCGTCCTGACCGAATAAATGGACCTCCCATTCAGCCTGGCCGCTGAAGGGTCCTTTGGGCAGTTGAACTTCAAGATTATCGGCCCACTTGTCTTTGCCGGCTTCGCGCCATGCAACCGCCAGGTCTTCTAAATCCGGTTCAGAAAAATCGCTATAGGTCGGTACCCGATGATGGTTATAGCGAATGCGTTGGGGAATTTCCGGTTTGCTCGACAATTTGAGCTCCTGGCCGCCATTTAAATCCACCTCAATTTCAAAAGAACATTCAAGCATACTGGTGGCGACAACCACTTTGAGTGTATCGATCACACCTTGAAACCGCGCGGAAACCGAGGAATCAGAGCTTATGGCCTCCCTGGACGCCAGAGCATTGCCGGTTTTATCATATGCAATCAGACGTACGGATTTTCCCCCGGAGCAAGTTATGTCGGCAACATCTTTTTCAAGGCGCCCCAGGGTGACCTGGATGCCGCCGGACGTTTTCAGGCTGCCTTTTTCTTCTCCGCTTTTGAATTCAAAGATCTGCAGCGCATCGGGCAGTGACAGCCCAAATTGGATCCTGGCCGTTCCCAGGGATTCCGGCGGCGTTCCGTTTTTGACAGGTAAAGCAATGCTGCCGGGGAAAGCACTGCCGGGGTTGATGGCGGGTTTAAATTTTTTTTCATCGGCGGCCAGAATATCCTTGCCATCCGGCGATTGAATCTCGCGCACCTCATAGGTTAATTCCGCCAGGGCGGCATTGGGCATGTCAAGCGGATCCAGGTCGAGGGTCATCTGGGGATTTTCGCCAAAATTCCAGTAATTTCCCGGAAAAAGGCTCTGTTTGACAATCTGGGGGATTTTGGGCTTGAGGGTTTTGCCGTCAACCGTGGTAAATATTTGGGGATCATCCGTATATTCAGCGGCCACCGGGCCGGCCGTGGGAGTCAATCCCATGCTCTGCGCCAAAAGCGTTCCAAACGTTGCTCTTGACAGGGATGCCAGAAAGGCCTCGTCATCGTTTTTCAGCCAGCTGAATTCCAGGGCCAGGCGGTTGTCCGCAAACTGGAGCTTGTGTTTGTAGCGCCGGTCCTGAAAAATCGCAAGCAATGCTCTAATGGCACCGTCGACCCCGGCATCCTGGAGGTCGCCGGAATTCAGTTGCTGGTAGACGGCATTGCCGTCGACGCCCGGTCGAAATTGCTGGGCATAACTCAAGGCGCGCTCATTTTTGCCGATAAACCGAAATCCCAGGGCCAGGGTTTCGACCGGCTGTAATGAGTCGGTCAATTGAGACAAAATTCCAGCTACCGTCCCGGCGATCATGGCGGCCTGGGGATTTTTCTCCAGGGCCGGATTTTGTTGAATTTTCTTTTCCCAGCCCGTTTGGAGGTCTTCGGGCACCCGAATGGCCACCCGTGCCAGGTCTTTTGAATCTGCGATGGATTGGGCGAAGCCGGCGATATGGGTGTTGAGCAACAGGCTTTTGTCGGTCGCAATGGCAGCTGAAACAGAAAGCGGTGCGAACACAGCGCCTTTATCAAGCAGGGTCATTTGATAGGGTTCATCGGGGAAACTGTATTTATCCGCTTCCTCGAGAGCCTCCGGTTTGAGCCGGAATTTGCCGGAAGATTGGTGCTCGAAATATTTTGTAAATGGTTCCTGGCTGGTGAATATTTTTTCCAGGTACCTGGCATTGCTGCCCCAGGCCAGGACTACCGGCAGGATCCTTTTTTCCGGGTCGGCATATAAAAAGATTTCAAGACGATTTAATTTCAACGATTTCACCAGGGACATCGTGGTGCGAAACTTGAGCGTCTTTTTTTCTTTTGTAACGCGCTGGTCGATATTATTTAATATTAAGGGAAGATTCAGATTCAACGCCAGAAAAGGCTCCTGCTTAAGAAGCGCGGAAGATGCGGCCAGCTGTTCTTGGTTGCCGGCACTTAATGGAATTCGCCTGCCCTCTTTATATATCTTAAGACCGGCAAAAGCTCCGGCCAGCACCAGCAACAGGATCCCGGCGGCCATCGCGTACAGTCGCATTTTTTTTGGGGGTTGTTTGGCGGATGGCGGCAAATTTGGCGTAACCGGCATTTGTCCTGATGAAGATACCGGCGGCAGCGGCAGCTTTATCCGGTGCCCGCAGGCCTTGCATTTAAGAGATTTGGCCGTTGGTGGAATTTTTTGCGATGAAATTTTATAACGTTGACTGCAGTTCGCACAGGTGAGGGTCAGAACCCCCGGCGGCCGGGCCGGTTGCGGCGCGGTTTTCAACGGCGGTTTTGCGGCGTCAGGCTTAGAAGCTTCTTTTTTCAGGGAGTGAACCAATTCGGTCTTGGCGGCGGCTTCCAGTCTTAACGGCAGCGGTCTTCCGCAGGATTTACACTTTATGGTTGCGGTCCCCGGCGGTATCCTGTCCCGGCGCAGGGCATGCGTTTGCCCGCAGTACAGACACACCCGGTTGATAACAGGTGTGCCGGCCGATGGTTTAGCCGGATCCTTGCCCTTGATAACAGGCGTGGCAGCCGGCGCTTTCCCCTGGAGCGGCATTGGATGACCGCAGGCTTTGCAATTGGCGGTTTTGACACCCGCAGGGATTTTGGACTCGTTGATATTGTAGATTTTTTGGCAGTTGGGACAGGTGATTTTCATGTTTGATCGCGTGAGAAGGGGTTGCAATGGGTTTAAATTAATTTATTATTGCATATTCGGATAGGGATTTCAAATTTTACCAAACACCTGATGAATTCAATTTTTTGAATTCAGCATTCCTGGTTGAACTGCTGGAGGTATTGTTTCCATTCCATGGGAAGCAGATGTTTTTTGGCGTTGTTGCATTCTTTGCAGCAGGGCGCCACATTGCCCTTGGTGCTTTTGCCGCCGCGGGAAATGGGCACGATGTGATCCATGGTCAGATCTCCGGGTGCAGACGACCGGCCGCAGTAATGGCAAACCCCCTTGGCCAGGCGGCGCTTCCACCACTGCGATTCGCGCAGGGTTCTGGCCTTGTGACGCTCCCGTTTCTGATCGTCTTCGCCCAGATCGTAGGCGAAGGGCTTTATGGTTTTTTTGCGTTTCATGTTTAGTTAAAGGGTTGATTAGTTGATTGAGTTGCCCGGTTGACGGAACTTAGCCAACTTAATCAACCCCTTAACTAATCAACTAAATTCAGTCCTGTGATCCAGGATTGGATTTCTTTCAGTAATATGCGGTAGTAAGCTTCAGAGCCGCCCAGGCCCTTGCGGCCGAAAAAATAGTTGATTTCAAGCAGCAGGGGATCGGGATTGTCAATTTCAGCGGAAAAGATGACATCCAAACCGGCCAGATTGATGCCTGTTTTGTGGCACATTTGCTCTACCAGGGCAATAGCCTTGTGCTGCAGGGTCGGCTCGGCCTGCGAATCGATCACAGCCCCCCGGCTCAGGTTGGTGTAAAAACCGCCCTCCTCTTCCTGGATTCGCCAGTATGAGATGATACGCCGTCCAATGACAACCACCCGCAGCGTCCGATTGCGGGATGCAATATATTCCTGCAGCAAAAATCCGGACTGACCGGATTTTTCAAATTCAGCGGCTTTTTGTAATATGCGGCTTAAATCATCTTCCGACTCGATCAGAAATACCGTATCCCCCTCACCGCCCCAGTCCAGCTTGAAAACAAGGGGATAATTCAGATTGATCCGGGCTGGCCGCTTTTTGAACCCCTCGTGAAATGAAGCCAGATTTGAGAATATTTCAGATGCCGGATGGGCAATATTGAAATCCCGAAAGAGCTTTATCTGGCCGATTTTGTCCGGATACCTGAAGCGGGCATCGTAGTTCGGAAACACATGGCGGCAGTTGGCACGGGCCATTTCGTACAATGCCGGGTAACAGCCCTGGGGCAAAACGACGGCATCGGCCGCTTGAATAGCGGATAGATCCTCGGCGTTGGGCTCGCGCCCGGCACAGGTGATATTTTTGTCGGCTTCGTACAGCGGATGAAAAGAAAGGATCATTTTCCCATCAACCTGAAAAAAACGCCTTTCGCTTGGACCGAAAGGCGTTTTATGGCAAATTTCAGAAGTATGTTCCGTACAATTACAGCGCCATCATTTAGCTTGTCTATCGAGTTCTTTCCAGTAGGTCACTCCCAATCGAACCGCTTTTTCCCCGACCATGTGCACAGCGCCGGTGGAAGAGCTCAGGTATTTTAACTCGATTTTGTCGTCTAATCTCAAAATGGCCGGCGGTTGAACGTTTCCTGCCATCTGTAAACCATCGGGGAATACATGGGTATAGCCACCGTCCCCGTCCATGGGGATGTTTACCAGATCTCCGCTATCGATTTTTCCATCATTGTTGATATCAAATATCGCTCCGCCGGAAGTGCCTCCGGTGAAGGAATTTAGCTCCATTAGAAAGGAAGAGCCGCCATCGCTGCAGCGGTCCGGATCGGGCGTAAAGGGGATCACGATCAGCCGCCCATCCCTTAAAAGCACATCACTGATAACCCGCTCCCCTTCAAGCAGATCCCAGTACCATCCCCCGTGACCGGCAATGCTGCCGTTCTCTGCGTCAGACAGATCCGGCAGGACGGGTGGAGTATCTTCGTCGGGTTCGGTGAACCAATTGGGTTCATTTGCGGTCAGCACCCTGATAGTAAATGCGACCGTTTGGCCGCTTGCCTGGGTGACAGATACGCTGTAGATCTCATCCGTCTGCTCTAAAAGGGTCACATTTTTGTCCGTATGATTGGCCAGGTGCGGCCTGTTAAAGGCGCCCAGGAATTCTGTGTCGTCGTCATTGCTGTAAAGACCCCATGGGCCGGGGAACAAAGCACGGTCACCGTAATCCCAGATACCGTAAACCGTTTGGGCATGGGTATCGTCAAAATCGCTTTTCCCCAGAAATTTTCCGGTGCCGAAAAGGACCATCAGTCCGTGCTTTCGCAGCTGGTATTCTTGCGGATGAAACATGACTTCAGGCTTGGTGGTGATGGGTTGGGGCAAGCCATTGGAGTCTTTGGCCTGAAAAAGGGGTTGGTTATTGGTGCCGTCATGGAAAGCCACCGACCACTTGGAGGCCTGGTCGCCGGTTAAATCAAATTTCCACATATTACCCTTGAGATCGCCGGCATACACAAAATCAACCTTGCGATCAAAGTTGACGTCAACAGCAATGGGGCTTGAAAGACCGTTATCGGTATCGGAAACCGTTGCCGGAAATTTTTTGGTTACCGCCCCCGTGGCTGGATTGAGAAGATATAGAACCGCCCTACCGTTCACGCTGTCATATCCATTGCCGGCAATTACGACCCAGGCCTCGGAAGCGATGGTGCTGTTGGTTCGGACCACCAGCGGCTTGCTGAAAGAATAACCCATATCCGGTGCCTCGCCGATTGTGGCGTCATTGGGAAACTCCCAGAGAACCTGGTCGGGGCCCATGGTTGTGGGGTCGGTAATATTTAGGGCGAAATAGCCTCTGCCGCCCTTGCCCAGGCCCCCTACCAGGATGGTTTCGTCCTTATCTTCACCGCCCAGCAGCTCAAAGCCGGTTACAACCGTCGGGGTGAGATCGACAAAATATTTATGATCCATGGGAGTTTCGGTGAGGTTGACAAGATTTTGATGCACAAAGCTGGGAACGTAAGCAAACTTCTCCTGGCCGCTGACCGTGCCTGATATAGACGTAATTTGGAAGGCGTGCAGCATACCGTCGTTGGCGCCCACATAGATAAAATCTTTCTCAACCCCCGCAGAGACAATATGATGTTTAAACACCGGTGAGGAATGCACAATATCCCCCAGAAGCTTGTTGCGAGCTCTGAAACCGGGGATGTCATTTTTGCCGCTCACATAGTTGATAATATTTTCAAAGTCACTGCCCAGGATGGCGTTCCAGCCAATCGCCGACTCAGCGGGGTCAAACGCGACGCCTTCATATCCGTTATAGGTCAGAATATTGCGATCGTCCCAGTCCGTGGCTGCGAGACTGTCGGCCGCAGACCATTTGGGATTCTCTACCAGAACCCTGCCGGTGAAAATATCCACCCCGTAGGCCTTAACATCTCCGCTCCAGTCATTGGTTTTGTAGCTGGCCTGAAACATGAGCACATCGGCGCTGACCTTGCTGTAAAGGCTATCCCCGTTAATCGACACCGCCGCAGCCGATCCAAGCCGGTCCAATATGCTGTTCATGAGCGCAAGCAGGGAATCCGCAAGCTCTTCAGGGTCTTTAGCCGTCAGAAAATCACCCCTGCCGTTCACCGTGGCATGATACAGGTCGTCGATGGTTTCCACTGACCGGATGCTGATACTGGTCGGCCAGCTCGGATAGTTGCCGCTGCCATCTTTAAGAAAATCGGCGCTGGTCGGGTCATCATTATAATTTTCAGGATTTAGATTGCCGCTGACCCCAAAGGCGACCCCGAAAGTGACCATGTGCTGGTGCTGAGCCGTATCAATGGCGCTGGGATTCAGTCGTCCCGGATTATTCAGGTGATT
>Ga0210097_1000544_pt1 | contig 12444 bp, 10 predicted proteins | sample Joice_CattailNLA_2_FD_185521 | JGI IMG/M metagenome (GOLD analysis project Ga0210097, IMG submission 185521) | Wetland microbial communities from San Francisco Bay, California, USA, that impact long-term carbon sequestration - Joice_CattailNLA_D2... | ecosystem: Environmental > Aquatic > Marine...
CTTGTAGTCAGCACCGCTGGTCTTTTCCAGAACAACCTTTGTCTCCTCGCCACTTTTCACCCTCTTATAGAGGTTTTTGAATACCGGTAAAGTGGCATCCCTGAATTTTGGTTTCCAGTCTAGGGCCCCCCGTTGTGCGGTTGCACTGCAGTTGGCATACATCCAGTCCATACCTTTCTCGTCCACAAGGCGGATCAGGCTCTGTGTTAGTTCTTCTACAGTTTCGTTGAAGGCTTCGGAGGGCGAATGTCCGTTCTCCCTCAATACCTGGTACTGAGCCTCCATAATCCCTGCCAGTGCACCCATCAATACGCCACGTTCGCCTGTAAGATCACTGTAAACCTCAGACTCAAAGGTAGTTGGGAAGAGATAGCCGGATCCGATCCCTATCCCGATGGCCAGGGTGCGCTCTTCGGCTTTTCCGGTGTAGTCCTGGAAAATCGCATAACTGGAATTAATCCCTGTTCCCGCAAGGAAGTTCCGTCTTACACTGGTACCTGAACCTTTGGGGGCCACCAGTATCACATCCACGAATTTGGGAGGGATCACTCCGGTCTGCTCCTTGTACGTTATTGAGAATCCGTGAGAAAAATAGAGTGCATCTCCCTCTTTCAGACAGGGTTTCAGTTTAGGCCAGACAGCACGCTGGGCGGCATCCGAAACCAGGTATTGAATAACTGTAGCCTTTTTTGCCGCCTCCTCAATGGGGAATAGGGTCTTGCCAGGTACAAAGCCATCCTTTACGGCCCTGTTCCAGTCATCTTTGAACTCCGGTGCCTGGCCGATGATCACATTGATCCCGTTGTCTTTCAGGTTTAATGCCTGGGCCGGGCCCTGTACACCGTACCCGATGATTGCGATCACTTCATTTTTCAGCACCTCCTGTGCTTTTGAAAGGGGGAATTCAGCCCTTGTTACGACATTCTCTTCAACGCCGCCAAAATTCAATTTTGCCATTACGAAAAAATGTTAGATATATTAGATATATTAGATATGTTAGATATGTTATAAGTGTCAGAATGATAGAATTGTTCAATTATTAGTAGGTTACTGTTTGGTTGGCGGTGGCCGCGTGATGTGTGTCAATCTCTTTGAGATAGGTGGAGATCTCCTTGATCTGCTTGGTCAGGGCTATGCGGCCTGAACGCGCAAACTGTAGGATCCCATAGGGTTCAAGGGCCCGGAAAAGCTGTCTGGTCTCCTCCTTGTGCCCGGTTTTCTCAACAATAATATATTCAGGTTCGATGGTCAGTATCCTTGCATTGTGTTTCCTGATCAGGTTTTCCACCTCATCGCCATTAGCAAATGCCACAGTTGGCACCTTATAAAGAGCGATCTCCTGGTAGACAATTTCATCCACCGTATGGTAAAAAGCCTTCAGTATCCCGATCTGCTTTTCGATCTGCTTTGTAACCACCCTGACCATCTCCTCGGTGGTCTCGATCACAATGGTGAACCTGAAGATACCCCTTACCTCCGATTCCGAAGTGTTGAGACTTTCAATGTTGATTTTCCGCCGCGAAAAGATCACGGTGATCCGGTGCAGGAGCCCTACTTTATGCTCGCTGAAAACCGATAATGTATATTCCTTTTTCATCACTGATTTATTTTTCATTTAAAATGCATTGTCTCTATCACTTGATGGTATTACTCCAACCTGATATCAGAGACAGATGCGCCTGCAGGCACCATGGGAAATATATTCCCCTCCTGTTTCACTTCAATCTCAAGGACACCCGGACCTTCCTGGGCAAGCAGGTCGTCGAGTGTCCTGTCCAGATCTTTACGTTCTGAAATTTTCTTTGCGGGCACCCCAAAGCCTTCGGAAATCTTACCGAAATCGGGATTGGTCAGTCCGGTGCTCGCATATCTTTTGTCATAGAAGAGCTCCTGCCACTGCCGAACCATCCCCAGGTAATGATTGTTTAGCAGTATAATTTTTACCGGCAGGTTATACTGGGAGATGGTTCCCAGCTCCTGGATGGTCATCTGAAATCCCCCGTCACCAACAATGGCAACCACCGGTCTGCCAGGTTTGGAAAAGGCAACTCCCATGGCTGCAGGAACTCCGAATCCCATCGTACCTAAACCTCCCGAGGAGACCCATGAATTGTGTTCCTTGTGCCTGTAGTATCTTGCAGCGGCCATCTGGTTTTGTCCAACATCTGTAACGACGATGGCTCTACCATCAGTCTTTTCTGAAAGCTTATGGATTACCTCCCCCATGTTGATCTGGCCACCGGTGGGAAAACAATCTTTGTTGATCACTTTCTCCCTTTCAAGGGCTTCCAGCTTCCTGAACGACTCCAGCCAGTCGGCATGCTCGGCTGGTTTGATCTTGGGAAGCAGAAGCTGAAGGGCCTGTTTGGCATCGGCATTGATGGCCACATCTGTTTTGATATTTTTATCAATTTCCGAACGGTCGATCTCAATATGAATCACCTTGGCCTGTTTAGCATAAGTATGAATGCTTCCGGTTACCCGGTCGTCAAATCGCATCCCTATGGCGATCAGTACATCACATTTGTTGGTGTTGATGTTGGGAGCATAATTTCCGTGCATGCCCAGCATCCCCACATGAAGCGGATGGGCTTCGGGAAAAGCCGATATCCCGTTCAGCGTATGCCCCACCGGGATGCCTGCCTTCTCAACAAACTTCCTGAAGACCGATTCTGCCCTGGCGATGGTTACACCCTGTCCACAAAGTACAAATGGCCGCTGCGAACCATTGATCAGTTCGGCGGCGGCATCGATAGCCCTGGGATCGGCCTGTGGTTTTGGAATATAACTCCTTACCTGCTTTCTCTTTTTGTAATTAAACTCTACATCTTCATTCTGGGCACTTTTGGTAATATCAATGAGAACGGGTCCGGGCCTTCCTGAATTGGCAAAAAAGAAAGCCTTGGCCATTACATCGCAGATCTCATCGGCACTGGTAATCTGGTAGTTCCACTTGGTGATCGGCATTGATACGCTTACCATATCGGTCTCCTGGAAAGCATCTGACCCCAGTAAAGGCGCTCCCACCTGTCCTGTTATGCATACCAGTGGGGTCGAATCAAGCATGGCATCTGCCAGGCCTGTAACCAGGTTGGTTGCACCCGGTCCCGACGTAGTGAAGCAAACACCCGGCTTACGGGAGATCCTTGCATATCCCTGTGCAGCATGTACTGCACCCTGTTCATGCCTGACCATGATGTGTTTCAGCCTGTCTTCAAAATTAAACAGTGCATCGTAGACCGGCATGATAGCACCGCCAATATAACCGAAAGCGGTATCCACATCCTCCTCAAGCAGCGCTCTTACAAGCGCTTCGGCACCTTTCATTGTCTGTCCGGATGTTGTTTCCTCCATAGTCGTCTTTTCTGTCTTAGTTTCCATGGTATTATCTGTTTTTGTTATGTTTCTTCATTTTAATCAATTAGCCTGATAGCTCCCCTGTCAGCTGATGAGACCATGCTGGCATATGCTTTCAGCGCTTTGGAAACCACCCGCTCGCGAGCCGGTTTCCATCCGTCCGGAGAACTGTCGGCTTCTGCCCTTCTTTGATCAAGCTCACCTTTTCCCAGCTTTACATCGATGCTCCTTGATGGAATATCGATCCGGATCATATCCCCTTCCCTGATCAGTCCAATGGCACCGCCATCCGCTGCTTCGGGCGAAATATGACCGATGGAAAGTCCCGAGGTCCCTCCTGAGAAGCGCCCGTCTGTAATGAGGGCACATTTTTCACCCAGCTTCCTGGACTTTATATAAGAGGTGGGGTAGAGCATCTCCTGCATACCCGGTCCCCCTTTGGGACCTTCATAACGTATCACAACTACATCCCCGGCTTTTACTTTGCCCTCCAGGATCGCATCACAGGCTTCATCCTGTGAATCAAATACCCTGGCAGGCCCTTCAAACCTCATCACCTTTTCAGAGACCCCGGCTGTCTTAACAATGGAGCCCTTAAGGGCTATGTTGCCATATAAAACGCCCAATCCACCGTCTCTGCTGTAGGCATTTTCCACCCTGCGGATACATCCGGTCTCACGGTCCAGGTCAAACTCTTCATACCGGGTATCCTGGGACCCCAAAGTCAGATTAAATTTACCTCCCGGCGCAGCCGAGTATATTTCCTCGTTCCGGTTACACGGTTCATTGTTTACCAGATCGCAACACTCTACGGCTTCTCCGAGGGTTTTCCCGTCCACCCTGTACACATCCCGGTTGATCAGACCCCCACGGTCGAGTTCGGCAAGGATCCCCATGATCCCCCCTGCCCTGTTCACATCCTCCACATGGTAACTGGAGCTCGGTGCCACTTTACATAGTACGGGCGTATTTCTTGAAAGGCGGTCGATATCTTTCATAGTGAATTCAACCCCGGCTTCATGTGCGATGGCCATAAGGTGCAACACTGTATTGGTAGATCCCCCCATGGCAATATCCAGTGTCATGGCGTTCTCAAACGCCTTGTATGTGCCAATGGAACGTGGCAGGACCTTATCGTTCCCCTCCTCGTAGTAACTGGTTGTATTTTCAATAAGATGGTGGGCGGCACTGATAAAAAGATTCTTTCTCTCAACATGTGTGGCCACAACGGTGCCGTTGCCCGGGAGGGCCAGACCAATAGCCTCATTCAGGCAATTCATGGAATTTGCGGTGAACATGCCAGAACATGACCCGCAGGTAGGACAGGCCAGTCTTTCAATCCGGCTTATGGTTTCGTCGCTGATAGAAGGGTCGGCCGCCATCACCATTGAATCTACCAGGTCATAGGCAGTGTCACCATCGCTCCCTGCCTCCATGGGACCACCCGAAACAAAAATTACCGGGATATTCAGGCGCATCGCTGCCATCAGCATTCCCGGGGTAATCTTATCGCAATTGGAGATACAGAACAGGGCATCCACTTTATGGGCATTTGCCATATATTCGATACTATCCGCTATCAGGTCCCTGGATGGAAGCGAATAGAGCATCCCATCATGTCCCATGGCGATACCATCATCAATGGCTATCGTATTGAACTCGGCAGCAAAATAGCCTGCATCCTCGAAGATCTGCTTCACCTCCTGCCCGATATGGTGCAGGTGGGTATGCCCGGGAACAAACTGAGTAAAAGAGTTGGCAATACCAAATACTGGTTTCCCAAACTGACTCTCTTTCATCCCATTGGCACGCCACAGGCTTCTTGCTCCGGCCATTCTGCGTCCCATGGTGGTTGTATTGCTTCGGTACTGGATCTTCATTGTTCTGTTTCGTTTATTATTTCAAAAAAAAAACCATCCTCAATCCTGAGAATGGCCCGGTACGCTAAATATGCAAATACCACTCTCAGGCTAACCCTGGATCAACGACCAGCACCAGCACCACGAGTAGAATATGCACAATGTTCTTCAGCATAATTTTAAAACATGGTTCAAATATAGAGATTAATTCAATTCGCAAACACAAATGAGGAAAAAAATAACAAATTATTAACCATCAGGTTGTTCTTCTTCTGATTCGGAAGGCAACTCAAGGATATCCCTGGATTCCGGTCCCTCCAGTGTTTCCACTGTACGTAGTTTTCTCTCGATCTGATTGGTACGGGTGGTTTGTAGTTTATCCAGGGACCCGGTAGCGGTGTCAAGCTGTTTTCTCACTTTCTTCAGGTGCTCCGCGAAATTTTCAAATTCTGACTTCACTGCTCCAAGCACCTTCCACACCTCGCTGCTTCTTCTCTGAACTGCCAGGGTGCGGAATCCCATCTGCAGGCTATTGAGCAATGCTGAAAGTGTGGTGGGTCCGGTTACTGTTATCCTGTATGTTCTCTGCAACGTTTCAAAGAGGCCCGGGTGCCTTAGCACCTCTGCATATAGACTCTCAACCGGAAGGAACATGATGCCGAAATCTGTAGTGTGTGGGGGATCGATATATTTTTCACTGATATCCTTTGCGAAACCCTCCACTGCTTTGATGAGAATCTTCTGTGTCGCTTCAATCTGCTCCGGGTTGCCCTGGTCGTATGCAGCAAGCAACAATTCGTAGGACTCTATCGGGAACTTTGAATCCACCGGCAGCCACACCTCCTCATCGGTGTTCTTCCCGGGAAGCTTGATGGCATATTCCACATGGGTCTGGCTCCCTTTTTTTGTAGCCACATTTTTCCCGTACTGATCGGGTGTCAGGATCTGCTCCAGAATGTTACCCAGCTGATACTCCCCCAGCACTCCCCTGGTCTTCACGTTGGAGAGAACCTTTTTCAGGTCACCAACCCCCGAAGCGATCGTCTGCATTTCTCCCAGTCCCTTATGAACCTGTTCGAGGCGTTCACTCACCTGTTTGAAGGACTCTCCCAACCTTTTCTCAAGGGTAGTCTGTAACTTTTCGTCAACGGTCTTCCGCATCTCGTTCAACTGCTTTGTATTGTCATCCCGGATGCTCAACAGCTGCTTTTCGATGTTCTCCTGAATTCCTTTGATATGATCGGTGGCCAGCTTGTTATTATCGATCTGTTGTTTATTAAAATCCCCGAATTTTTGCCGGATCAGTTCATTCAACTCTTTAATATTACTGGCAAATTTCTCCTCGAAAGAATGAAGCGCCCTGGTCAGTTCTTCCCTGTTGGACTTGGCACTCTCCTGGCTCTCCCTCCGGTTCCTTTCAAATTCATCCTTAAGTGTTCTCTCGCTTTTTTCTAGTGCGCTTTCGAATTTCAGGATGGGACCGGAATCCACGGATCTCCTGTTTACGATGGTTATAACCACATTTACAATGGCTAACAGGATAAGGACAGCCAGTAAGATCTCAGTCATGTTCCCGGTTTTATTCTTTAAAGATAGTACAATCGGAAAAAAGATAACTTTGTTTTATGTCGGATGAGAAAAAACGGTTCATTTACAGCCTGGTTTTTCCCGGATTTTTCCTTTTATTACTCTGGGCCGTCAAGTTCTTCGAGATCAGTATGGATCTCTCTTTTGTAACGGGCGGCGTCTACCCGAGGAGGTTGAGCGGACTGAAGGGGATTATTTTCTCACCACTGATCCATGCTAACTGGAAGCACCTGGTGGACAACTCCATGCCGGTTTTATTGCTCAGTGTGGCACTTTTTTATTTCTACAGGGATATAGCCTATAAGATATGGGCCCTGATCTACCTGATCAGTGGTATACTTTTATGGTGTGTTGGCAGGGAGGCTTACCATATTGGTGCATCCGGACTCATATACGGATTGGGTTCGTTTCTCTTTTTAAGCGGACTGATAAGACGCGTCAGATCCCTGATTGCCATTTCACTGCTGGTGAGCTTCTTGTATGGAAGTCTTGTATGGGGACTGCTGCCATTCGATTTTGAAGTCTCCTTCGAGGCCCATATTTCCGGGGCTGTTGCCGGTGTTATACTGGCCATTGTGTACCGCGACCAGGGTCCCGTTTCAGAAAGATCTGCACTCGATGACAAAGAGGATCCGGAGGAGGATCAATCAGAGGAGGAGCCGGCAGAAGCGGACCTTCCGGAGGAGGCCAGCCACTGATCCTTCAACAGGGCATACAGATATTCGTCCATAAGCCTGTCATCTTTCATGACCGCTTTCCGGTGAATGGCTTCTCTTTTAAAACCATTCTTTTCGAGCACCCGCATGGAGGAGGGGTTGAATTCAAAAATGCATGCAAATATCCTGAACCACGAAGTGCGCGTAAAAGTATAATCAACCATGGCTTCAACTGCTTTCGACATGATCCCTTTTCCCCAGTAGCTCTCTGAAAGCCAGTAACCAATCTCAACGTTATACCGGTATACATCTGTTTGTCCATGCAATCCGATCCCGCCTGAAGCTTCACCGTTCACCTCTATGGCCAGTATGACATCCTGCCTGTTCTCTCCCACCATTTTCAACCAGCTCCTGGCATCAGAGAGCGTATATGGATTGGGAAAACCATCTCTCAGGTTGGAAGCAATTCGAGTATTATTGGCATGTTTTACAAGCATGATGTCATCTTCCGGGTGCCATGGTCTCAGAATAAATTGTTTTAAGTCTATAACCGGCAGATGCATATCCGAAAATACAAAAGAAGCACCAATAATAGAGTTATTATGCTATTTTTACGCGGTTTATAAATGAAGTGATGCTGGTAAAGCTTTATGAGAACAATCCCGATCAACGACAGATCGATAAAATTGTGCAGCTGCTTCGCAACGGTGGCGTCATCATTTACCCCACTGATACTGTCTACGGGATGGGTTGTGACATAACAAAGACCAGGGCTGTGGAGAGGGTAGCCAGGATCAAAGGGGTTAAACCGGAAAAAGCTCAATTCTCATTTATCTGTTCCGATCTGAGGCACCTTTCCGATTTTGCCAGGCAGGTGGATAACAATACCTTTAAGCTGATGAAGTCCTACCTGCCCGGACCATATACCTTTATCCTGAATGCCAGCAATATGGTACCCAGGTCCATCAAGCAAAAAAGGAAGACAGTGGGAATCAGGGTGCCTGACAACAACATAATTCTGGAGATCGTGCGTCAGCTGGGACATCCAATCCTGACAACATCGCTGAAGGAGGATGACCGGATCCTGGAGTATCCCACAGATCCGGAAATGATCCACGAAGAATACGGATACCTGGTGGATGTTGTGATCGACGGAGGATATGGCGGAATGGTCCCATCCACGGTTATTGATTGCAGTGGAGACGAACCGGAGATACTCCGGGAGGGATTGGGTGAACTTGATCAGTAAAATCTTTCTGGCCTTTTGGATTTGATTCCAGTTTATTATCTTGGCAGGAAAATCTCCAGCCATATGAAAAAGACCATCCAGGCATTCTTAGACTCCGAAAAAATTGCCATTGCCGGAGCCTCCCCAAACAAGGATAATTTTGGAAGATCTCTGATGATAGAGATTGAAAAGACCGGAAAAGAGATTTATCCCATCAATCCAAAATATGCCGAGATTGAGGGAAAACTGACTGTCCCTACCGCCAGGGAACTTCAGAGTGATATCGAAAGCCTGATCATAGCGGTACCACCCCAGCTGACCGAAGAGATCGTGAGTCAATGTATCGGATCGGGCATTAAACGAGTATGGATGGTCAGGGGTATGGGAAAAGGGGCCTATTCAAAAGAGGCGCATGAGATCTGTATTCAAAATAAGATTGACGTGGTCTATGGTTTCTGCCCATTGATGTTCTTTGGAACGGGATTTCACAAGTTCCACTTCCGGCTCAGGAGATCATTTGGAAAAGTTCCGGGCGAATTCAAATTCACGATGAATTGAACTATTTATTTTTTCCAGAATAGAGGCGAGAACAATACCAGCACCGTAAAAAGCTCCAGTCTTCCTACCAGCATAAGGAAGGAGAGATACCATTTACCTGCCATATGGATCTCTGCAAAATTAAGAGCAGGTCCCACTTTGCCAATACCCGGCCCGATATTACCAAGTGTAGCTGCAACTGCACCAACAGAAGTATCCAGGTCGTTCCCAAGAACCGACATCACAGCCATGGATATCAGGACGATAATCGCATAGAATGTTATAAATGCAAGGACGTTGGTGACTATCGGCTGCTCCACGGCCATCTTATTGAACCGCACCGGGATTACAGCATTTGGATGGATCATCCGCTTCAACTCCTGGGTGGAATTCTTCAACATGATCACAATGCGCATGATCTTGGGTCCGCCACCCGTGGACCCTGCAGAACCGCCAAAAAACATCAGCAATAAAATCAATACAATGATCCAGGGAGCCCACAACATATAGTCTGCCGTTGCATATCCCGTTGTTGTTATAATCGATACCACCTGGAAAAGGGAATTCCTGAACGCCGGCTCAAGTTCTCCGCCGGATGTAAAATAGAGCCCTATGGTTACCAGCAGCGTAAATCCGCCTATAAAACCAATGTACCACTTGAACTCCTCGTTCTCCCAGATCTTCCGGAACTGACCATGCATGCCAAAATAGGCAAGGGTAAAGTTGGTACCGGCAAAGAACATAAACACTGTGATCACATAATGGATATAGGGAGAGTCCCAGTAAGCAATACTCGCCTGTTTCGTGGAAAAGCCCCCTGTGGCCATGGTGGTCAGTGAGTGGCAGATCGCATCATACAGGTTCATTTCTCCGGCCCACAACAACAGCGTCTCCGATACAGTAAATACCATATAAATGAGCCACAAGCGCTTTGCAGTATCCTTTACATGCGGATGCAGCTTGTCGGGAGTGGGGCTCGGCACCTCCGCAGAAAACAGCTGCATTCCCCCTATTCCCAGGAATGGCAACAGGATCAGAGTAAGAAGTATGATCCCCATTCCTCCCAGCCACTGTATGAGGCTTCTCCAGAAGAGAACTGCGTGTGACAACTCTTCTATATTATTCAGAATGGAAGCACCGGTGGTTGTAAAACCCGAGATGGTCTCGAAGAATGCATCCGTAAAACCGGGGATCGAGCCTGTAAGCAGAAAGGGCAGCGTACCGAACAACGAGAAGAGTATCCAGGCCCCGGTAACTATTACATAGCCGTCCCTTCGGTTTAGCTGAAGCTCTGTTTTCCTTAATGGTACATAGGCCAGCATTCCAACAGCCACTGTAATGGCCCCTGAAAGCAGAAAAAGCCAGGGATCATGCTCTTTAAAGATCAGGGCTACAGGGATACCAAGCCACATGAAACACCCTTCGGTGATCAATATCAAACCTAAGATCCGGAAAATGGTCCTGTGATTCAGCATGGATCCGTTCAGTTGAAATACTTACCAATGGAATGAATGACTCCCGGGAGTGCGAAGACCACCACACGGTCGTAAGGCTTGATCATCGTCTCGCCATGGGCGATAAAGGCATTCTTTCCGCGGATCACGCCACCGATGATGGCCTCCTTGGGAAAGTCGATCTCCTTCAGGGTACCCAGTGTTGCCGGGGCTTCGGGTTTCACAGTAAACTCCATCACCTCAGCTTCGGTTCCTGTCAGGCACTTAATACTCGTTACCTCGTCTGACATGGTGAAGCGAAAGATCCTGCTGGCCGTGATCAGTTTCTTATTTATTATGGTATCCACTCCGATATTCTCGGCCAGGGGGATATAGTCGATGTTCTCCACCTCGGCAATGGTTCTTTTCACACCCATTTGCTTGGCCAGCAGGCAGGAGAGTATATTGGTCTCGGAGTTACCGGTAACCGCTATAAAGGCATCCATCCTGTCCAGCCCTTCCTGTCGCAACAGTTCCATGTCGGTGCCATCTCCATTGATAACCAGTGTATTGTTCAATCGGTTGGAGAGTGTGTAGCTCCGTTCACGATCCTTTTCTATCAACTTTACATAGTGTTGTTTCCCAAGAGCATCGGCGGTTTTCCTTCCAATCCGGCTCCCGCCAAGGATCATGATGTTATGCACCTCGAACTGCTTTTTGCCGGAATATTTATAGAGCTGCTTCATCCCTGTCTTGCTGCTGATAACATAGACCAGGTCACCGCATTCAAACCGGTCATCACCTGAAGGTACAATGGTCTGACCCTGCCTGGTAATGGCCACTGCCCTGTATTCCAGGCTATCATTGCCCGGGGCAATCTCCCTCAGAGACTTATCAATAATAGGTGCCCCTTCGTCCAGCCTGATCACATACATGTGAAGCTTACCACCTCCGAATTCAACTACCTCCGTGCTGCCGGTCTCTGAAAGCAGGCCCACAATCTCCCGTGCGGCGATCTTCTCCGGATAGATCATATAGTCGACACCCAGGTTTTCAAAGATCTCCTTATTGGCTGGTATAAGATACTCCTGGTTATCTATCCTGGCGATGGTCTTTTTGGCTCCAAACCGTTTGCTGAGAATGGCCGAATTTATATTCACGTCTTCCGATGATGTGACACTGATCAAAAGATCGGCCTTTTCTATTTTCGCCTCGTTCAGCCGGGAAATTGAATTGGCGTTGCCCTCAATGGTCAGCACATCCAGTGTGCTTCCAATAGCCTTCAGGCGATTGGTGTCATTATCTATCACAACCAGGTCATGCTCCTCTTGGTTAAGCATCTTGGCCAGGTGTGTTCCCACTTCACCCGCTCCGGCAATTACAATACGCATAGTCTGTAAAAAAACAACATGGCAAAATAACAGATAATTGTCCAAAGTACACAGGAAATCTATTTTTTTACCATCTTTTCGCATAGGCTCCCGAGCGATCCGTCAAATAAAATCCACGCTGATCTGCCTTTAATCTTGTTAAATAACGTTTGCTGCACGAACCGTCGGCCACGACCTCCGTGTCACCGATCCACCTCTTATCCAGTAACGTCTCTACTTCCGGATCACCAGAAAGCAGGAGGAATACGGGTTGAATGGCATGGGTGCCTTCAGGTTCCCCGAACACAGCCTCCCACAGGTTCTCATATATATTGTCCCCGACGATCAGTCCCTGGTGCTGATAACTGCCCAGCAGCCATAACCCATCTCTAAGCCGTATGCAGGAAGAAACCAGTC
>Ga0210097_1000547_pt1 | contig 12387 bp, 11 predicted proteins | sample Joice_CattailNLA_2_FD_185521 | JGI IMG/M metagenome (GOLD analysis project Ga0210097, IMG submission 185521) | Wetland microbial communities from San Francisco Bay, California, USA, that impact long-term carbon sequestration - Joice_CattailNLA_D2... | ecosystem: Environmental > Aquatic > Marine...
GATCGAGGCAGCGGCTGTTGTTCCGTTTCCTCAAATAGTACCTGCTAAAGGTAATACCGCGGCACTGAAATCTCTGAATGATGGCTTGGCTGCCGGCAAATACAAGGTGCTGTTCAACTACGCTGCCAACCCGGTATTCACCGCACCCGGTGCGCTCAAATTCAAGGACAATCTGTCCAAGGCGGGTTTCAAGGTGGCTTTCGCCCATTATCTGGATGAAACTGCGTTACAGGCCGATCTGGTACTGCCGTTGGACTCAGCCTTGGAAGAATGGGGTACGCAGGTTCCCGAATATATGGCTGAAGGCGCGCAGATCAACATAATTCAGCCATTGATGGAAAATGTACACCCAGATACCCGTAGCATGGGCGAGATTCTGTTGGGATTGCTTAAGCAGCGCCGCGCTGAAGAATACAAGACTTTTGAAGACTATTACGCTTATCTTCGTGCTGCCATGCTGCAGAACAAGGGTGCGTTAGGTGGTCATGCAATGGATGACGATTCCTTCTGGAACGAAACGCTGAGCAAGGGCATTATCAAGTTGACGGGCACGACCAATTTGTTGCCAAGCAGATCTGGTGTGGCGGGTTTGAAGCTGCCGGAACCGATCGAGAACGATGAGCAATATCCGTTGCAGTTGATTCCCAGCGTCAACATCAGTCTGCGCGACGGACGCAACAGCAATCAACCCTGGTTGCAGGAATCGCCTGATCCTTTGACCACCATCGTGTGGGATTCCTGGATGGAAATACATCCCAGGAAGGCCGCGGAACTGGGCATTGTGGAAGGCGATATCGTCGAGGTCACGTCCAGGACCGGTTCAATCAAGACCCAGGCATATCTGTTCCCCGGAATTCATCCTGAAGCGATATCCATCCCGATCGGGCAAGGACATGAGGCGATGGGTCGTTATGCCAAGGGTTACGGCGTGAACCCGTTCAAGATCATGGATGCGGTTTTCGACAAGGAAACCGGTGAACTGGCTATGCATGAAACCCGTGTAAAGGTCAGCAAGACCGGACAGCGTGTCATCATAGTCAAGGATGAAAGTGCCGCAGGAGCCAAGCAGATTCGCGAGAAGATAGCCGGGCGTGTATCCACTGACAATGTCGATCTTTCGAAGGAGGTTTGAGGTATGTCGATCAGCAATCTATTGGAGAATTGGTCCAAATTCCGCCATACCCACCCGGTGGATGACAGGCCGCATGACCCATACAAATGGGCGATGAGCATCGATCTGGATGCGTGCTCCGGTTGCAATGCCTGCAGCGTGGCCTGTTACGCAGAGAACAATCTGCCGGTGGTGGGCAAGGAAAAATACGCGCATGGCCAAGCAATGCACTGGATGCGTATAGAGCATTACTGGGATGAAGACGTCGGCGAAGAGGGCGGAAGGGAGTTTCCAGATCAGGGCGCACAATTCCTGCCGATGATGTGTCAGCAGTGTGAAGCAGCGCCTTGCGAAACGGTTTGCCCGGTGGGCGCGACCAACCATACCGAGGACGGACTTAACTCGCAAATCTACAATCGCTGCATAGGCTCGCGTTATTGCTCGGCCAACTGCCCATACAAAGTGCGTTATTTCAACTGGTTCAATTACCCGACTACGGATAATGTCTGGCCGGCCGAAATGGTCCAGCAACTGAATCCGGATGTGACGGTTCGTAGCAAAGGCGTGATGGAAAAATGCACTTTCTGTGTTCAACGTTTGCGTGCAATAGAAGTTACTGCCAAAAGTGAAGGACGTTTGGTTCGGGATGGCGAAGTGCAAACGGCATGTCAGCAAGCCTGTCCAACAAGTGCGATTTCATTCGGTAATCTGATCGATACAGAATCCCGGGTGAACAAGCAATGGCGTGCACAACAGGTTGAGCTCGATAAGGATAAACAGGCGAAGGATGAGAAAGAGGGCGGCACTGATTTGCGCGGCTACCGGATCCTGGAGAATATGCGTCCCTATCCTTCGGTGATGTATCTGGAGCGTGTACGCGAAAGCGCCATTTGAGCAACCAATATTAGTGAAATTCCTTTAGGAAATTAACGATGAAAGATATCCGCGAAGACATTGCTTGGGCCAAGATCAACCAAGATGTGCTTAATAGTTTGGAAAATCCCCGAAAACTGTATTGGGTGATATTGTTTGTCGCAATTGCAATGCTTGGTGTCGCGCTGGGTTGCGAGGTGTATCAGTACAATGTCGGTATGGGTGTCTCGAACATGGACAACCCGCATATGTGGGGCCTGTATATTGCCAGTTTCATTTTCTGGATCGGCATGAGTCACTCCGGAACCCTTTTGTCGGCGATCCTGCATTTGATGCACGCCGATTGGCGCAAACCGATTTATCGATTTGCCGAAGCGATGACGACCTTCTCCCTGATGACTGCCGGCCTGTTTGTGGCGGTGCACCTTGGTCGTGTGTGGCAGATCTACTATGCGCTGCCATATCCAAATGAGCGCGGAGCGTGGCCGAATTTCCAGTCCCCATTGCTGTGGGACGCGATGGCAATCTTTACCTACCTGAGTTCATCGATCATATTCCTCTATGTTGGCATGATTCCCGATCTGGCGATCTGTCGTGACCGTATGCATGAAGGATGGCGCAAGAAACTGTACACCTTGCTATCGCTTGGCTGGGAAGGTACCGATCGCCAATGGCGCAATTTCCGCGTCACATATCTGACCGTAGCCTGCTTCCTGATCCCATTGGCGGTGTCGGTACACTCTATCGTGGCTTCAGACTTCGGTATGTCTCAACAACCCGGATGGCATATCACCTCGTTCCCGCCGTATTTTGTAGCGGGCGCGCTCTATTCCGGCTGTGCTGCGATCATCACGCTGTTCATCATACTGCGCTACGTATTCAGGTTCGAAGAATACATGACGTTGCCTATCCTGAAGAAGATTGTACGACTGACCTTCGCGATTGCGATGGTCTGGACTTACCTGAATGCGGTGGAATTCGCATCCGTCTGGTATAGCCATGATCAGGCATCCAAGGATGTGCTGATCCAGAAAGCCAGCGGGACTTATGCACCGTTCTGGTGGGCGATGATTTTCTGCGGTTCGATAGTGCCGCTAACTCTGGCATTCAAACGGTTCCAGACCAACATCCCGGTTCTGTTCGCGGTTTCACTGCTGTTGAACCTGGGTATGTGGTTGGAACGCTGGATGATCGTCGCACCTACTTTCTCGCATGGCATTTACCCGTGGACATGGGATCACGACCAATGGCCTTCCTTTGTGCAGTGGGGCATGGTGTTTGGAAGCTTTGGCTGGTTCACTCTTCTGTTCATGGTGTTCTGCAAAGTATTTCCGTCCGTATCCATGTACGAGGTCAAGGAAATGGTTTATCACCGCAGCCAGGCAACCAAGAAGCTGGAAGCTACGGGTGAGTTCGCTGCAGCCGGGAAGGGGGCACACTAAATGAGCCAGCGTCATATTCTCGCTTTGTATAGTAACTTCAACGAAGCCGAAGCGGTGGTCAAAGAGTTGCGCGCGACACCAATCAAGGGCTTTGATGTCAATAAGGATTTGACAGTGAAATCACCCATCGAACATCCCGAGGTTGAAGAATTCCTCGGAAACAAACCTGTTTACGTGCAATGGTTCACGCTGGGCGGCGCACTGATGGGCGGACTGCTTGGATTCTTTCTGATTTCCGCAGCACAAGGAAATTTTTATGCGCAATTCAAGGGCGGCAAACCGATCGTGCCGTTCCCACCCAATTTTGTGCTGACTTACGAGATGTTCATTCTCGGCGGGGTATTCATAAGCGTGTTGGGATTCCTGATTTGCGCCGGTCTGCCAGCAAGGCGTTCTCCTCTGTATAGCGCGAAAGTGTCTGAGGATCAGATCGGGATACTGGTGAAGTCTGACGAGGGTGCCGCGAATACGCTGAAGGCGATCTTTGCTAAACATCAGGCATTGGAAATTCAGGAAGAGGCAGGGAAATGAAAAATATATTCTTGATACTTGGTTTATTGCTGTCACCGTCGGCGGCCCATGCTTGGCCCTGGTCAGACGATATGGCCAATCAAATCAGCATCAAACCACAAGAAAGTGTTGATCCTGCCAACCCAGGAATGAAGCCATTTCCCCGCCGCTCGGTGCCGATAGCCGGCACGACGGTCAGAGTAAGCGACCAGGAAGCCGCAAGAAACATGGTCAATCCTGTTCCGGCAGACAGCAAATCTGTTGCCATCGGTGGCCGTTTGTTCGGGATATATTGCACCCCATGCCACGGACAATCCGGAACGGGTGACGGTTTGGTCGGCGCGAAACTGATTATGAAGCCCTGGAATTTGACGTTGAGCAACGATATGCATAGTTGGAATCCAAAGGAATATCCCGATGGTCATATTTTCGGATACATGACCCTTGGTGGTGCAGTGATGCCCAGCTATGCCAATGATCTGTCGCCGACCGAACGTTGGCATGTCGTAAATTACGTGCGCAAGGTATTGCAAAAAGGTCAGGCTGCGGCCATGGCGAAATAGGAGAAAGTCGACATGTTTGAATACAGTAATTGGGCAGTATTGACTGCCAGTTTCGTAGTGGTTCTGTCCTTGGCCCTGAGCGGAGTAGCTTTGTGCTCGGTATTGCATTTGGTGGGCGCCAAGTGGCGCATCCAGATATGCCATCTGTCGGCTTCGCTATATGCCCTGTTTCCTTTGGCTTTCGTGTTGTTGATCATATTGCTTCTGGGGGGCTCACATACCTTTCCGTGGTGGAATCATGTGGATACGCATACGGCTCACATGCCCGGCTGGTATCGACCGGAATGGCTGATCACCCGCGAGGTTGTCGGCATTATTTTCATGATGGGGTTGTATTGGGTGTTTATCCAACGACAATCGGTGAGTGATCGCAGCAGTGATGACGCTGCGCGTTATCACACTGTAGCAACATGGATACCGTTCTTCTTCGTTCTATACAGCACCATGGTTGCATGGGACTTTGAAATGACTCTGGTTCCTGCCTGGCACAGCGCGATTTACGCGATGCAACAGTTCGTCAGTAATTTTGGAATGTTTCTGTCTTTCCTTGTGATCTGGATATTCGTCCTAAACAGCAGCAATAAATTGAAACGTCCGGTGGACAACTATGTCTACAATTACATTGCCCAAATGCTGTTCGCTTTCACCCTGTTGTGGATATACACCTTTTTCGCCCAATATTTGACGATCTGGTACGGTAACTTGCCCGATGAAAGAGATCGCGTGTCGGGCATGCAGAACGGCGACTACACGTTTATTTGGTGGGCGATGATAGTTCTCAAGTTTGTCATCCCGTTTGTCGTGCTCGCTTTCCCGATACCGCGTCACAATATACGGATGATTTCTGTCGTCGCTTCAGGCATTATTATTGGTACGCTTTTCGAGCGTTACGTCTGGATCGGTGGCATCCACGGAACCGGCCCTTACCCGATATTGGCAGCGATTGTGGTTGGAGGAGTGGTGGCGAGCATAGGGTTTTTCCTGGTGCGCATGCGCATGCAAAATACCAGGTTGATCAAGGGGTAAGAATTAATGATGAGATTGTACTCAGGGACGACTTGCCCCTACAGCCACCGTTGCCGTATTGTGCTGTTCGAAAAAGGCATGGATTTCGAAGTGATCGACGTGGATCTGATGAACAAGTCCGAGGATGTTGCGACGATCAATCCTTACAACAGGGTGCCGGTGCTGGTGGAGCGAGATCTGGTATTGTATGAAGCGAACATCATCAACGAATACATCGATGAGCGTTTTCCGCACCCACAACTGATGCCGCCCGATCCTGTCATGCGCGGCCGTGCACGACTTTTCCTGCACCGCTTCGAACAGGAACTCTACAGCCAGGTTGATTTGATCGAACACGGTGTGGCGAAATCTGCCGACAAGGCCCGTTCCCTGATTCGAGACAACCTGACCCAGTTTGCACAGATACTAACCAAGCAAAGGTTTTTGTTGGGAGATGAATTCTCGATGCTGGATGTGGCGATCGCCCCCCTGCTATGGCGGCTCGATTATTACGGAATCCAGATGGGTAAAGATGCTGCGCCGCTAATGAAATATGCAGAGCGCCTGTTCTCACGCCAAGGTTTTATCGATGCGCTGACTGCTTCCGAAAGAGCGATGCGCAAGTGAATGACTTATCAACACGCCCGTATCTGATCCGTGCGATCTACGAGTGGTGTGTGGACAGCGGCCTTACTCCCTATCTCGCCGTCCGAGTTGATGCGCAAACCGTGGTGCCTCCTGCCCATGTGAAGGACGGCCAGATAGTGCTGAATCTCAGTCCCGGCGCAGTGCGTAACCTTGAAATGGGCAATGAGATGATTACTTGTTCCGGGCGTTTCGGAGGCGTATCGTTCGACCTGCTGGTTCCGGTCGAAGCAGTCATCGGCATTTTCGCCAAGGAGAATGGGCAGGGTCTGATGTTTCAGGGCAACGAACCACTGCAACCCCCACCTGCTTCAGGAAGCGGTGAGGCTTCCAAACCCCCTGCCCACAAACCCCATTTGAAAGTGGTCAAATGAAAAAGCCGCAGTGACCGCGGCTTTTTTCATATCAAGAATTGATGAATATCTAGGTAAGCGCTGCCTGCATTTTGTTCAGCGCTTTCTGTTCTATCTGGCGGATGCGTTCTGCAGATACGTTGAACTCTTCAGCCAACTCATGCAAAGTCGCTGCATCTCCCTCGTGCAACCAGCGCGCTTCAACGATACGGCGACTGCGCTCATCCAGTCCTGATAAAGCATGCGCAAGTCCGGAAGTTTGCAAGTGCTCGCGCTCATTCATCTCTAGTATCCGAGAGGGCTCATGTTCGGTTTCATCAGCAAGATAATGAATGGGAGCATAACTCTCGTCATCATCGCTGCCGCCCGGTTCCAATGCAATTTCATGCCCCGCGAATCTTGCTTCCATCTCCACAACATCGTGTTCACTGACATTGAGCTGCTCGGCGATCTCGCTGACTTGCTGGGGCAATAACGGCTGAAGACCCTGTTTCAGGCTGCGCAAGTTGAAGAAAAGCTTGCGCTGGGACTTGGTGGTGGCAATTTTTACCAGACGCCAGTTGCGCACTACGAACTCATGAATCTCTGCGCGTATCCAGTGCAGTGCTAGTGAAACCAGTCGCACTCCCCGTTCCGGATCAAAGCGTTTCACTGCTTTCATCAGGCCGATGTTGCCTTCCTGTATCAGGTCTGCCTGAGGCAGGCCATAGCCCGCATAGCCGCGTGCAACGCTGACTACAACGCGTAGGTGAGAAAGGACCAACTGGCGTGCTGCGTCCAGGTCATTGTCCGCTCTGAAACGCGTCGCCAAAGCAAACTCCTGCTCCTTTGATAGCATGGGAAAGCGGTTTACCGACTGGATGTAAGACTCCAGACTGCCGACCGCTGACGGTATGGGTAAATTCATTGCTGAATTCATGTTGTGTCCTCCTAACATTTCAATATTAGCACTCACAGCGTAAGAGTGCCAGAAAGAAAAAAGGTTCGCTATCGGGTGATAAGGGTATTTCGCTCGGTAAAAGTCAAGATAGCTTAAAGCAACCAAGACAAGTAGGTTCGTCAACACATAACTTGTTCATTCAGCAAATACCCCGGATATCACGCCATTTAATTGTTCCAATGCATATAAAGCCATGCTACAGTTAACAGAAGTTCTGGGGCCTTCTGGAACAGGGGCTGTCATCGCTCACTCGAAACTTGTAAGCATTACCGTTTTGTTTTGAAAGAGGAAATTTATGAATAAGATCATCATGTCTGTGGCCGGCATGTTGTCTGTTGTTGTATTTACCCCGGAAGCTTCGGCATTGCCGTCTTTCGCGCGTCAGACTGGCATGGCGTGCAATGCGTGTCATCAGCAACACTTCCCTGTATTGAATAAATTCGGCCGTGCGTTCAAGGCGAGCGGTTACACGTTGATGGGTTCGCAAGGCAAGGTCGAGGGTGATAGCCTGTCCATTCCGGATACCTTGAACGGTGCGATCCTGGTGAAAGTCCGGTATCAGAAAGACAATACGGCTGCCACTAACAACGTGGCAACAGGGACAGCAAATACCCTGGGTGATGGCCAGTTGCAATTCGGGGACGAACTCAGTTTGTTCTTCGGCGGACGGGTTGGCGACAACATCGGCTTCCTGTTCGAGGCTAATACCCTTGCCGCGGCAGAATCACTAATGTCCGGACTCAAGATACCCATTATGTACGACGCGGGTCAAACAAGGCTGTCGATCGTCCCGTTCACCACCGATACGCTTAGTGTGCAATATGGTTACGAACTGTCCAGTGGCGGAGTGATGCGTTCCAACCGCTGGGCTGAACACCGGCGTGAAATCTCCGCGGTCCAGTACAACGCCGACCAAAATAATGTTTCTGGGAGTAAAGCGAATACCGGCGCTGCCACAGGTTTTGCCTTGATTGCGCAGAACGACTATGGCTACATCAACTTCACCAAGTGGTCGCCCAACTACGCGATGGGCGGGAACGGTTCGTCGATCAATTCCTTCGACATGAGCTCCCGGTACTTTCGCATTGCAGCTACGCCCACCGTCAGGGACTGGGATATGGTGGTCGGTTTCGGCGTGATGGGCGGTGAATCGCTGCTCACTGATAGTAATACTACATTACCGGCAGTATCTACGCTGTGGGAGACCAAGCAGACCTATGCCGATTTCCAGGCGCATGGGCTCTTGGGACAAAATGACTTGGGTGTCTATGCGCAATATGCTAAAGCGCCGGTGGTTAGCAATACACAGGCGGTCGGGAGCATATATGGTGCCTTGAATGCTGCCGGCGCGACTGATCGCAAGGCAATCACATTGGGAGCAGACTACAGTGTGATTCCTAATGTGCTGAGCTTGGGCGCTGCTTACAGGAATGCCAGGAACGGTGATGTCGCGACTGCCAATGTCGACGATGCGCTCACGTTTACTGCCGTGTATGACCTGGCGATGAACGTATCGCTGCACGCCAACTTCAGCAAGTACAAAGGTTCATCTCGCGATGCAGTTGGAGATCAAACCAGCCTGTACACCCTGCAACTCGAAGCAGGATGGTGATAATCATTATCCGGGCGATCGAACCGGTCGAGTAGCCGTAAACTTCAGGTACGGCAGTTATTTAAAGTCCTTAAGAAGCGTTTTCAATTTGGCGAACGGATTATGCGTTGCCGCTGCCGGCTGAGCTCCTGAACCTTTTACCCTGTTTTGTTCCTCAATTACCCGAGCGTGCTCGTTATCGTGACAATATAGGCACAGCAATTCCCAGTTGCTGCCATCTGCCGGGTTGTTGTCGTGATCATGGTCTTTGTGATGTACCGTCAGTTCGCGCAACCGCGCGCCGGAAAATTCGCGGCCGCACCGACCGCATATCCACGGAAACAATTTGAGTGCCCGCTCCCGATAGGTCGCTTCACGCTCGGCACTGAGCCTGTGCGCTTCGGCAACTACTCTATCAAGCCTCCCTATGTCGGGATTGCGGGGCATGTCGGGACGATCCTGCCCAAGCTAAGCCTAGGCAGGCAATAACCAAGTGTGTCAGCTCAGTTTTGCAGGTACAGGCTGTTTTTTGGGCTTCTTCGCTTCCTTGGTCTTGCGTTGCTGTCCTTTGGCCATGATCATTCTCCTGTAGGGGTTGCTTTTTGAAAGATGCGGCAATAGATTCAGTAAATTATTTCAATGCCATCGTGCCTACCCAAGTTATGGTAAAGACCGATGCGCGCGCATGATAATCCTGCGGCGGAAAAAATGTAAATATTTTTGGTGGACTCCCTGCCGGCAAGCCGGCTCGATTTGAAATAATAATGAAACATGCGCTGAACGTGGCAGTAAAAACTTAGTTCCGAACTACGCCAACTGTTATCCTTTCTACATCACCAAACAATGAGGTCTATCATCAGCAACCCAGTCCAACCTGCAGCCTCGCGTCGACTTTCGTCATTACGCGATCTGTGGCCTTTCCTGCGACCCTATCGCACAAGGATTGCTCTGGCTTTCCTGTTGCTATGTCTCGCTTCCGCGACGATACTGCTGGTACCGCTGGCGTTTCGCGATCTGATCGATTTTGGTTTCGGACAGCGGAAAAGTTCAGGCGGAGGGTTGCTGGGTACACTGAGTTTGGACGGGCACTTCGCTTTGCTGTTCGGTATGGCCAGCCTTTGGGCGCTGGCCGTATCGGCGCGTTATTACACAGTGGCTTGGGTGGGTGAGCGGGTCACCGCGGACATACGCAGCGCGGTATATGCACGGGTGCTGGCACAGTCGCCTCAGTTCTTCGAGACCGTGCAGACCGGCGAGGTGCTTTCCAGGCTGACCGGTGACACCACTTTGATCCAGACCGTTGTTGGCAGTTCCATTTCGATGGGCTTGCGCAGCATGTTCCAATTCATCGGCGGTATGATCATGCTGGCGGTAACGAGTCTTTATCTGTTTTCGCTGAACCTCGGACTGATGGCATTGTTGATCTTGCCGATCTTCGCCATCGGGCGCAAAGTCAAAAAACTTTCACGTGAATCGCAGGACAAGATCGCCGATGCCTCGGCGCTGGCTGGCGAGATACTCAACGCGATACCGACCGTGCAGGCCTATACGCAGGAGCTACGCGAAACCCGCCGTTTCGCCGATCGAACAGAAGCCAGCTTCATTACAGCGATCAGGCGCACACGTGTGAGAGCCGCGATGACCGCGCTGATCATTACTGCAGTGATGGGCACCATCATCTTTGTACTATGGGTGGGAGCAAACCAGGTGCATGACGGCATCATGACCGGCGGGCAGCTCGCATCGTTCATCCTTTACGCGGCATTGGTTGCTGGGGGTGTCGGCACGATGGCGGAAGTCTGGGGTGATGTGATGCGTGCGGCGGGTGCAGCGGAGCGTTTGCTGGAATTGCTGCATGCGGAACCGGCAATTGCCGAAGCGCCATGCCCGAGTTCATTGCCACAGCCTGCTCAAGCTGCTCTCCGTTTCGAACATGTCACTTTTCGTTACCCTGCGCGGCTTGATACGGATGCACTGAATGATGTCTGGCTGGAAATTGCGCACGGCGAAAATGTCGCTCTGGTGGGACCTTCAGGTGCCGGCAAAACAACGTTATTTCAGCTCCTGTTACGCTACTACGATGTGAGCGATGGCTGTATCCTCCTCAACGGACAGGATATTCGTCATCTCGGCTTGCATGATCTGCGCGACAAAATCGCGATTGTGCCGCAAGACCCGGTGATCTTCTCCGCCAATGCGCTGGAGAACATACGCTATGGACGCCCTGCTGCCAGCGATAATGAAGTAATAGCTTCTTCCCGAACCGCACTGGCTGATGAGTTCATCAACCGCTTGCCGGAGGGATATCAGACATTTCTGGGCGAACGCGGTACACGCTTGTCGGGAGGGCAGCGGCAGCGTATCGCCATCGCGCGGGCGATATTGAAGAATGCCCCGTTGTTGTTGCTGGATGAAGCCACCAGCTCACTTGATGCAGAATCCGAAATCCTGGTGCAGCAGGGATTGAACGCCGCGATGCAGGGACGCACCACGCTGATCATTGCACACCGTCTCGCCACGGTGCAGAAGGCCGATCGCATCGTGGTATTGGAACACGGACGCATCGTCGAAACCGGCACACCCGAGGACCTGCGCAAACAGGGGGGACTTTACGCACGCCTGGCGCGATTGCAATTCGAATTTTGACAATATATGACGGCGTTTGCCTTAATGTATATTCAATAACCTGTCAGTGCACACGTTTAAGCCTAAACAAACCTTCAATATCGCTATCGCTGCTAAAGTAAAGCGCTCCGTCGGGCCCTATCGCCACACCCACTGGCCTCGCCCAGCGTTTGCCATCGGCCAATTGAAAACCGCTGATCAGATCATCCACTCTCTTCGCCTGCCCATCCTGAAAGCGCACTACCACGATCTTCGGCGGACGACGACTGGCAGCACTGCCGAAGTAGCCGCCCGAGGGCTGCGTACCCCAAGAACCATGCAGCGCTACGATGGCGTCCTGAGACAATTGCTGATCCATGGCACCAGCAGGAACAAAGGCGACACCCATGGGCGCATTACGCGCCGGAAAAGTGGCGGCGGGTGGGACAACTTCATCGATAGAGCGGGGTGGTTCGCGTGAAATGCAATCGTCGCGTCGAATTTGCTTGCCGTCGTACTGAAACCACGGCATGCCGTGGAATGATCCGGCGTTGAGCCGGCTGAAATATTCCGGCGGTTGATCGTATCCCATATGGTCAGGCCCATTATTGCTGGAATAAAGAATACCTGTACGCGGCTGCCAGTCGAAGCCGACCGGATTGCGCAGTCCCGAGGCAAAGGTTTCCCAGCTTGCTTTGCCGTTATCCTCTCGCAATACCAGTACACCACCGCGCCTATCCTCGAACGGGT
>Ga0210097_1000549_pt1 | contig 12335 bp, 9 predicted proteins | sample Joice_CattailNLA_2_FD_185521 | JGI IMG/M metagenome (GOLD analysis project Ga0210097, IMG submission 185521) | Wetland microbial communities from San Francisco Bay, California, USA, that impact long-term carbon sequestration - Joice_CattailNLA_D2... | ecosystem: Environmental > Aquatic > Marine >...
GTAGAGTTCGGTGCCGGCCTTGTCGGTACCCCACAGTGCCGCACCGGTCAGCGAGAATTCACCGTCGTCTGTCGCATGCAGCCAGCTTGCCTCGGTACCGTAACCTCGCGTCTCCTCGCCGACCCAGGCATTGATTGCTGACGGGGTAATCAAATAAGGGCTGGTCCAGGCCAGGGCGGTATTTTCCAGGGAAACCGGCGGATAGAAGATGCCGGTTCGCAGCCGGTAGCGGTTGCCGGTAACCGACACCGGCTTGTAGGTGACATAGCCTTCGATCAGGTCGATCAGCTGGTTCTGGTCAGCGTCTGCCTTCAGATAAAAATAGCCGGACAGGTCCCAGCCATACTGCGGCATCAAAAGCAAGGAGGCTTCCGATACCCGGGCGACCGGTTCGGGCCTGCCGGCACCGTAGCGCACTTTGCCGAATCCGCCCTCCAGCCAGCCGGTTTCGTCATCGATGGTCGCCAGCCGCAGGTCGACCAGTCCGGCAATGTCCAGACGCCAGTCATCCTGCAAGCCGGCTGGCATAGCCGGGACCGGCATCGTGCACAGCAGCATCGAACAGGCGCCGCACAATACGGCTAATATCCTAGCCATGGGATTCCCGGCCTGTCCCTGCAAGAGGCGTTGCGTCATTCATTTCACTCTTGCCGGACTGGTACTCATCCGACCAGCGTTCCAGATCCGACGCCGGCATCGGCTTGCCGATCGCATATCCTTGCAGCAGGTCGCAACCGAATTGGCGCAGTATTCCGGCCGCTTGCGAATTTTCCACGCCTTCTGCTACAACCGTCAGGCCCAGGCCATGAGCCAGGTCAATAGCAGATTTCACGATAAGCTGGTCACTGCGTTCATCTGCAAGCTTCATGACAAAGGTCCGGTCGATCTTCAGTTCCGTCGCTGGCAGCCTTGCCAGATATTCCAGCGAGGAGTAACCGGTCCCGAAGTCATCGATTGCAACCTGCACGCCGGAGTCACGCAGGATGCGCAGCACGGACAGCACGCTCTCGGTATCACCCATAATGGCGCTTTCGGTTATCTCGACGCACAGGCTGGCAGTCCTGATACCGTATTTGTGCAGCAACTCCGAAATCATGGTGGGCAACTGCCGGTTATTCAGGTCACAGGCCGACAGGTTGACCGATACCTGAAGGTCAAGGCCGCGCGCACGCCAGTCGGCAAGCTGTGCGAGCGCGGTTTCCAGCACCCAGCGCGTCAGCCGGTGTATTTCCCCGGTGCGTTCAGCAAGCGTGATGAAAAGATCCGGATGTATCATTCCACGTTCAGGGTGTGGCCAGCGGACCAGAGCCTCGACACGGGAGAATACCTCGCCCACCACGGATATCTGTGGCTGAAACCAGAGCTCCAGTTCATCATGTTCAATTGCGTTGCGCAGGTCACCCATCAGGCTGAGATGCATGCTGCTGGTCGAATCACGCCCCGATTCATAGAAGGCAAATCGCTCATGCTCCCCGCGTGCTACGTACAGGGCATGTTCCGCAGCTCGCAGTAGATCGCGTGCCGTGCCGGCATGATCCGGATGGGCCGCAATACCAACACAACCTGTTACATCAATCAGGAATTCATCGATTCTGACCGGCAAACGGAACAGGTTGAGTACGCGCCGTATCACTGGCATGATTTCACCGGCCTGCATGTCGGGGATCGCCAGCCCGAATGTGTCGCTACTGACTCTTGATATCACGTCATCCGCGCGCACTATGTCTTTCAGCAATTTGCCGATCTCCGCAATAACCCTGTCAGCGACATCGTGACCGAGAACGTAATTCACTTCTGCCAGGCGATCTATCGAGATCAGGGCGACTGTCACGCGTGAATTGCCGGAATCTGCAGCAAGATATCTGGACAACCACATCTCGATATACAGTCTGTTCGGAAGGTCGGTGAGGGCATCATGCATGCCCTGTTCGCGTATGCGGTGCTCGCGTTCTTCTATTCCGGCCGCCATTTGCGAGAAACAGGTCGCCAGAAAACCGAATTCGTCGGCACGATCACTCGGTACGACAACGGAATAGTCACCTTCCTGGATGCGTTCCGCGGCACCGGCAAGCAGCCGGATCGGTTTGGTAAAGCTGCGTGAGAAAACGTATGCGCCGGCAAACACCAGTGATAGTCCAAACGCGCAAACCAGCAGGAAATAGATCGATATGTGCTGCAGGTACATGTGCGCATCATTGAGTGACATCAGTACTGTCGCAACCAGTACATTGTCCGGTGCGAACGATTCGAGCTCATAGCGGCGGAATATATACCTGTCGTTGCCGAGTACCAGCTGCTGTTTTCCTGTTGCTGATTCCGAAATACTTCTTTCGAACACTGCGCGCTGCCTGAGCGGCAGGGTGGTACCCAGAAGGCTGGTCGTTCCAGCCGGACCCACTGTATGGAAACTGACTTCCGGCGTGCCCGGCAGCAACACCTGGATTTCACCGGCCAGTAAATCACTTACGCGCAAGCCGCCAGCCACCCAGCCAATGAGATCCGGTGCCAGTACCGGTGTGAATGCATAGAAATAGGCTTCACCACCCTGCATCAGGATACGGGTATACGGTTTGTTGTCAGGGCCGGGTTCGGCCATGACGCCTTCCGGGCGCAGTCTGTCCGCGGTATCCGCGAACAGCACCCCTTCGTCCGTATAGACCTGCAGTCGATCGATACTGATGCGCCGACCGAAATTGCCCATCGCCGAGATGACAGTGCCGGGATCGGCGGTTGAAACCGCCGAACGGAAGCCGTAATCACGGGAAAGGATCTCCGTCTCGCGCTGCAGGGTCTCCATTCGCTGCATAATCTGGCGCTGCAATGCCGTGCCTATGTAATCCAGCTGACCATCGATCTGACGGGTAAAATTATCACGGGTCGCCTGCCAGACGATAATGAATGCCAGCAGCATAACGCTGGCAAACAGCGTTCCAAACACCAGCAGCAAACGTGTCTGTACCCTGCGTTTCATGATCAGTAGGCGAGCCCGCCGGCGGGCTCGGCCTGGCGTGGCAAATCACCCTTCGTGTAGATGTGGATGGTAATTGCAAACATTCCGGGTTGTGCATCATCAACCGTGATGACATTGCTCGCTTCAGACTTCTGGCGTGGATGGCGTGCAACCAGGTGGTACGTGCCGGGTGGTACATCAAGTGAGGTATCACCCGTATCGTCAGTGACCGAAAAATAGGGCTCGTCCATCACATAGATATAGCCGCGCATCCAGTCGTGGATATTGCATCCCAGTGTGACAAGCCCGGGCTTGTCAAACAGTATGCTGGGCGTGGATTGGTTCGAATACAGTTTCAGTTCGAACCGCTTCGGGGTCGAGAATGAATACACCTGGTGGCGAAGGGCGTCACTATTCGGAAACTCGACCCGGCTTCCGGTCGCCACTGCAATCACCTGGGGTATGAAGGCCAGTCCACGCTGGTCCATGACTGCGAGCATCTCGTGCTCGACCGGATGCCTGTCTCCAACCGGTACCAGGCTGACAACCGCTCCGCTCACCACGACGCCGTGCTGGTCGGTCACGTTGATATGTATGTCCAGTGCATTCGCATCCGGTGGCAGGCAGACCGCAAGCAGCAGGCTTGTCAGTATCCGTTTGACGCGCATGGATTGCCCGTTGTTGATGGCGCCAGCCGGTCCCTGGAAAATTTGATAAATATCTGATTCACGTGGATATATCGGCGCCATGCCGGCACGGCTTTAACACGCCGGCCGCCGGGGAACATCCCTGTGACTGACTGGCAGGTGTACTCTACGGCTGCAGCGTAAACTGACTGCCCACGAACAGATCGTCACCCACGGTGACGACATCCTTCAGCCAGGCGGCGCTGCCGGCACAGCTGTCCGTCCAGGGCGGTTCCCTGCAGACATCGACGTGGCCCTTGTCGTTGACCAGGTAGTGCAGGCCGGGGATCGGACGCACGTGCAACCCGGTCCGGGGCGCGGTCAGCTCGAGCGGTCCGTCGTAGTCGAGGTGCAGCAGCGCCAGCAGCCGTGCCGGCAGTTCGTAGAGGGCGATCGTGCCGAACTTCTGCGCGCCGCGTGCGCCGTCGATGACGATCAGCGGCGTGGCGTTGTAGACGCCGAACATCTCCGGCGTGAACTTGCTGCGGTTGTCCGCGAGCACGCCGGACTCGGCATAGCCGGCGAAGTTCTGCCCAAGGTAGGGCGGGTGATCGCCGAAGATCACGATCAGCGCATCAGGGTCACGCCTGTTGAGTTCCTGGAGAAACTCCATCAGCTCCTTCGCCTTGTAGTAGGCCGTGTTGGCGAAGTTGCCGACCTCGGGCACGTCCGACTTGTCCTCGACGACGCGGGTGCGTTCGCCGCGCAGCGGGTAGTCCCAGTGGCCGAAGTAGGTGACGATGTAGTCGAGCAGCGGCTTGCCGTTGTCCAGCCAGGGTTCGATTTTGTCCAGCACCTGGCTGTACAGCGAGGCGTCGCTCATGAAGTTGCGCACCATGTCGACCTGCTCGAAATCCTGCAGCGACCAGTAGGTCTCGAAGCCGAGCCGGCGGTAGGCGTTCACGCGGTTCCAGAACACCGGCACGTTGGGGTGCGAGGCGATGGTGGTATAGCCGTGCTGCGCAAGGATGCGTGGCAGGCAGGGCGCATCGTTCTTGAGGTCGCGCTCGAACTTGACCGCGTCCTTCAGTACCGGGAAGCCGCACAGCGCCTCGAACTCGGCATTCGCGGTGTAGCCGCCGAACACCGGCGACAGGATGCGGCTGTTGCCGGCCTGTTCCCACAGTGTGCGGAAGTCTTTCGGCAGCGGATCGCGCGAGTAGTGGCCGGCCTTCAGCGGCGACGGATCCCAGAACGACTCGAGCAGGATGATGTGCACATTGCGCGGCGTGAATCCGGTGCCCGGCCCGCTGCGTGGCGGCAGACCTGCTCGCAGGCGGGTGCGGGCCGCGCGCACGGCATCCCGGTCGGGCGGCGGCACGCGGTCGGCGAAGTAGCGCGCCCCTTCCATCAGCGAATAGAGCATGGCACCGCGTTGCAGGTAGTTGGAGCGCTGGTCCCACACCACGTTGCCGACGTAGTGGTCCAGCGGCCTGATGATGTTGCGCGGCTGGTAGACCAGCGTCACGCCGAGCAGCAGCAGCGCGGCCAGCGCCAGCCAGGAGCCCCAGTTGCGCAGGCTGAAGTTGAATACCAGCAGGCTGGCGATGGCGACCAGGGGCAGTGCCGCGAGGTAGAATTGCCAGCCTTCCAGCAGCAGCAGCAGCGTGCGCAGTGCGTACGCATCGTCCGGCATGATCGGCCCGCCGAAGAAGCTGATCTTGACCGCGTTGCCGATGTAGAGCACGGCCATCAGCAGGCCCTGCAGCAGCAGGAACACCCAGGCGCGCCTGGACAGCGCGAACAGCGCGTAGGCCAGCAGCAGGTTCAGCAGGTAATCGCGGGGGATAGCCTTGTACACGATGACGACATCGAAGCGCAGGGCGCTGATCGCATAGAACAGCGCGTAGAACAGCGCGGTGGAGAGCACGGGCAGCAGGAGACGCAGGGCGCGGTGGTCAGGCATGTGCAGGACGGCATGGCGGGTAGGGGACCAACCTAGCATACTCCAGACGTTTCCCGGGAATCCAGCGCGCCCGGAGGCGTATTGTGAACCGGCGTCGCCCGAATCCGGGTATACTTTTCCGGTCGAGGCCGTCTCTGGTGATGATTGATGAATGCCGCCCAGAAGAACGTTGAAGTGCGCGAAATGGAGCTGGAGGACCTGCCGGCCGTCTATGCGCTGGGCGAGTCCGTGTTCACGGCAGACAAGTGGCCCAGCCTGTACCGGACCTGGGATGAATACGAGGCTGTTGGCCTGTTCCACTCGGACGGCGAGTTCTGCCTGGTCGCCGAATACGTCGACCGGCTGGTGGGATTCGCGCTGGGTTCGCTGATCGACAAGCGCAACAGCGCCTGGAGTTATGGCTACCTCACCTGGCTGGCGGTCGACCCCGAGCTGAAGCGCAGCGGGATAGCCAGCCAGCTGATCGAGGCCATCACCGAGGCCTTCATCCGCGCTGGCGCGCGCATGATGATCGTCGACACCGATGCCGAGAACAAGCCCGCCATCAAGCTGTTTCGCAAGCATGACTTCCTGAATGAGGACCGTCATGTCTACCTCAGCAAGAACCTGACCTACCATCCCGACTACCAGCGCCTGCGCGGCCAGAAACAGGCGGCCCGCCGCACCAGGAAGCAGGATGACTGACCGGCTCGACGATATTCTCGCGCTGGTCGACGACACGCAGCTGGTGACGCTGCTGACCGATGCCGTCGAGCAGTACAGCCCGTCCTACGCCGAGGAGCCGGCCATGCAGGTGTTCGCCGCGCGCCTCAACGAGAGCGGCGTGCGCTACATGCGCCAGCCGCTGCCGCCGGGCAGTGGTCCGGCGGCGGATACCCGCGCCAACCTGATCATCGAGCTCGGGCCGCAGCCCGCCGCGCTGATGTGGGTCGGTCACGTCGATACCGTGCCACTCATCGATGAGGAGGAGCAGCGCCTGCACCGCGACGGCGACATCCTGCACGGGCTTGGCACGGCGGACATGAAATCGGGCTGCGCAGCCATCGTAGAGGCGGTGGTCGCGGTGGTCAGGTCGGGGGTGACCCTCAGGCGCGGCCTGATCGTGGCGCTGGTGGTCGGCGAGGAAGAGTACGGCGACGGTTCAGAGGCGCTGCTCGCCTGGCGCACCGCGCCGCTCACCGTGATCGGCGAGCCCACCGGTCTGGTGCCGTGCGTGGATCATTTCGGCTATTACGAGTGCCTCATGACCGTGCAGGGCGCGCGCGCGCATGCCGCGCTGCCGGAAATGGGCGCCAGCGCCATTCATGCCATGCTGGCCTGGATGCAGCAGATCATGGAGGCGGGTGGCGAAACGACGCACGGGCTGACCATCAGCCCGCGCGAGATCCGCGGCGGGGCCGGCCTGTTCATGGTGGCGCAGCAATGCGAGGCGGCCATCGACATCCACGCGCCGCCCGGCATCGACCAGGTGGTCATCGACCGGCTGATCGAGCAGGCCCGCGACAGGGCGCAGGCCACCCATCCACGCTGCGAGCTGCAGTTCGAAAACGCGTACTGGGCAACCGGCTATGCCAACGAACCGGACGACCCGCTGCTCGACCCGTTACGCCGGGCGTACCATGCCACGGGGCTGGACTGGGCGCCGGCGGCGTTTCGTTCGCATTCCGACGGCAGCCTGTTCCACCAGAAAGGCTCGGTGCCGGTAATCTGCGGGCCCGGGCGGCTGGAAGTGGCGCATACGCGCCATGAACACGTGTCGCTGCAGGAAACCCTCGACGCGGCGCGCCTGTACGCCGCACTGATCCACGCCGCCTGCGTCGCCTGAGCCTGCCTGTTTGTGCCTGGCGACGCGGCGCGTAGCGCCTCAGCCGCGCCGCCCGAAGTTCATACCGATCGACAGGCGCGTGGCGCCGCCCAGATTCGCCGTGACTTCATGCACCAGCGCCGGGCTGAAAAACACGTACTGGCCCGCCTGCGGCCGGATGCGAGCATCGCCCTTGTCCCGGTGCAGGACCAGGTCACCGGAATCAGGCGGCACGGTGACGTAGTACACCCCGGACAGCAATTCATCGTCGTCGTCATGGCTGTGCGGCAGGGTGCGCTGACCGGGTTCCATGCGGTTGAACCAGAAACCCGCCGACAGCTGCTCCGCGGTACACCCGAGATGTGCGGCGGCCAGTTCGCGCGCCTGTGCGAGCACCGGCACCAGTGCAGGCACCCTTCCGATGTCGAGGTAGAGATTTTCGAGGCGCCCGCCAAAGGCATGTGTGCCCCTGCACAGACCGGCCGCACAGGCTGCGCCGAACTCCGCCGCGATGGCGTCGTTGGAGGCGGCGCTGTGTTCGAAGCGTGCGGTAAAATAATACGCCATGGCGGGCATTGTACTGATAGGGGCGCGGTCTGGCAGATCATACCGGACGGCGCACCGTGTGAACGCATGGGTGTCAGCGACCATGCAGCACTGCCTCGCCCGCGGCTGTAAGCCGGTATGAGATGCGCACCAGCTGCACCGGCAGCCAGATGTGCGGTGCGCGCTCGACGAGTCCCGCTTCCATCAAATGTCCCAGAATGTGCGCCGCGCAGGGTGAGATGCCGTCGGTCCTTCCGCGCGCGATTTTGCGCAGGCAGGCGAGCTCGGCTTCATCCAGGTCTTTCATGGTTGCTGTGCAAACCTCGCTATTGTGGGGCCGGCGTGCGTACGCCGGATCCGGGAATTACGACAAGGACACTGTTTATACCGGTCTTGCAGCCGCAGGTTTCGGTACATCCGGGCAAGCGAACCTACGCCGTTCAAACAAACGTGATCGATACCTGGAACAGGCGTTCGACATCGACGATCCTGCGCTTGTCGGCAAGAAACAGGACCACGTGGTCTTGCGATTCGATGACGGTTTCCCGGTGCGGGAACACCAGTTTCTCACCGCGCGCGATCACGCCGATCATGGTGCCTTCGGGAAGCGGCAGTTCGTCGATGCGGCGCCCGACGACCTGTGAGGTGTCGCGGTCTCCGTGGGCGATGACCTCGATGGCCTCGGCGGCGCCGCGCCGCAGCGAATGCACGGCCACGACGTCACCGCGCCGGATATGCGCCAGCAGTGCACCGATCGTGACCAGCGCGGGCGACAGGGCAATGTCCACGGCCGTGCCCTGGGCAAGTTCCACATAACTCGAGCGGTTGATGATGGATACCACCTTGCGCGCACCGAGTCGTTTGGCAAGCATGGCGGAAAGGATGTTCGCTTCATCGTCGTTGCTCACGGCGCAGTACAGGTCCGTATCCTCGATATCTTCCTGTATCAGCAGGTCCTGGTCGGCGGCATCGCCATGCAGTACGACTGTCCGGTGCAGGGATTCGGCCAGGATGCGGCAGCGCGCGGGGTCGATTTCGATGATCTTGACGTGATAATTACGCTCGATGGTTTCGGCCAGCCGCATGCCGATGTTGCCACCGCCGGCGATGATGATCCGCCGGTTGGGCTTGTCGGATCGACGAAATGCCTCCACGACGGCCGGGATATCGCGTTTCGCAGCCAGGAAAAAGATTTCGTCGCCGGCCTCGATCACGGTGTCACCCTCGGGGATAATGGCCCGGTCGCGCCGGAAGACGGCAACCACGCGCGTTTCCACGGCAGGGATCAGCCCGTGCAGGGCGCGCAACTCCTGTCCGATCAGCGCGCCACCACGATGGGCCTGCACGGCCACCAGCTGGGCCTTGCCGTCGGCAAAGTCGAGGATCTGCAGCACGCCCGGGGACTCGATCAGGTGCTGGATGAAAGTGACAACAAGTTGTTCGGGGCTGATGATGAAATTGACCGGTACCGCGTCCGGTGTGAACAGTTTGGGATAGGCCAGGTAGTTGCGCGCACGCACGCGCGCCAGGCGCAGCGGCGTATGAAACAGGGAATGCGCTATCTGGCAGGCGATCATGTTGATCTCGTCGCTGTTGGTGACCGCCAGGATCATGTCCGCGTCCTCGATGCCGGCCTGCTGCAGCACATCGGGGTAAGATGCCTGGCCCGTAATGGTGCGGATATCAGTGTGTTCCTGAAGCACTGTAAGCAGGTGTGGATTCTGGTCGACCACGGTGATGTCGTTGGCTTCGCTTGCCAGAGTCTGTGCAACGGTGCTGCCGACCTGGCCGGCACCAAGAATGATGATTTTCATGCGTGTTCCTCGCGCAACGGCATTATCAGTGTCGCCAGTAGGCCGGCAGGAACAGGATCAGCAGCGTGAAGACCTCCAGCCGACCCACCAGCATGCCAAAGATGCTCAACCATTTGATTACCGGGCTGACCGAGGCGAAGTTGTTCGCGACCTCGCCCAGGCCGGGGCCCAGCAGGTTGATGGTGGCCACCACCGCGCCGAACGCCGATTCGAGGTCCAGTCCGGCCGCCATCATCGCAACGGTGAGCAGCAGCGAGGTGACGATGTACAGGACGTAGAAGCCCCACACGGACAGGACCACTTCTTCCGACACCGGACGATTGCCCAGCTTGACCAGGAACACGGCCTGGGGATGGGCCAGCTGTTCCAGCTGGCGCAGGCCCAGCTTGGCGAGCAGCATGATGCGCAGGACCTTTATGCCACCGGCGGTCGATCCTACGCAGCCCCCCGTGAACGAGAGTATGACCAGGATCAGCGGAATGTGCAGTGGCCAGTCGGCAAAGGTGACGGTACCGAATCCGGTGCTGCTGAGCACCGAGGCCACCTGGAAGGCCGAATGGCGCAGGGATTCCCAGGCTTCTGTATAGGCACCGGCCCAGAACAGGCTGGCCGCCAGGAACAGGGTCGAGACCAGAAAGATGATGCCGTAGCCGCGCACCTCGGGGTCGGTGCCGTATGGCTTGAGCGACAGGTGCCGCCAGGCCATGAAATGGATGGCGAAATTCACGCCGCCGGCCAGCATGAAGACTATGGCAATGGACTCGATCAGCGGGCTGTTGTAGTAACCGATGCTGGCATCATGGGTCGAAAAGCCGCCGGTCGCGACGGTTGTGAAGGCATGTCCCACGGCATCGAAGAGCGTCATGCCGGCGACCCAGTATGCCAGGGCGCAGGCCAGGGTAAGGGTAAAATAGATGATCCACAGCACGCGTGCCGTTTCCGCGATGCGGGGTGTGATTTTTTCCTGCTTGGCCACCCCCGAAGCCTCGGCCCGGTACAACTGCATGCCGCCCACACCCAGCAGCGGCAGGATGGCGACCGCCAGTACGATGATGCCCATGCCACCGAGCCACTGGATCTGCTGCCGGTGGTAGAGGATGGAGGGGGGCAGCCGGTCCAGCCCGACGATGACCGTGGCACCGGTCGTGGTGAACCCGGAGATGGATTCGAAAATGGCATCGGTGATACCGAGATGCAGGCCGAGGATGAACGGCAGCGAGCCGACGATGCCCAGTATCACCCAGAACAGGGTGACGAACAGGAAGCCGTCGCGGACGGACAGCTCGCTGTGCTGGTCGATGTTCGGCAGCCACAGCGCCAGCCCGGCCGCGACGGTTATCAGCAGGGACTCGGCAAACAGTGACCACTGGCCGTCCTGGTACAACAGGGCGATGCCGAGCGAGGGCAGAAAACTCAGGCTGTAGAGCATGAGCAGGATACCGAACAGCCGGGTTATCGCGCGCCAGTGCATACGTGATGAAACTTCAGTTAAGGGTGAATATCAAAAACGGGGGTGACGTTCAGCACTTCGCCACCTCAACCGGTTGGGGATGTAACTGAGGCGAAGGCTGTACACTGCCGGTTATTGTCATGCCGTTCACCTGTCGAATGCGTGAGAGTGGGAAATCATACGCGTGGTATGTACCCGGCTTCCAGTTGCCGTACGTAAATTATTGACGTGGCCAGGCCGGTGGCACATAAAAAGAGCGTAAAAACTTTATACTTTTTTTATATTCCGGCGCGCCAGGGCGCCGGAATAATCAGCAAAAAGACCTGTCGCGCGCATAGCGGACGCCGTCTAGCATGCAACACATGACCCTGATTCACGGTAAATTTTCTCTGGCTGGGAGGCCGGTTGCCTACGTGGTGGCCGTCGCCGTAGTCGTCGTGACCGTCGGCCTGGCTTTCCCGGTGCATCGCCTGATGCCGCACGCCAGTCTTTCCCTGCTGTTTCTTACAGGGGTGCTGATTGTTTCGTCCCGCACCGGCCTGGGGCCCTCGCTGGTTGCCAGTGTGCTGAGTTTTCTGGCGTACAATTTCTTTTTCACACCCCCGTACCATACCTTCGAGGTGGCAGACGAAGGCGACGTGGCGACACTGGTGTTCTTTTTGCTGATGGCCGCCATCACCGGCAAACTGGCTGCGCGTATGTACCAGGAGATGGCCAGGCGGCATGGCTCATTGCGGCGTATCTCGAACCACTATGAGTTCAGCCGGCGGGTGTCGTCCGCGGCCGGCGCCGAGGCCGTACTCGATGTGCTGGCCGATCACCTGTCGCGGTCGCTGGGCAGGCCTGTCGCCGTGCTCGTTGCAAACCCCGAAGGCGTGCCTGCCGTCAGGGCGAGGGCGGAGCAGCCGGAAGCGTTACGCCGGATGCTGATTGACATGGCATGGACGCGGGATTCCCCGGAGCCGTTCGTGGTCGAGGCATGGCATTTTCTGAAGCTCGCCATCCAGCGCGAGTCGATGGGCATGGTGGCCATACACGGGCAGGTGGATGCCGAGCAGATCGATCTGGTGCGCAGTCTGTGCGATCAGGCGGCGGTGGCACTGGACAGGACCCGGCTGGTGGCGGATCTCGAACATGTCGGGCTGGTATCGGAAACGGAGCAACTGCGCTCGGCGCTAC
>Ga0210097_1000550_pt1 | contig 12311 bp, 11 predicted proteins | sample Joice_CattailNLA_2_FD_185521 | JGI IMG/M metagenome (GOLD analysis project Ga0210097, IMG submission 185521) | Wetland microbial communities from San Francisco Bay, California, USA, that impact long-term carbon sequestration - Joice_CattailNLA_D2... | ecosystem: Environmental > Aquatic > Marine...
GTGTTCGCCCGCCTTGTAGTCATTGGCATGGCAAGCTGCACAATCCGGCTGGTAGGCCGGTGATGGCCACGGTATGACCTGATTATTGCTGCTATGGCAGGCGGTGCAGGACGGGTTGCCACGGTGATCGCCGGGATAGGTTCCCGAGCTGTGAGAGAAGATCAGTGGCGTCCAGTTGTTGGTGCCATGACAATCATCGCACTGCAGGCTGGTGACGAAGTGGTTCGAGGGCTTGCCGGTGGCCATGCTGCCGTTGTGACAGCTGGAGCAGGATCCTGTCACCAGGCTGTGATCGAAGCTGGCTGGAATCCAGGCGATGGTCGTATGGCAGTCATCACACTGGCCGCTGGTCTGGATGTGTGTCGGATGCTTGCCGGTCGCTGTCGTTCCATTGTGACAAGTGGAGCAGGGCGCTGTCACCCCACTGTGATCGAACACCGCCGGTATCCATGCGCTGGTCGTGTGGCAGTCATCACATGTATTGCTGGTGGCAAGATGATTGGCTGTCTTGCCGGGTGCGGTGACGCCATTGTGACAGCTGGAGCAGGTGCCGAGCACGTCGGCGTGATCGACGCGGAGCACCGGGCTGAAGCTGGTCGTGCCGTGGCAGTCCTCGCACAGGCTGGTGGTCTGCATGTGCGTGCCGTTCTTGCCGGTCGCGGTTGTCCCGTTGTGACACGACGAGCAGTTGCCGGCCACTCCGCCGTGATCGAACACCGCCGAGGTAAAGGAGCTGGTGTTGTGGCAGTCATCGCAGGTATTGGCGCTGGCTATGTGGTTCGGCGTCTTGCCGGGCGCCGTGACGCCATTGTGACAGCTGAAGCAGGTGCCGAGCACGTCGGCGTGATCGACGCGGAGCACCGGGCTGAAGCTGGTCGTAGCGTGACAGTCCTCGCAGGCGCTGGTGGTCTGCATGTGCGTACTGTTCCTGCCGGTCGCGGTCGTACCGTTGTGACACGACGAGCAGTTGCCGGTCACACCGCCGTGATCAAACAGGGCCGGAGTCCAGGCGTTGGTACTGTGGCAATCGTCACATGTGTTGGTGCTGGCAACATGGTTTGTCTTCTTGCCGGTTGCCCTGCTGCCGTTGTGGCAAGTGAAACACGTGCCAGGTGCCACGCCACTGTGATCAAAGATGGATGTGGTCCAGCTGAATGTGGTATGGCATGTCTCGCAATCATTGCCGCTGCTGATATGGCCAGATGATTTACCGGTCGCATTTTTTCCATTGTGGCAGCTCGAGCAACTGCCGTTCACCACGTCATGGTTCATGCGCACCAACGGAGTCCACTGCTGGCTGGAATGACATTCTTCACATATGGGTGTGGTCTTTATATGGCCTGCCGGCATACTTTGTCCGGACATGCGGCTGCCGGGGGCGTGACAGGTATTGCATTGCGTTGGAGTTCCCTTGAATACACCCTGCAGATGGCAGCTGGAACAATCAGCAATTGCATGCGCACCTTCGAGAAAAAAGCCTGTCGATGCATGGTCAAAACCGACTGCGTTACTGCCGACCGCGGCAGGCGTGACCGCCGCAACCTTCACCATACCTTCCTGTTGAGCCGGCGGGACCGGTGGCACGTCATCCCGTGGTTTTCCCGAGAACCAGTTTTCAGGGGACAGTTTCCTGAAGCCGCTGAAGAGTGAACCCTCCTTGACCGGAGCGCCGGCGTAAGGACCATATGATGGCTGCATGTTTTCAGACACGGGACGCGATCCGGTTACTGCCGATTCTCCGGCACCTGTGTCCATGTCGTCTCCCGAAGGGACAGATGCCGACAACATGCCTGAACCGGAAAACCCGGATACCGCACTTGCAGCTGAAGCTGTTGCAGGCACGCTGCTGCTGGAAGATGCCTGCATGGGCAGATTACCCGCATTCCCGTCCCCGGATTTGCCGCCAAACCAGTTTGATGGTGAAAGCTTGCCTACCCTGTCAAATAACGACGACACCTTGTGACGCGTCGCATCCATCAGGGTGGACGCATCCTGTGCAGTGGGGACCGTTGTGTGCCCTACCTCCTGTGCCGGCGCCCCCAGAACCGCGGCTCTGGCAGCAGCGATTTCCGTTGATGAAGATCGCCTGTCGGCAGACGTGACCGGCGCAACCTGTGCATCCGGAAAGTTTTCCTGGATTTTCTTCAGGGCCGCAAGAGCTTCGCCCTTGCTGTCAAAAAAGCCCAGGCGGAGTTGTTGCCACTGTGCTCCGTCTTTCCGGAAGCTGGTAGTATAGACACGGTGACCAGGAGATATTTCCAGATCCTCAATGTCGTCCGTCGCAAACCGTCTGCTTGTCGATGCCAGCCTGATGACGAACCCGTGTACGGTCAAAGGATCCTGCCCAGTCCGTATCACCGCAGCATCAGCAGCAAATACTGCCTTAACAGCAAACATAACCGGCAGGGCGGCGATCACCAGAACCACACCAGCCTTCAACAGAATATCGGCAAGCACTTCAGAGTGTTTCCGTTTGGCTAGTGTCGTATTCATTTCCGCTCTCCAGGTGCAATACGTCGCGCACCTCACACTCTATTTCACCTGATCTGTACCGATTTGAAGGAAACGGTATCGTGGCAACGTTCGCAAAAGTGCCCAAACCTGCCATCGTGAATGTCGTCTTCCCGATGGCAGCCATTGCACGAGGTAGTCTGGTTTATCTTTTTCCTGACCGGTTGTGTATGGCAAGCGTGGCAATCAAGGCTTTCATGACTTCCATCCAGCTTGAATCCGGTTCTGGTATTGTGGTCAAACTCCCAAAGCGACCATGCGTTCGGGTTATGGCAGACTTCACATTTCGGCCCAAGCCTTTGCTTATGAATATCATCTCGCTCGTGGCACTCGTTGCACGTTATTGCTGCATCCGTGAATACGGCTGACAAGTGACATTCCTCGCATGGGGCTACCACATGCATACCGATCAGCGGGAAACGCGTCATGTCGTGCTCGAACCTTACATTCTCTGCCCAGTTCTTTTCATTGTGGCAGCTCGCACAATCCTCTCCCTGCTTTCCCTCGTGCACGTCATCACTCTTGTGGCAATCGAGGCAATTGCTGCCAAGAGTTTCATCGTTCAGCTCGCCTCGATGGCATGCACTGCACAGCAGTTTCGTGTGTCTTCCCTTTAGCGGGAATCCGGTCTCCTTGTCATGATCGAACTTGACCTTGCCCCAGTCACCTGTTCCGTGGCATGCATCACATCGCTCGCCATACTGTCCCTTGTGCTCGTCATCATTGCGGTGACATGCAATACAGCCGGTACCGATGTCTTGATCAAACAGATTGCCACCATGGCAGGTATCACAGGCGACCTGGCGATGTTTTCCGGTCAACGGGTAATCGGTATTCCTGTCGTGATCAAATACGATCTTTTTCCAGTTCGACTCGCGATGACAGTCATTACATTTCTTGCCATACCTTCCGGCATGCACATCACTGAATCTGTGACAATCAATGCATACTGTCGGGGTTCCCTCATAGCGCTCCCCTGCGTGGCAGCTGTTACAGGCCACGTCTTTATGCTTTCCGCGCAGCACGTAATCCGTATCGTTGTGATCAAATACCCGCTTCTTCCAACCCTTATCGTTATGACATTCCTGGCATTTCTCCCCGAGATTGCCCTTGTGAACGTCATCGTTAACGTGACAGCTGTTACAGTAGGCCGGTGCATCCCGGAATTTTTTGCCCTGCTCGTGGCATAAATTACACTCGATGCCCTTATGCTGACCGTGCAGCGGATAATCCGTCATATCATGATTAAATGTCTCCTTACTGAATTGCATGACATTGGCGTCGCGCCCCTTGTGATCCTCGTGACAGGTACTGCATTTCGCCTTCCCGGAGCCGCTCAGTCCGTGATACCCGTGCCCTGTCTTGACATCGGCAGCAACATCCTCGTGACAATCCAGGCACAACGTGCGCTGCTGGCCCTTGCTGAACGGGCGATGGCACCTATTGCACTCGTTCTCGTACCTAGCATGCCCTTTGATGAGACTGCCTGGCATCACCAGCGACTCGATGCCAGCCGCATGTACATATTCATGCACGGGTAACACAGCAATCGCCAGACACATGGATACCAAAAGATGCATTCTCTTCACGGCTGCGGATACCACCGGTTTCAGTAAAAATGCACTGCATAGACATGAATTACACCCGTAATGAGCAGCATCACAAAGAGTGGAAAATGCAGCACATGCCACAGTGAGAACAGCCGTTCGTAAAATGTGAAACCGGCGACCCTGCGGATCGTCTCCAGATACAGGCGCAGATAATATTTACTCGAGACCCGCAATTTTTGAATCTCATCATCTCGTAGCCGATCACGGCTTATAATAATTCCCTGTGCCCTGCGCATGTACATCACGGATACGAGGCCACACCAGCGCGATTTGAACGATATATGCAGAACATGTCCGAGGCAGCCAATAAAACCATGGGGCTGTCGCAGGGTCTGTTTTTCGAGGCTGGTCAAAACGTCCTGCAATTCCGGCGCAACAGCGAACACCCTGTGCATATAACTTCTAATCACAACCGCATCGCTGCCAAGATGGGCGAGGTCCGCCCTACGGCCATACAGACCATAATGAATACGCGTATAGAAATAACGCCCCAGCAATCCACTTGAGGAAACGAGCAGCATGCAGAACAGGGCGACATTCCCGTTCATCGAGCCAAGCTGGAAATTACAGTGATAAAGGATACACAGCGGACCTGCAATTCCCATTATCATGTGCGCACGAAACCAGTACCGCACCTCGCCAAATCGCCTCATCCAGCGGGCATGCTTGCGCACTGGATACAGCATCAGCAGCGCCATCATGGTTGCGCCTGCGATCCCCAGCGCATAACCGAATCCCTGTTCAGGAGACAGGTAAACATCGCCTCGTCGCTGCCAGCCATAAATTATGGCGACCAGCACGACACCATAAGACAGTACGTCCCGCCACCTGCCCGTAATCAGCGAGCCGATCCGCTCTTCTCGAGTCGGGTCCCGCCTGCCTGCAGCAGCACGATGAGCAGACTTCACATTTCCATGTGGCGCATGTTGACCTTCAACGGCTGCAGGCATGCTGACTGGCATATCAACCTCCGGGCGCTGACGCAGCCGTCGATGTCAGGACTGACTGGTTAACCCTGACAGCAAGAATTTCCAAACCACACACACCGACAACTCCACTGCAGCCTTCAATGTCACTTGTGCCCGAACCTGCCTCGCCACTTGCAACTGTACGTGCACCAATAACGACCTCTTTAAACCGCGAAAACCTGAACCCATGTGTCACTGCCATGAAATCATCCGGTTCGTACTCGACAGGAAGTTCACTGGCCGGCTGGCGCCCAGGTCGCCCTTCGTGCCGTTGCAGCAAATCCCCGACTGACCGCATGGACTCGTGGGCAACGACGTTGTGCAATTCACCGGTGGTTGCTGTTTCGTTAGACCGATGCATAACACGGATATTGACCGAAGCCGGATTTCTTACAACAAGGTACGCAGCAATGGTTGCAAAAGTCAGCAACACAAAAATGATCGTGAACTTCATTCTTGTCCCCCGATTTACAGGTATAGTGAAATACCTGAATCAAAGCCCCTTATCACCAGTCCGCCAACAAGCCTGAACAAGCACCGGCAATCATCCATATGCGGGCTGAGTACCAGGTCACAATTCCGCCAGGTAGCCGAATGCACAGTTGACATACACCAATCACGTATTCAAAAACGGCTGTCGTTTCGTCAGCCCGCGCCAAAGTATGTAAATTTGCGCCACCCCAACCGGGAACGTCTTAACCTGTTATTTGCCCGTTGCTAAGAAGCTTTTGCCTACCCACACGTCCGCGCTGCAGCGTCAGGAGCAATAAATTCTGTATTCGTTTTAACCTCGTACAGCAGACCAGAACCACCGCCCATCAACTGTGAGGCGCTTCACGATTTGGGATTATTTTCCCATTTGTTTAAGAATGCAAACAATCACCCGATAATTAGCATCCGGACACAAATACCGGAAAACTATTTATGTCAGCAGGGCTAGCCCGTTAAATAATTCCGATATGTTTAATAGCGAAGCAGTTTTATACCTTGTGATGATGCTCACCACCTGGGGAGCCTATCTTGTGCTGCGCACACGCAGGCAACGCCTCGCCCGCATGCAACTGAAGCAAGCGCTGGAAGCCGGCATGGGTCAGCCAGCCTCATTACACCCGGTTATAGATAGCAACCATTGTATAGGATGCAGCTCCTGCATCAGTGCCTGCCCTGAACAAAATGTACTTGGCCTCATTCGCGACAAGGCCCGGCTGATTAATCCGGCACACTGCATCGGTCATGGAGCCTGCAGGACCGCATGTCCGATGGGAGCGATCAAACTGGTATTTGGTACCGCCGAACGTGGAGTAGACATTCCGCAGGTTTCACCCGAATTTGAAACCAATATCCCTGGAATTTATATCGCCGGTGAACTTGGCGGCATGGGACTGATACGCAATGCAGTCGAGCAGGGACGGCAGGCAGTGGGGTCCGTTGTAAAGGCTCGCCGCAAGGGTACGGGCAACCAGCTGGATATCCTGATTGTCGGTGCCGGTCCGGCCGGGATCTCCGCCACGCTGGCGTCAAAAGAGCATAAACTGCGCTATGCGACGATCGAGCAGGACTCCCTGGGCGGCACCGTCGCACATTTTCCGCGTGGCAAGATTGTCATGACCGCCCCTGTCGAACTCCCCATTGTTGGCAAGATGAAATTTCGTGAAGTCTCGAAAGAGGCACTGCTGGCGTTCTGGAACGACGTTATCGACAGAAGCAGTATCGATATAAACTTCAGCGAGCGCGTAGAAGCCATTGATCACGAAGAAGGCGGGTTTGTCGTTACCACCTCGAAAGCCGAATACAGGACCGCATGTGTCCTGCTTGCAATTGGAAGGCGCGGCACCCCGAGAAAACTTGGTGTACCCGGCGAAGAATCCGAAAAAGTGGTCTATCGACTGATTGATCCAGAAAATTATCGCAGACACAGGGTTCTTGTTGTAGGTGGCGGTGACAGTGCCCTGGAGGCAGCAGCCAGTATCGCCGAACAGCCGGATACCCGAGTCAGCATTTCATATCGCAGCGATACATTCTCCCGCGCAAAGGAAAAAAACCGCGCAAGGGTTGCAGAACTTTGCGCAGGCGGAAAAATGGAAGCAATCATGTCATCTAATGTAAGGAAGATCGGCAAAAACTCCGTCGAGATCGAACAACATGGAAAGATTATCAATATTGACAACGATATTGTTATTGTCTGTGCAGGAGGTCTACTCCCTACTCCGTTCCTGAAGAAAACCGGAATACAGATCGAGACAAAGTATGGCACCGAATAAACTCGGAAACACCCGTCAAGCATCGCGGCACAAGCCGTATGCATGCGCAGGAATCCTGATGTTTTCCCTATGCACATGTATGCCAGCACTGCCCGGAGATGCCGCACTGGAGGGCTTTTATGCTGCCGTACGTGTCAGGGACATGGACAAGGCAGTAGCTGTACTCAAACCGCTGGCAAACAATGGGGATGCCGAGGCACAGTACCAGCTTGCAGCGCTTTACCGGGCCGGCACCGGAGTTCCGAAAGATCACACAATTGCATTCCATTGGCTGCAAAAGGCGGCCGCACAGGACCACGCACAGGCGCAGTACAACCTTGGCGTTATGTTCGAAAATGGCTGGGGCACGGAATCCAGCAGTCAGAACGCCATGCGTTGGTACAGGACCGCTGCTGAAAACGGTCATCAGATGGCTATAAAGAAGCTGGCCGAAACCGAAACAGCAGCTAAAAATGAAGACACCGAAACGGCCGGTTCACAAGCCTTGCGACGCGCCGTTATCAAGGGTGATCTGGCAGCAATTCGCGGTTTGCTTGAATCGGGTGCGGATGTCGATTCAAAGGATGAGTTCGGCAAAACTGTACTTATGGATGCAGCAGAACGTGGCAATACCGATGTATTCAGATTGCTGGTCACTGCGAGCAGGGAGCTTGACAGGAAAAGCAGTGGCGGTGAAACGGCGCTGCAGATAGCTACGCGCAATGATCATATCGATGTCGTCAAGCTGCTGCTGGACAGGGGCGCCGACATCAATATGGCCGACACCAGCGACAACACACCTCTCATGGTGGCGGCCGGCAAGAATTATGTCGCTATCGCCAGATTGCTGATAAACAACAAGGCCAGGCTTGATATGAAAAACAGTGATGGTCTGTCTGCGGCTGACGTCGCAGCAAGGAAGCAGCACAACAGCATTGTTGAAATGCTGGCAGACCGGGGAGCAACGCAAAGCAGGCACGTTGTCAAATCAAAGGCATCTGCTTCCACACTGCTTGCACTACAGCATGAAAACGCAGCGGAAAGCATTACCACTACAGGACAATGGCCACCCCTGATCGAGGCCGCATGGCGTGGCCAGCAAGACGTCGTTCGAGAACTTATCCGGCAGGGCGCGAATATAAACATTACTGACACGGAACATTATACGGCACTGTCACGCGCAGCCCGGAAGGGTAATCATGACATCGTTTCGATGCTGCTGAAAGCAGGCGCCAAAACCGATGCCCGCCATGCTAGGGGTGAAACGACTCTGATGCTGGCGGTACTTTCGGGCGACGCCAGGACCGTGCAGTTGCTGCTCGATAGCGGCATTGGGACAGACGCGCAACGGGATGATGGCTGCACCGCCCTGTGTCTCGCGGCGCAAGACGATCTTGATGAAATCACGCGGATGCTGCTGTCTCACAATGCCGACGCCGGCCTGGCAGACCGCACCGGCATGACCGTATTGATGCATGCCGCTGCAAGCGAAAACAGCAGGACGCTCGAACATCTGCTGGTAAAAAGCTCCGGCATAGACCGTCAGGACAGGCTTGACCGCACCGCGTTATGGCACGCAGTCAACAAGGGGCGGGAGGACAACATCCGTCTGTTGCTCGACAGGGGTGCCAGTACAGCAATCATCGACAACACGGGTAATTCCGTACTGGCGATTGCGGCAGCGCGTGGATATGCGGATGTTGTGAAGCTGCTGCTGGCCGGCAACGCCGATGTTCACACCCGCACAGGTGACGGAAATACAGCCCTGATACTTGCTTCAGTAACCGGCAACAGCCTGATCGTCAATGCCCTGGTTGAGGCAGGTGCTGATGTGAATATACGCAACAAGCTCGGCGAAACTGCGCTCATGATGGCCGCCTCACAGGGACATGCAGACATCGTCAGGTACCTGCTCGATGCCGGCGCCGATCCGCGAATACGCAACAACAAGCGTGAGCAGGCGCGCGACGTTGCCTCGCTGGCCGGCCGCAGTGAAATAGTATCCATGCTCGACCAGCAAAAAGCGGGCAGGAAATTGCTTCCTGATTGGCTCTAGTTGATCTGAATCAACATCGCACCGAACGGCCTTGTGCAAAACTATATCCGTGTTGTGGCCAAGTGCCGGCAACATCTCCCACATATTTCGCGGGCTCTTTGCCCGCGTTTTTTTGTTCCGCACATGACAATTCTGTCAGTCGCGGCCGAACGATCACTCTGCGGTGCTGACATCGTGGAAAATGGATCGCAGGTCGCTCGCCCAGCGCTGGAAGAATACCGGGTCAACCGCGTCACCGGCAATCCTGGCATAGATTTCCGGATTGATGGTCACGAGTATCGTCTGTTCACCCTCGGCAAAGATCGAAATCTTTGGCGGCAGATAGGGAATCAGCTGGGGTGCCTTTTCGGTCAGCATCCTGATTTCGTCAGCCTTGCCGGCAAACACGATTCGGTATTTATCAGTCTTGTAGCCCATGCCCGTAAGGCCGATGTCGATACGTTGTACCCGCGAGACGGTATAGCCGTGCGCCTTGATTGACTCCTGCAGCACCAGCATGGTTTCCGGGAAGGGCTGCCGGGAGCGCGTCATAATGATCTCCTCGGCGCCTGCCTGCAGCGTTACATTCACCAGCAACAATACCAGCAACAGGTTGAGCCAGAATTTATTCATAGCGTTGCCTCTTCCAGAATTGCCTCGTATACACCGCGCATGCGCCTGCAGTAATCGTCCAGTTCATCATTGTTGAACAGGTGGCTCAGGTATTGCGGGTTGGTGGCGCTCACCGTTACCCGACCATCCTTTTCCGTCACGGTAACCAGGCATGGCAGGAACATGCCAACACGCGGATCAACCGCAAGCGCATCGAAAAGGAAATTGAAATTGCAGAAATGCAGGATGACCTGATGCGTGTTTTCCTGCCCCTCGGGCACCAGTCCATGCTCAAGGGTGTCTGTCCTGATCAGGATGAAATTCTGGCTGGTGATTGCCTGTTTGATATTGTCGACGGTTTCCTCGAGCGTATAGGGTGACTCCGCCACCAGGACAGGGGACTCTGCAGCGCTGATATTCTGCTTATCAGCAAGCTTGCCGTCGAAGGTACGCACATAGCTCACCAGGTCATCGATATCCCGCTCCGACAGACCCTGCACGAGGAAAGGCCGCATGGGCGTGCCTTCGCGTCCGTACTGCAGTGTATGCCTGATCATCTCGTCGGATGCTGCCGCCAGGAAACCGCTGTTGTTGAGTGCGGGTGCAATGATCGGCAGGTCTCGATGACGCGAGAATGTGACACCGGTTCCCTTGCCGCCCTCACCTTGCGCGCCGTGACAGGCTGCACAGTAACGCGCGAACAATTCCTTGCCATGCGCCGCATCGCCCTTGGCGGTTACTGCAGAGTAAGATGGTGCCGGCTTGCCGGACCAGCCGCGTATGAACCTGACGATAGCCTCGACCTGCGCATCACTGAGCGACGCGAAAGCCGGCATCACACGACCAGGACGGCCATGGCGGATGGTCTGGCGCAGAAAGTAATCATCCACGCTATCAAGAAAGGACGGCAACGACAGCGGCACACCCACGCCGCCACCGCCCTTGTCGCCATGACAGGCCGCACAGTGCGCCGCAAACAGGGCAGCGCCATCCGGTGCAGCGCGGACCACGCCGACAAGCCCTAGCAAAAAAACAAGCACTAACAATCGCATAACAGGTCCTCGCAATTAACCCGGATTTCCCGAATACCGGCAAGTTAACACTCTATTTACCCGGCGCTCTTGACTAATAAGTTGATAACTGAATAATAATATGGTGATGAAGCTACTTTCTTCTTGACACAGGTCAATATTTACCACACCGCCTTGCGTCAGAATATCGTTGCCTTAATCAAAAGAGCATTTGTCTTCACAGGAGGTAGTATCAATGAAAAGTGTTAAAACAGTTCTGGCCGCTGCTGCTATTGCCGGCCTTTCCGCACTGCCGATGACATCCGCCCATGCATGGGGCGGCTGGGGTCCGTGGGGCAGTGGTGACAACTGGGGTTCCGACTGGGGTCCGTTCGACGGCGATGGCTGGGGCGATATGGACTTCAACATGAGCGCCGGTGGTCATGGTCGTGGCTACGGTCGGGGTTACGGTCGTGGCTACGGCTATGGCTATGGTGGCTATGGTCCCTACGGTTGGGGCGGCTATCCCGGCTACGGCTGGGGCGGTTATCCGGGTTATGGCTACGGTGGTGGCTATGCTCCGTATGGCTATGCTCCGGTTGCCCCGGCTCCGGCTGCACCTGCTGCAGAAAGCAAGTAAGCCCTGCACACGGCTACATGCACAGGGATGTGCATGTAGTAGTGGCAACACAAGTGAGTCTGATGTATAAACAGGCCTGGTTTCCAGGCCTGTTTTCTTTCCACCATCCGGCGCATACGCAGAGGTTTAAATGAAAGTACATCGACTGGCTCTTTTTCTCGTCCTGTTTTCCGCATCAGCAGTTCTTAGCGCAGCTCCCTACCCGCCCGGCTATCCCGGCAGCTATCCCGGACACTCCATAGACAAACTTGACTCAAACTACCCGAGTGCTATTGTCAGGGCCGGCGTCAACAAACTGACCAATTTCATCAAGAGCGGGCGTGCCGAAGATCGCGATCAGGCAATGGCCTTCATGACCACCGAAATCGAACCCTACTTCGATTTCGAATACATGACTCGCTGGGCTGCAGGACCTGCCTGGAAGCGCATGTCGCCACAACAGCGGGCCTACATGCAGGACCAGTTGAAGAAATCATTCATGAACACGCTGGCGTCAAAGCTGGTCACCTACACCGACCAGCCGATCCGCTATTTCACCCCGCGCGGCCAGGATGGCAACGACGTTCGCGTCAGCGCCTGGATCATGCAGCCGACCGGCATCCCGACCAAGCTGGAGTTCCGTTTTTACAGGAACAATGATCAGTGGAAGATCTTCGACGTAAAGGCCGAAGGCAACAGCGCGGTG
>Ga0210097_1000551_pt1 | contig 12299 bp, 10 predicted proteins | sample Joice_CattailNLA_2_FD_185521 | JGI IMG/M metagenome (GOLD analysis project Ga0210097, IMG submission 185521) | Wetland microbial communities from San Francisco Bay, California, USA, that impact long-term carbon sequestration - Joice_CattailNLA_D2... | ecosystem: Environmental > Aquatic > Marine...
GTATGAACGCGGCGTGCCGTTGGAAATGCACTACCTTCCCCTGGCTCGACGCTCCGTCGATTTTCGCAATGACCGGAGCCCCGAGGAGAAGATCGCAACCCGCCATGCGCGCGACCGGGTGAAAGGCTGGCTGCGCAATTATATGAAAGTGCAAAGGGACGTACGTTGCAGCTGATTTCCACGCGCTGCGGGATAACCGGTAATGCCGGTCGATACTCTATTCGTAGCGCATTCTCGACCTCTTCAATATTTCAAACACTACGCCGGGACTTCGAAGTGCAGAGAATTTATCCATGCTGAACAAGCATCAAACAAGCCAACTGGTTCGCCTGCGTTGGACAGGCTTTGCAATCGTCGGACTGGCATATGTGCTGTCATTCTTTCATCGCTTTGCTCCGGCGGCGATCTCCGGCGATCTGCAGCAAACGTTCCATACCAGTGCCGCGGCCCTGGGCGGGTTGTCGGCAACCTATTTCTATGTGTACACGGTGATGCAGATCCCAACCGGGATTCTTGTCGACACACTGGGACCGCGCCGTGTGGTAGCGATGGGCGGGGTGATCGCGGGCATCGGGTCGGTGCTGTTCGGCATCGCAGATACGCTCGCTGCCGCTTCGGTCGGCCGGTTGCTGGTGGGACTCGGCGTGTCGGTCATGTTCATCTCGATGCTCAAACTCAACGCCGCATGGTTCCATGACCGGCTTTTCGCGACCATAACGGGTGCAACCATCCTGCTCGGCAATGCCGGTTCTCTGCTTGCCTCGGCACCGCTGGCCTGGGCGCTGACCTATGTTTCATGGCGCACCGCTTTCGTTGATGTGGGCATATTCTCGTTATTGCTGGCTGCGCTTGCCTGGTGGCTGGTTCGTGATAATCCGGGTCAAGCCGGCTTGCCCAGCATGCGCGAAATGGATGGCAAAACTGCGCATCCACCGCACAGCGGGCACTGGTATGACGGACTGATCATCGTGTTGAAAAATCGTGCCACCTGGCCCGGATTGTGGGTGAACATGGGCTTGGCGGGCTCGTTGTTTGCCTTTGGCGGATTGTGGGCGGTACCGTTCTTGCGCGATGTGCATGGCATGGATAGAACCATGGCAACCAATCACACCACTTTGCTCTTGGCAGGGTTTGCCATCGGTGCATTTTTCATCGGCAGAATTTCCGACCGGATCGGACGACGCAAGCCGGTGATGATTACAGGTGCACTGGTATATTGCCTGTGCTGGTTGCCCATGTTGTCGGGTGCGCCGATCGGCGGCACTAGCGGATATGTGCTGTTTTTGGTGATGGGGCTGTTCGCACCCAGCTTTACACTGAGTTGGGCGTGTGCAAAGGAGGTGAACCCGCACGCGCTATCCGGCATGGCAACCAGCGTGGTGAATGTCGGCGCCTTCCTCGGGACGGCGATCATGCAGCCGCTGGTTGGCTGGGCCATCGACCATGCACATTCAGGAATTGGCGACACGCCACTTGGTATCGGCGACTATCGGGCCGGACTTGCTATCCTTACGGGTTTTGCCTTGACGGGTTCGATCGCGACATTGTTCATCCGTGAGACTTATTGCAGATACCCCGATTCGGGATAAGTCGACTTAACAACCCGACAGCAGAAATCTGTATTCAACAGGAATACGGCGCGCAAATGGCGAAGCCATAACTTAATCCGAGGCATATGGTAGGTTAAAATTGCACTTAGCCATACGCAGGAGTAGCATCGAAAAAAACAGGCTGCTGTGAATCTATAAATTACACAATATTTTCAGATATTACTCTCACCAAGACTTCTTCCCATCATTGGCACCGTCACTAATCATATTTATATTTTCATTACTTGGTTTTATTGGAGTTCAATATGTCTTCTAGCAAGATTTGCGTTGTAGTTATATCGGGCTCGTTGGAACGTCTGCAAATGGCCGCGATGGTTGCTTCGGTTGCCGCAGTAAGTGGATGTGAGGTTCTGGTGTTCTTTTCGATGAATGCATTGCCGCACTTCATCAAGGGGCGCCATGTGAAAGCGTCGCATGAGGGCGAGATGGGTGCGTTAATGTCAAGCAAGAAGGTGCCCGAGTTCAAGACACTGTTTGAACAAGCGGTCGAATTGGGCGAAGCAAAGATTTATCCTTGTTCCATGGCCATGGATGTACTGGCGGTGGAAAATAAAGATCTTGAAAGTTACCTGAGCGAGGCGACAGGTTTGACCAAGTTCCTCGATGACGCACGCGATGGGCAAGTGTGGACTTTTTAAACATTTGATAATTAGGAGAGCATAGATATGGCAAATAGAAAGATTGTCGACGGGCGTGGTAGCTTTTGTCCGGGTCCGCTGATGGAATTGATCGTGGTGCTCAAGACATGCAAGGTCGGCGACGAGATCGAGGTGCTATCAACCGACAAGGGGTCTGCAAACGAAATCCCTGAGTGGTGCCAAAAGATCGGCCATGCGCATATCGGGACGACCGAAGAAGGCGGTGTGTGGCATATAATTGTCCGCAAGTCCAAGTAGCGCGATATCGAGGTTTAACGACTGATTAAGGAGGAGAATAAAATGAGAGTCCTGATTGTTGGCGGTGGTATGGGCGGCACGATATTGGCAAACAACCTGGCCAGACGTATTACGAACGAACTCAAGACCGGCAAGGCGCGCATCACGATGCTGTCGGCTTCGGACAAACACATGTATCAACCCGGCCTGCTCTATCTGGCGGTAGGCCGGATGACACCGGATGAGCTGTACCGCGATCAGGCCAGCCTGCTCGAGCCCGGCATCAATTTCCACGTAGACCCGGTCGAAGAGTTTCATCTCGACAAGAACAGCGTAAAGACCAAGAGCGGGAAGACCCATGAGTATGACGTCATGGTCATCGCCACCGGATCGCGCATGTTCCCTGAAGGTGTGCCGGGGATGGTGGAAAATTCCGAAACTTTCTATACCGAAGAAACGGCACTTAAGATGTTCAAGCGCCTGCAAACTTTCGAGGGTGGCAAGGTAGTGATCGCTGTCGGTATCCCTCACAAGTGCCCGATGGCGCCGCTGGAAATCACGTTCATGCTGCAAGATTACTTCAAGGATCGCGGTCTTGCTGACAAGGTGCAGATGCATTACACCTATCCGATCGGTCGCGTGCACAGCCTGGAGAACGTTGCAAAGTGGGCGGCTCCGGAAATGGATAGACTGGGCATCAAATACGATACCTTCTTCAACATCAAGGAAGTTGATGGCGCCAAGAAGGTACTGCGCAGTGAAGAGGGCGTGGATATCAATTACGATCTGCTGATCAACATTCCGGCCCACAAGGGTATGGAAGTATTAGAAAAGAACGGCCTGGGACAGAACGGATGGGTTCCGACCAACCGCACCAAGCTGAACATGGAAGGACGCACCAACGTGTTCGTATGCGGCGATACCACCAATATCCCGATCAGCAAGGCCGGCTCCACGGCACACTTCGAGGCGGATGTGCTGGGCGAGAACATCGCTGCCATGATCAAGATGGGTACTACGGTGCGCGAATACGATGGCAAGGTATTTTGCTTCGTGGAAGCGGGCAAGGATCGCGCGACCTATGCGATGTTCGACTATCAGAATCCACCTGATCCCAAGGCGCCGACCAAAGCGGTGCACTGGTTCAAGATGGCCTACAACAAACTTTACTGGATTTCCGCACGCGGACTCTTGTAACCGGGGGGCTTGCCATGAAAACAGAATCCAATGAAGAAGGGGCGGTCGTTCAGCATGAAGTGCAGCGGGTAATCGCAGCAGCAAAGGATGCGATGACCGACGAAATGGTCGGGCGTCTCGCCGGCTCGACAGCGGAAGCACTCGACCTGATCGACCAGGTCGGCAGAGCAAATCTTGCCAAGGCCATACCCAAACTCGCCGAGATGGTTAACAACGGCGATCTGGAACGACTGTCGCAACTGGCGCGCGTCTACCATGCTTCGCAGGATGCGCTCACCGACGAAATGGTGGGGCGGCTGAGTTCGGCAATGGGCGAAGGACTGAGCCTGCTCGACCAGGTGAACCGTTCAGGTCTGGAAAAGGCCTTGCCCACCATCTCGCGCATGGTTGCCGACGGCGATCTGGAAAGGCTTGCGCAACTCGCGCGGGTTTACAGTTCGGCACAGGATGCACTCACCGACGAAATGGTCGGACGTCTTTCTGAGACTGTGGGTGAAGGCCTTTCCCTGCTTGACAGGTTGAACCGCGGGGGGGCGGGCCGGCTGGTGGAGATGCTTGCCCAGATGCAGTCTACAGGTGCGCTGGAACGGATAGCCAACACTTTGCCGAACGTGCTGGAGCGCCTCGAGATGATCTCGGGTTTGTTCAGCTGTCTGGAGGAAGCGGCAACCGAGAGCAGGAATAAACCGGCTGCCGGAGGAATCGGAAACCTGTGGCGCATCATGACCGATGCAGATACGGTACGCTCGCTCCAATTCCTGTTGAATGTCAGCAAACAGATGCAGGAGAAATGCGCTTCGAGACACGAATAATGGTTGGCCAGGCAATTCATCATCAACGGCGGCAGGATTTCCCTGTCGCCGTTTTACATGGTGTTCCGTTCAACAATAGCTGCTTTTCATCGTGAATATCTGGTTTACATTTTGAGACCACGCGTCACAAACTCGAAACCATTAATTCAGCTTCGTTATTGCAAATCACATCTGCATCTTGGCGCTCATGTGCTGTAAACGTATAATGCCGGGCAGCGGTTAACTACCAGCGGGAATCGCAGTCAGTCAGTATCGAAGCTGAACCTTCGATAGCAAACAGCATAATGCGGCGAATATCGCGGCAATCAAAGCTATTCAAACATGATTACAAGGTCGGCATCGAACCCGATGCACTCTCAAGACTGAACGGCACAATCCAGGAGATCAGGATCATTATGCAGGAAATATTCAGCTATACTGTTTTTGGAAATACGGTACTCGACTACCTGACTTCGCTAGGAATTTTTGTCGGCGGGATTACGGTTGTTTATATTTTCAAGATTTATGTTTTGAAACGCCTGAAGTTTTGGGCAAAATCGACCGAAACTCCCATTGATGATCTGATCATCAGGGTAATCGACAAATCATTGGTCCCGGCACTTTACCTGGGGATCTTCTACCTGACACTGCATACACTGACCCTCACGCCACTTTTCAAGCGCGGCCTGGAAATCGCAGCAATCGTGCTGATCACGGTACTTGTTGTCAGGGCAATTACAGCCGCGGTCAATTACGGCCTTCAGGCAAGTGTAAAGGAATCTGATGACGTTGAACGCAGGGAAAAACAACTCAAGGGGATACGCGCGCTTATCAACATCGTCATCTGGGCGGTTGCAGCGGTCTTCCTGCTGGACAATCTCGGCGTAAAGATATCGGCAGCCGTTGCAGGTCTAGGTATCGGGGGTATCGCTGTTGCGTTGGCCGCACAGGCAGTTCTTGGCGATTTGTTCAGTTACTTCGTGATATTTTTCGACAAGCCTTTCGAAATCGGCGATTTCATTGTCGTGGGCGACAAAATGGGCGTCGTGGAATACGTTGGAATAAAGACCACAAGAATACGGGCGCTTTCAGGCGAGCAACTGGTATTTTCGAATACGGACCTGACCAATTCGCGTGTCCATAATTTCAAGAAGATGGAAAAGCGTAGAGTTGTATTCAAACTTGGCGTGATATATCAGACTCCATATGGAAAAATAAAGGTAATTCCGGAAATGGTTAAAGGTATCATCGCTGCCCAGGAGGATGCCGAGTTTGATCGCGGACATTTTGCATCCTACGGCGATTTCAGTCTGAATTTTGAATTTGTCTATTATGTGACTGGCGCAGACTACGCAAAGTATATGGACATACAGCAGGCCATCAATCTGGCGATCTTTGAGACATTCGAAAGGGAAAATATCGCATTTGCATACCCATCGCAAACACTATTCGTTAACAAGGTAAATTAGTCCGGCCGGGCTGTAGTCCGGCCCATTAGGATTGTACGAGCCATTGAGAAAGCAACCCCGTATTGTTTCGCGCTGGTTGATGATTCAATCTGTTTTCTGAGTTTGCCTATCTGTCGATCTGCGGGAAAGGTGGTAGGGCGTAGACCGGATCCGTCTATCCGGTTTTGGCATGAAGCTTTTGGCCAGAGTATGGAATAACGGTGTGGGGGATATCAACCGCGAACAGATTTTTGCAATGAATGCTGCGGCCATCAGTGGCAATACCATCTCGTGGTTGTCGGTCATTTCGATGACAATGACAAACGCGGTAATCGGCGCCTGGGTGACACCCGCGAAGTAAGCAACCATGCCTAGGATGATCGCTGCGCCTTCATGCACAGAGGTAAAAAAGTGCGCAATGTTGGATCCGAATCCCGCTCCCGCAGAAAGCGTGGGAGCCATGATTCCTCCGGGTATCCCGCTGATGTAGGAAACGATGGTAGCGACCATTTTCAGCAACCCGTAGCTTTCGGGTAATACCGCATTGCCATCGAGCAGTGATTTTGCTTCGCTGTATCCGCTACCGTATGTATTATTGCCAGACGCTAGTCCAACCAGTGCAAGGATCAATCCACAGACGGCTGCGAACGCTACCGGCTTCTCGCGTATCCACACACCTAAGCTCCCTACAAGGCCTTTGTTGACTTCGATCAGTACCCGGCTGAATATTCCTCCCAGCAACCCACCGAAGATGCCGCAGATAAGGACCACGTTCCATTCCCTGCCCCACTCGAGCGTTTCGGCAGTATGGCCAAAATAGGAATAATTGCCGAGCAGGGCAAGTGAAACTATACCGGCGATGATCACCGTCATCAGGATGGTCGTGCTGTTATGCTCTTCGAAAGAACGGCTCATCTCCTCGATGGCAAACACGATCCCTGCGAGAGGTGTATTGAACGCGGCGGCAACGCCTGCAGCGCCCCCTGCCAGGATCAACCCTTTTTCAATGTCGTGTCTTGGAAAACGCGCCAGGTTTCCGAGGCTATGCATGATGGACGCCCCGATCTGTACGGTGGGACCTTCGCGACCCACGGAGGCACCAAAGAAAAGGCCGACGATGGTGAGCGCGATCTTTCCAAATGCCACCCGAAGTGACAGCACCCGTTCGCGGATCTCGTAGGTCTCCTTTGGTTCAAGCGATGCTATGGTCTGGGGAATGCCACTACCCTGTGAACCTGGAAAAAATCTCCGCGTGGCGATTATGACCAATACAAATCCGAGAGGTGTGATCACCAATGGAAGATAAGGGGAGAATGCAAGCAGTTTGTGGAACTGGATGTTAGCCCGTTCACTGGCAATGGCAAACAAGATCGCCACAAGGCCTACGCATACCGCACCGCTCAAGAACACGAGCCGGCGCTTCCAATCCAAAATAAGATCCTCTTCCGGCAGGGGGAATTTCATTGTTGCTAAAGACCTTCGCTCTTTGATAGCGGATTCACTGACACGACATTATACAGAAGGGTATCAGGAGGTAATCCATAATTTCAGGGGTTAGCTTCAATTGAATAGTTCATCGGAAGTAATTCATAAACCATACCACGCTGAATGATCCGGAACACAGCCGTGTTGACAACCAAGCCCGGCCACGCGAACAAATGGTCCAGGCTACAGTGGGCGCCAGGATTAGCAACACATGAATGAGTACCGCAAACATGATGGGTTGTTTGATGTTCGATAGAATGCTCAGAATCATATCTACCCCCTTCGGCTCATCGTAATGTCCAATTCTTTTACCGCTGTACTGGTGTCATATCGCGCAACGAGTACAGCAGGACAACAGCGTTGAAACTGAGATAAGCCAGATAGCTGGCCAGATAAAGCAAAGCAGCCTTTTCGAGTGTCATACTGTCGGCAAACAGCCACAGCAGAAGCGCCAACAGGGGGAGTGACAACACTTCCCCTGCTATGATCAGCCTTGTTCTGTGTGCGGAGAACAATCCAAACAGGAACAGCCAGGATGCGATGCGTATCCAGCTGCCCAGTATGAACAGTGCTGCTGTTGCATCGCTGATCGCAAAGCGATTGTCATATAGAGTTGCCAACATGGTGCGCTGATTGTGATAGATAATAAACAGAAGGATAGCTGCCGGAATCAGCACGACCGATCCAGCGTGCATCATCTCTTGCTTGAATCGCGACGAGCCATATGTCGCGCTGAAACGCGGCAGGTACACCAGCGACATTGTGCCGGCAGCAGTTGCAGTAACCCAATCGGTGGAACGCCAAAGTGCCTGCAGATATCCCACATCGCTCCAAGAAAGCGAGTCTGCCAGGATAGCGCGGATCAGCAACATCGACACCGGACTCATAATGCCGATTGCCAAACCGACCGGAACAAAATTCCACAGAGCATGCACATACTTCGCTTCATCTGATCTTTGGCCACTTGACAGTGATAGCTTGTGCCCGGTCAATTTATACAAGTAGTGCCAGATCACACTACCGATGGCAACCAACAACATACACTGCATCAACATCAAGCCGCGAAGGGACATCCCGATCCATGCACACACTGCCAACATCAGCAAGACCGCGCTGGACAGCAGCGCCAATCCCAACATGCGCTGTTGCTGATGCTTGCCCAGCCAATAGGCGTTGAGCGTAGCGGGTATGACCGCGATGCATCCCGTCAAGGCAGCCATCATGAACAAGTCCGGTCCGATCTCTCCCCGGTATATGCCTGTTACCAGCACCACAACCAGCGCCACGGCTATTGAAGATCCCAATCCGAGCCTTAGTGCAGCGCTGAGCAGCCTGCGTGTGTCGTTCGAATCTGGCATCTTGGTAATCAATACCGTTAATCCTTGCAACACGCCCGCAAGCGCCACCGTGCTGACCAATTCCACTACCGATTGCACTTGTGCCCACTGCGCGACGATGGTCGGGTCGCCGGAAATTGCCAGTACCTTGTCCAACCCCGCCCGCCCGGAAAGGTCGATCAGTATGATGCCAAACGCAGCCAATACGCTTTGAATTGATGTCAATTCAGCCTCGTCACATTGTCCCATCACCCGCGTGGAATACGCAGACAGGCAACTTTCCCCGACCGGAATGAAAAGGCCAGCTTAACGCTGGCCTGATTGTTTTATTTGTGGTGCGACTACAGTGTTTGAACTTTTCCGCTGGAATCGATCTGCTTGCCACGATGCAGCAAAGGCATGGCATCGAAGTATTCCTGGCGTGTCACTTTGCCGTCATGGTTTGAGTCCACCTGATCGAAGTAGACAGTCAGCATCGGCATCCCATTGGCTTCGGTTTTGTCCAGTCCGCCATCATGGTTAGCATCGGCTGCATAGAAGCGCTTATCCAGATGCGCAGTTCCTGCGCTATGCTCCAGCTGGGGCCCGGTCGCGGCCTGCATTTCTTCTGGTGTGATCTTGCCGTCCTTGTTGGAGTCCATTTGATTGAAATGTTTTGCATTATGCTTGGCATAATAGGCATCGAATTCGGCTTTGGAGATCGTGCCATCTCCGTTGGTATCCACGGTTTTGAACATGATCCCCTGTTGTTGTGAAACGGCCGACTGGTTATGCATGGGCGAATCGCATTTCTCGCCATCGGCATAAGCCAATCCAATGCTCAACGTGAATCCGGAAACTGCAACGATATATCTGGTGGTCTTATTCATGATTATTCCTTTACGTATATTTGAATACCTGGATAGTGCAACTATTCAAATCTAACTCTAGCATGCAATTTGATTTCAAGCGAAAAGAAGCTATAAGTTGAAAATGGGTAATCGGTATGACTTGCATGTCCGGAGCCCCTTTACCAACCATCTTGTCTTGGCCTATAGAAGACAGGTAACCCGTCGGGAAGTTCAAGCATTTCACGGCAATTCGAAAAGGAATCTCTTCCCGATTCTCATGCCTCGACTGGTGCATGTTCCCTGAGCATGACGGCACGCGTCTCGGGAGTTTCCAGACTGATGCGGCCAAGTTTGCCGGCGCGGAAATCGGTCAGCAATATCATCGCCGCTTTTTCCAGGTCTGGCTCGTTACCTTGCCCTTTCAGCAAACAGCCGCGCTTCCTGGCGACGCCTTCGATCACACCCACGCCATCCAATCCATTCAACTCAAGTCCATAACGCCCGGCAATCTGCCCTGGATAGCGCGACAGTATTGTATCGGCCAGAAAAGTTCCGACTTCCTCGTTGATGACGGCATTGCGTCCAATCGCGTGTATCGCGGCCAGCATCAGACCATCGCTGTGATATTCGATCTTTGGCCACATCAGGCCGGGTGAATCGGTCAGCGTCATGCGCTCGTTAAGCTGGTGACATTGCTGTGATTTGGTCACTGCCGGTTCGTCGCCGACATTTGCAATCCGGCGCTTGAGCAGCATGTTCATCAGCGTCGATTTGCCGGTATTCGGGATACCCATGATCATCATGCGCAGCGGTTTATGCGTGCTGTCACGATGCGGGGCAAGCGGCTGGCATAGCTTGGGCACTCTGGCTGCTTCGCTGGCACTCTTGCAGTTCAGCGCCACCGCATTGATCCCTGACTGCCGGTTGTAATAATCGAGCCAAAGTTGTGTAACCGCCGTATCGGCAAGATCTGCCTTGTTAAGTATTTTCAGACAAGGCCGCTGGCGATGCTCGCGCAGCTCCCTGATCATGGGATTGCTGCTCGCCCCGGGTGCGCGCGCATCAACAACTTCGATGACGATATCGATGAACTCCATCGTTTCGGCCGCTTTTTTGCGTGCCGAATTCATGTGACCTGGAAACCATTGCAAGGACATTTTCTGGAGGACCGGGATTAAAGTTGAATTTTACACTGCAGTGTTTGCCATAAGACGTCTGCAGGAAAATAATTCAAGGCTAACTAATTCTCAAATGCCGAGGCCGGTTTTATACATAATCATGAATCGTATAAGCCGACCTGATTTACGGCGTTCAAATCAGAATATTCATGCCAGTAACGTCAACCCAATCGATATTCCGACGTTGCTTAATATATCTACCCAACGAAGATTCATAATCACAAAATATTTATTCCAGGCTGAACAAATCAGGAGATATCAATGCTACCTTTGACCAGAATTGCCGCCGCAATTATTGCTTTGCAATTAGTATTCAGCCTGCCAGCTTTCGCACAGGAGGACGTATTTAATGGATCAAGTCCTCTGCGTCTGAGCTATGCAGAAGGAGATGTGTCATTCTGGCGAGCCGGCACGCCAGACTGGGTGGCCGCACAGCTGAACACTCCCCTGACCGTCGGTGATGCGCTTTATGTCGGCAGTGACGGCGATCTTGAACTCCAGGTGGGAAACCGTGCCTTCGTCCGTGCTGACGATGAAACCCAGTTCAGCCTGATCAATCAGACACAGGATTTCATCCAGGTCAAAGTCACTTCCGGACGCGTTTCCTTTGACCTGCGAATGCTTCCAACGGGTTTCACCGTTGAGGTGGATACGCCCAATGCGGTGTTCACGATCGATCATGTCGGTTATTACCGGGTGGATGTTGATGGGGATGTACGTTTCATAACCCGACGCGGAGGCATGGCCATGGTGGTTCCTGCCGGCGGACATGCCATGAGTATCCATCCCTCCGAGGAAATCGTGGTGACGGGTACCGCCGTGCCCAAGGCGGAAACTTATGTGGTGCCGGGTCTCGATGAATGGGACAGATGGAACTACGACCGCACCGAAAGTTTGATCGATACGGTCAGCGAACGTTATCTTCCTTACGGCGTCGCCGGCGCTTCTGATTTGGACCACTACGGCAACTGGCGCGTGGTTCCTGAATATGGGCCGGTATGGATGCCCGGCTCTATCCCGCCCGGATGGGTACCCTACAGCACAGGTGGCTGGATATGGGACCCTTATTACCAGTGGACATGGGTCGATGAAGCACCCTGGGGGTGGACTCCGTTCCATTACGGACGCTGGATTTATCTGAGTGGTTATTGGGCGTGGGCTCCGGGTCCGGTAATCAGACAGCCCGTGTATGCTCCCGCTCTGGTTACATTTTTCAATATCGGTCCAAATGTATCTGCAAGTTTCAGCAGTTCGGGAATGGGATGGGTGGCACTAAGCTGGGGCGAACCGCTGAATCCATGGTGGGGACGACCGGGTTTTGTCGGCAAGCCCTGGTGGGGAGGTTGGGGAGGCCCACGGACGGCAAAAAATGAATATCGCAACACCCGCGTGAACAACTCCATCGTTGTCACGTCAAACGACCGTTTTGGACAAGCCCGCATACATGATGCAACTGGGCATATGATCCAGCCTGAAGAGTTGAAACATATACGTGGCACCCTGCCTGTAAAACCCGGGCCTGTAAGCCTGGTGGGTGGAGCTCGCAAG
>Ga0210097_1000558_pt1 | contig 12169 bp, 15 predicted proteins | sample Joice_CattailNLA_2_FD_185521 | JGI IMG/M metagenome (GOLD analysis project Ga0210097, IMG submission 185521) | Wetland microbial communities from San Francisco Bay, California, USA, that impact long-term carbon sequestration - Joice_CattailNLA_D2... | ecosystem: Environmental > Aquatic > Marine...
GCCATGTCGGCACGCTGCACCGAGTTCATGCAGTCGTTAGGGCAACCCGAGAATTTGAATTTGAATTTGTACGGCAATGAAGGACGGTGAATATCATCCAGAAAAGTATTCAGCACGCTGCGTTGTGTGCTGGCTTCGTCGTAGCAGGACTGCTCGCAACGCGCGGCACCCACACAAGACATCGATGTGCGCACAGCTGGGCCGGCACCACCGAGGTCGAAACCCATCTCGTTGATCTCATCGAAAGCATGTTGCACGTTTTCAGTGGTCGCGCCCTGAAACATGATGTCACCGGACTGGCCATGGAACGCGATCAGACCGGAGCCGTGTTTCTCCCAGACATCGCAAAATTTGCGCAGCGTATCGGTATCGTAGTGCATGCCGGGAGGGGGCATCACGCGCAGGGTATGAAACTCGGCGCAATCCTTGTATACGGGCTGGCCGCTTTCATCCTTGAGTTCGGTAAAGCGCGGGATGATGCCGCCGCCATATCCGAACACGCCGACCGTGCCGCCTTTCCAATATCCTTTTTTGGTGCGGTAGGAAGTTTCCAGCTGGCCGAGCAAATCAACGACATAATCTTTATTCTTGGCCAACTCCTTCAAGCCGGTCACAAAACTGGGCCATGGACCATCCTCGAGTTGATCAAGGTTCGGGGTATCATGCATCTTCTTAGCCATAATAATTATCCTTTCAGTCACGTTGCCTGGAGATTACTGCTGGCAATCGATTTAATGACCCGGCAGAAGCGGGAACTAGTAATTTGCTGAGGCTGCACCGTTGCCAAACTCAGGCCAGCCCATATTTCTTGGTGTATTAGGATACTACGATATATCACCTTATGCATTCCATCACCCTTAGCGGCTATCTTCAATAACCCTTTAGGGTAGTGCTCCACCTTCCCCCAGTAGTATTTCAAAATCAAGTACATTAGCGATAGACTTGTATCCATAAAGTCTGGTTCAGCATATCCTTGCATTCGTCGGATCTATCCGGGCGAGGGTCAATTAATATGGCACAAATCAAAGAAATAACAAAATTCAAAGTTCCTTTGGGCAGCCAGGAAGTTGAACTGCAACAAATAGATCACGTCGAAGGAGGGATGAGTTTGTTGCGCATCCGTATACGCGAGGGAAAACGTTTCACGATTTTCGACATCGATCCGTCCACCGCCGAACAATGGGCAACCGCAATGCAACATTGGGCCGCCTCACAAACTAAAGACAGCGAATGACTGAACAAATTCCACAAATGATCGACATATTGTTCGATCTTGAGGGCGTTTCACTTCCCTCCACATATCCCTTTGCACTGTGGGAGGCATTGATTGAGCTTGCGCCCGAACTTGCCGAAGAAAATTCCATCGGGATTTTGCCATTGCGAGGAACGGGCAACAAGGAAGGGCTGTTGTTGTCAAAACGTGCCAAGATGGTGATACGATTGCCAACTGCTCTTACAGACAAAATTGTAGCACGACTGACCGGACATGATCTTGATATCGCCGGAAGGCGTATAAGACTGGGTGCTGCAAAAGCGCGCCCTATATACCCCTTCCCCACAATCCATGCAGAGTTGGTGACAGGCGCAAACGACGAAGTACTTTTCGTGCAACAAATCAACGAACAACTTGGCGAAATGGGGATCAGGGGAAAATTGATCTGCGGAAGACATCACAATATCGGCGATGAAAGCCAGTCTATTCAGGGCTATAGCCTGGTCATACATGACCTGAAGGCGGAAGCATCGCTGCAATTGCAATTTGCCGGACTGGGAACTGACCGTCGATTCGGTTGCGGTATATTCGTACCCTCCAAAGTCATTTCCGGCCTTAGCGAAGATTGAGTATTTATTAACGGAGGCAAGTCATGGGATATATGATCGAAGGAAACGAACTTGAGACCGATGAAGACGGTTATCTATTGGAACCAAACTTCAGCGATGAGGCCGTCAATGTTATTGCAGCTGCAGAAGGCATAGAATTGACGCCCAAACACTGGGAAGTCATCAACTATATGCGCGACCAGTACCGCGAACACGGTCACACGCCCAACTTCCGCAATATGCTGAAAGGCGTCAATGAATTCTGGCCGGAGGCCGACAGCAAAGCGTTGTATGATCTGTTCCCGACCGGTCCGGCGAAACAAGGAGCAAAGGTCGCCGGGCTGCCGCAACCTTACGGCAAGGGCGGATACTGAAACGGTTGTGTTTCAGTTTTTAAAGGACATCTAAAAATGAGCACCAAGGATTTGCAACCCAATGTAAAGCTGGACATGCGCGGCCTGACCTGCCCTGCACCGCTGCTCGGGGCCAAACGCGTGGTCGACGATCTGAAAAAGGAACAAGTCCTGTTGCTGATATCTGATTGCCCGGGCACCAAGGATGATCTTTTCGCATGGGCTGAACAGACCCACAACAAGGTATTGAAATCCGAAGCGATGCCGGATGGCGGCACCGGCTACTATGTCATGAAAGGCAAAGGAGCATCGCACAAGGCGAACGTGATACTCGATATCCGCGGTGTGCATTGCCCCGGCCCCATCGTGGAGGCCAAAAAGCTGTTGAATGGAATGAAATCCGGAGAAATCCTCAAGCTCGTCAGCAACTGCCCCGGTATACGATCCGACATCACCGGCTGGGCGGATGCGACCGACATCAAAATCGTCAGCACTGTCGAGGCGAATCCCGGCGAATTTGAATTTTATCTGCAAAAAGGCTGACTGGCGCCGGCGGCTCACCTGACATGCGTATTAAAAGCCAGTGGTTCAAAAGCGATCGTGAAAAAACTCCTCAGGAGATTGGGGGCGCCATGGCGTTCACGATCTGGCGTATCGCCGACAACGCGCTGAAGAATACTCGCAGGGCCAATTTCGAGATCGCCATCGGTCCGCAATACTTTTCGTTTCTCACCGAGTTCCTTGTATTCCTGATCCAGGTCGCCGATCGTATCGCCCATCGCCAGTTGTCCGCAGAAGATCGCTTTGCGTTCACCAGCACTTTGGCCAACCGCGTGGCGGAGACGCTGGCTGAAAACCAGAGCCGCTTGATGGGTGGCGGTATTGCAGAGCACAAGCAGACGTTCATCGACAAGCTCAACCAGCGTGCGGGTGAATATGCCGAATTCAACTATGGGGCGGACGGCCCCGAGTTCGCGTTCACCCGTTACCTAGCGTTTTGCATGCGCGAGGTCATGGACGAGAAAGATGTCGAATGGGTGATAGACCAGATGATGAGCATAGAAGCGCCGGAGGCCGTGGACATGGTGGAAAAGACCATGCAGAACCTGTTTGCAAAAGAAACCCCGAAGACACGCATACGCAAAGTCACGACCGGCGATTGAGCCGCATCGTTTCACAGCAAGCAAAATGCAAAATACATACAAACTCGCCAATACCTTCGATCTGGAAAGCCCGTTTGATCTCGACAACTCCGATGCATATCTGCGCTGGCGCGACCGCAAACTGGCTCAGGCCATCACCGATACCAGCGGTTTGATCGTCGAGATCAAGGATCCGCGCAAGCTGACCAAAACCGAACACGCTGCTTTATTGGAACGCTGCCGGCGCAGCAATATGGTGATCTACGCCACCGATGCCGAAGCACCCGATGAAGAGATGGTGCGCCAACTCGGACTGCAATTCGGATTGACCAGCCTGGATGCGAACTGGCTGGCTGGCGAACAAGGCATCACGCGCGTCACCGTATGCGCCGAAGACGGGCAACGGCAGGCGTATATCCCGTATACCGACCGTGCCATCAAATGGCATACGGACGGCTATTACAACACGCCTGAACGGCAGGTGCGCGGCATGATATTGCATTGCGTGCACAGTGCCGGGCAAGGCGGAGAAAATCATCTGCTGGATCACGAGATCGCCTACGTGATGTTGCGCGATCAAAATACCGAATTCATCCGCGCGCTGTCCGCAGCGGATGCGATGACCATCCCGGAACGCACCGACGAATATGGTGTGGCGCGCGCCGAGCAAACCGGCCCGGTATTTTCGGTCGATTCAAATGGCCGACTGCACATGCGTTATACCGCGCGTACGCGCAGCATAGCCTGGAAGCAGGATGCAATGACACTTGCGGCTGTGGCAGCTCTGGAAAAACTGCTTTCCTCCGGCATGCCGCACATACACGGCTTGAGGCTGGAACCCGGGATGGGATTGTTGTGCAACAACGTGCTGCATGACCGTGCCGCATTTGTAGACGATGCGACCATACCGCCGCGGTTGCTGTTTCGCGCACGGTATTACGAGCGGATCACGCCAAGCTGACCACCTCGAGCCAACAATCTGACCACGAAATCTTTTATTTGAAATAGAAAACCCGCCATCTTGCGATGACGGGTTCAAATTTTGCTGCTGCCAGAAAGTTTGGCGATTACCAGCCGTAAGCTATTCCGATCGAGTCCTCAGACATGGTAAGGTTCATTTCGCCTCCACCGAATCCACCTCCCCCTCCACCTGTAGTGGGAACAGAACCTGAACCATTGACGGTTTTCTTGAATGCATGGACATAAGCAACGGTAATTTCAGACTTGTCCGCCAGAGTCCATGTACCGCCCAACGACAAGTGATCCTGCACCACCCCCGGTGCCATGATATTCAACAGGGTCTGACTCTGCGGTATCGGCTGGTCGCAATGATCATAGCCGGCGCGCAGCGTAAAATTCTGATTGTAAGCATGGCTTACGCCGAATTTGTAGACATTGATGTTCTGCCAGCCAAAGCCGGGGCCATTATCAGCTCCAAATAAAGTCCCGGGTGGTGATCCGTTTTGTAATCCAATGAAAGGACTACCGACGGATGGGACATCCTGATAATTGATGCGCTCGATATCGAAAGCGATCGTGGTTTCCGGCTGTGCTTTAACCGCGATGCCTATACCATATTTGGACGGGATGTCGAAACCGCCCTGTTCGGCAAACAATCCACTGTAATTGCTGAACTTCCCCATCTTGGTCTTGGTCTGGTAGGTCGCGCCAAGGGTTACATCGGGTGTAATTTCTCCGGTCCAGCCTACCCTCAATCCATAGCCGGTGGAGGTATCCGTGCCCTTATCAGTCATATATCCGGGATTACTAGTGTAAAATGCATTATCAAATGCCCCCAGCCCGGTCGCGCTAAACATCTGATAGGCCAGGTTCACCGCGACGCCAACCGAGTTGGTCGGGTTGATCTTCATCGCCCAGGTCGGTGCGACAAACAGTTGTGACAAGTTAATTCCAAGGTTACCACCACCACCCGGAAAGCCACCAAACGGGTTGTTGTTGTACTGTGTATTCATACCGCCGTTGCCGAATACGGATACGCCTATCGAAGTGTCCGCATTGATCATCTTGTTATAGCCAAAATCAGGAATGAAGAAATTGCTGCGGCCATTGCCGTCATAAGTACCATTCGGAAGACCGCCGCTGTTGGCGATTTCAGCGCTACGATCCGGCTTGAACCAGGTCAATTGGAAATCGATACGATCGCCCACCATCACCATGCCGGCCGGGTTGTTGGCCGCCGCGATGGAGTCCAGCGGCAATGCGATACTCGCCCCACCCATCGCTTCATTCTTCGCACCATAAGCGATTGGGAAGTAACCATTGGTGGCATGGGCCAGCGGTGTAGCCACAATGCCTGCAGCAAACAGCGAAACCAAAATCTTGTTCAATTTCATGACAACTCTCCTCGTAATAATTATTCTAAATACTCTCGACGACCACCAGTTACAACAACTTAAATAAACAAACAAATATCGGTATCTCCGGCAAAGCCCATGAACATCGCAGCGCCGCCGTATTCGCATTGGTCGATGAATTCGCTCTTGTCGAATTCGAATAGATCGACAGTCATCTGGCAGGCGATGAATTTAACATCGGCTTCGAGACACAGATCGCGCAATTCCTGCAATGAGGCCACGCCATGCTTCTTGAGCTTCTGTTTCATCATCATCGTGGCCATCGACTCCATGCCCGGCAACATCTGCACCATCACTGGCATCGGTATAGGCATCGGCATCGCGGGATTGGCCAGCGGACTGATCATCACGCTGGACAGATCCTTGCGCAGCAATTGCAATCCGTAAAACGTGAAAAAAACCTGCACTTCATAACCCAAAGCTGCCGCGGTCGAAGCCAGGATGAATGGCGGATACGCCATGTCCAGCGTACCCTTGGTGGCGATGATCGCCATTCTTTTTGTGGTCATTTTGTCCTCTTAATTTATATTTATAATTTTGAAATTGAAGCTTATTTTTTCTTCATGAAGAATATGTATTTCCCACCTTCTTCGGTCGAGGACAACAACGGGTTGCCCGTTTGGTCGGAAAACGCCTGCATATCCTTGACCGCGCCACAGTCGGTCGCAATCAGCTTAAGCACCTGCCCGGAAGCCATATCAGCTAGCGCTTTTTTGGTCTTCAGAATAGGCAAAGGACAGGACAAACCACTGGCATCAAATTCTTTGTCAAAGTTCATGATTAAATCTCCTGCTGGTTATTGGTTTTACCGCCAAAATCGGATTCTGTCTCGCTTGAAAACATCGATGGGGTATACATTATACGAATATCATGCGTACCAGCGTCCATACCCACTAAGAGTTTATGGGATAACCCGTTAGGGTTATTTCTAGAGCATACGACACGATCCGCATTATGCCCGGCTTTATTGAGCAGGAAATATTCCCGTTCCCGACCCACCGAACGGGACTGATATTACGTCTATTGACGGTTCCGAACAACTACCATTGGTTCAATTCTTACGATTCTACTCAACGATAATATATCAAGATCGTTATTCGCAAGGGCGGCAAGCGGATATACTCAGCGTTGTGAGTCAAACTCCCAACCAACTCGTATCTCTAGCGGTTTGCAGACTTGCTGAATCTGATGACTCCCGGTGATCCTGCCCGAGATTTGGCCACACATATCCCGTATATGAAAGGAAAAATGAAAACTTTTGGTTTTTTTGTGATGATCGTTCTGATACTGGCCAATTCGGCATACGCCGGTGTAGCCACCATCAAGGCTGAGATGGCCAAGAAGTTTTCCTATTCAAAACTCATCAGTGTACGCAAGACACCCTATCTCGGTTTGTATGAAGTGGCTTTCGACGACCAGCTCGTCTATACCGACGAAAAAATGACTTATCTGTTTTCGGGCAACGTTATCGATCTGCACACGATGAAGAACTTGACCGAAGCAAGGGAAAAAAAGCTTTACGCGATCAATTTCAATACTCTCCCTGTCGATCTTGCTATAAAGAAAGTGAAAGGCAATGGCAACAGAAAGCTGGCGGTCTTCACCGATCCGAATTGCCAGTACTGCAAGAAGCTTGAAAAGGAGATGGTCAATCTGACCGACGCAACCGTATATGTATTCGTGCTGCCGATATTGCCTGGTTCAGAAGAGAAAGCCAAGGCGATCTGGTGCTCACCTGATCGTCTCAAGGCATGGGAGGATCATATGTTGAGGGGGTAGAGCCGCAAGGAGACAAGGCATGCGATACCTCGGCTTTGGGCAAAATTACCGCTGAGGCTGAAAAACTGAAGATCAATGTAACGCCAACCTTGATCTTCGAGGACGGCGTCATCAAACCCGGCACATTGACGCTTGAACTACTCGAAGAACATCTTGCTGAAGCGAGCCAATAAAATCTAACAGCGTCCACACGATTTACGAATGGCTTGGGTTTACTTCAGCGCATCCCGGACTATGCCTGAAAGCAATTCATCAACTGCCTTGAGTGCCTTCTGCGATTCGGGCGAACCCACTATCTGGGGCTTGCGATAAGCCACCCTGACTTCGCCGGGCTTTTCTGGCACCACGTATACTGAAATCGTATAGGGACAAAACACGATATTGTCCGGATCAGGCTCCATCATCTTGCGGGAAATTACAGCACTGCAGAATTCCAGCACTTCGGCGTTGATGAAAATCTGGTTTGTGGCACCAAGATCTTTGCCGGTACGCTCCAGCATCTCGCCCACATGGGAAACATTATTGACCACCATTCCGCGATCTAAGATCGCCATCTCGACATCGTCTCTGACGTCTTCAAAGCTGCCCGCTTTGGTATATACAGCCATATAGTCGCCTGCTGCCAAGGCGCCTTGGATTAACCCAATGTACAGCAAACCTGCAAGCAATGCGGTTTGAACCATGGCCAACTCCTTAAGCCGCTATTCTTGAAACAATATTATAACGCAAGAAGTTTACTGCCCCAGGTAAGAAGCATGAAAGAAAACAAATTCATATTATCGAATTGATTCAAGAAATATAACTCTAACGGGTCATACAAAATACTCTTATTGGGTATGGACGCTGGCATTCTGTATGGCCTAATAATAAAAAACTATCGAAACATTCTTGTGTAACGAAACAGGTACCGATTGAAATCATCGATGGTGACAACAATAATTATCGTGCGCAAAAATCGATTGTAATATAAATATTTTTATATTAAGGTTATTCGCAGGCCCATACGGCGAATGAAGTCTGATGACAACGAGGAGGAAATTTTAATGCGCATTAAAACGACTATTGTGTTTTCCCTTATAGCCTCCCTGGGCATAGCCAGCTTGGCCTTTGGGGCTGACGAGCCGGCAGATGGCCGAAGTATCGCCTTTAATAAAAAGCTGGGAAATTGCCTCGCATGTCACGCGATCCCCGGTGATCCCAAGGCTGAAGCAGCGGGCAATATCGGCCCTCCACTTGTAAATATGAAAGAACGTTATCCTGATCGCGCCAAATTGCGTGCCCAGATCTGGGATGCTACCGTAACCAACCCCAATACATCTATGCCGCCTTTTGGCAGGAACAAGATACTGACGGAACAGGAAATCGATCTGGTGACCGATTACGTACAGGGTCTTTAAATTGAATATAATTTTGAAAGGTGTGATATGAATCAATTGCGAAGAGCGTTTTTAAAAAATGCCGGTACCGTCGGGACGGTTGCAATCGCGATCGCCACAGGCTTGCTCAAACCCGTTTCAGCATTTGCTGCAGCATGGAACAGCCTGGCCTTTACCTCGAAGGACTTGGCCGATTCCCTCAAAAATGCGGGATACGACGGAGCGACCGAGAGCAGCGACATCGTGGTCAAGGCGCCGGATATCGCGGAAAACGGTGCTGTGGTGCCAATTTCAGCCACAAGCAATATCCCCGGAACAACGTCGATGGCCATTTTCGTGGATAAGAATCCTGCCCCAATGGTTGCTGATTTTACATTTTCAAATGGTGCCGAACCATATATGTCCACGCGCATCAAGATGGCCAAGACTTCCCTCGTACGAATAGCGGTGAAGGCGGGCGGCAAGAATTACATCAACAGTCGTGAAGTCAAGGTTACGATCGGCGGTTGCGGTGGCTGATCCGGTTTGACCGACCAGTAAATTCAACTTATCTGTTGATTTGACAATTTTAAGAGGATACGAACATGGCTGAAGCAATGAAAATGCGTGCGACGATGGATGGAGATGTTGTCGACTTGAAAGTGCTGATCAATCATCCTATGGATACCGGATTAATGAAGGATAAGAAAACCGACAAATTGATACCGGCACACTTTATTAATCAGGTTGTTGCCACATTGAATGGCAAGACTGTGCTTGATGCGCAGTGGGGTGTCGGGATTGCACAAAATCCCTTTATCGGCTTGAGAATCAAGGGTGGCAAACCCGGAGACAAAATCAGCGTCAATGCTGTCGATAATCTCGGCGCCAAGTTCGATGGAGAAGTGGTCGTTGCCTGATTCAGGTTAAAGACTTTGGGAACATTTGATTCTTCCAACCAAGAGGAAAGTACGACATGAAACGGATACTCACATACATAATGGCGGGAATGTTGCTCGGCTGTGCTCATATGAGTCCCACAGCAACAGGTCCAGCTGCAGACCGTAGCGCAATGATCGATCACTACAAACAGATACTTCCCGACATCAAATTCGATGATTATATCTATGGCGCACTTGCCATGAACCCGGATGCCAAGGCCCAGTACGATTCCATTATGGATTTCCCGCCTTACTCCATCGATCTGGACAAGGGACAGAAGATGTGGGAAACACCTTTTGAGAATGGCAAGACATTTTCTTCCTGCTTCCCTAATGGCGGCAAGAACGTGGCTGGAAACTACCCATATTTCGATAATGCCTCCAACCGTGTGGTGACTTTCGAAAATGCCATCAATGCCTGCCTAGTGTCAAACGAAGAGGATGAACTGGGATACGCAAGCAAGGAAATGGGCCTACTCACCGCCTACGCCAGAAGCCTGTCGGACGGCATGAAGGTCAATGTCAAGGTAGAAGGCGCGGGAGCACTGGCTGCCTACGAAAAAGGCAAAAAATATTACGAAACCCGCAACGGCCAGCTGAACTTTGCCTGCAAGACATGCCATGTCGATAATGCCGGCAAATTCATCCGCAGCGAACAGCTATCGATGATGATCGGCCAGGCAAGCCACTGGCCGGAGTTTCGCGGCGGCACTAAAATCCTTACGTTGCAAGGCCGATTCAAGCAATGCGAAAAAAACGTACGCGCAAAACCAAAAGATGCCAACAGCGAGGATTACAACGATCTGGAATATTACCTTACCTACATGAGCAACGGTCTGCCCATGCAGACCCCGGTATTCCGCAAGTAGTATCAATGCAACGGATCGGCGCGGACATCCCGTCCGGCTGATCCCTGCTAATCAGTTTCTCCGCTGCACCATCCTTTTCAGGAGTTCTTTCATGTCCATGAGCCGTCGCGAATTTATGCAGATGCTGGCGGTGGCGGCTGCCTCCGGCTTTGCATTGAACAGCCGCTCAGCACTGTCCGCAGACAGTACCGGCGGATTCTATGATTTGCCGACCTTTGGCAATGTATCGCTGCTGCATATCACCGACTGTCATGCCCAGTTGCTGCCGATCTATTTCCGCGAACCCAATGTCAATATCGGTTTGGCGGGAAGCAGGAACAAGGCGCCGCATCTGGTCGGTGAACATCTGCTCAAGGCTTTCGGCATCAGACCGGGAACACGCGAAGCCCATGCGTTCACCTACCTGGATTTTGAACATGCAGCCCGCACCTACGGCAAAGTGGGCGGATTTGCGCATCTCTCGACGCTGATCAAGAATATCCGAGCAAGCCGCCCCGGCTCCTTGCTGCTCGACGGCGGAGACACCTGGCAAGGTTCCGCCACTGCACTTTGGACCAAGGGACAGGACATGGTCGATGCCGGCAAACTACTGGGCGTCGATGTGATGACTGGCCACTGGGAATTCACACTGGGTGCAGAGCGGGTCAAGCAGATAGTAGACAACGACTTCAAGGGCAAAATCGATTTCGTTGCGCAGAACATCAAGACCAACGACTTCGGCGACCCTGTGTTTGATTCCTACGTGATCAAGCAAATCAACGGTGTTCCGGTCGCAATCATCGGCCAGGCATTCCCATACACACCCATCGCCAACCCGAGATACATGACTCCGGACTGGACTTTCGGTATCCAAGACGACCATATGCAAAAGGTTGTAGACGATGCACGTGCCAAAGGTGCGCAAGTGGTCGTGGTACTGTCCCACAACGGCATGGATGTGGACTTGAAGATGGCGGGACGAGTCAGCGGTATCGACGCAATCCTAGGCGGCCATACCCACGACGGCGTCCCCGCTCCCATCAAAGTGAGGAATGCCGGCGGACAAACCCTGGTGACCAATGCCGGCTCCAACGGCAAGTTTCTTGGCGTGATAGATTTTGATGTCAAAGGCGGCAAAGTCGCCGATATCAAATACAAACTGCTGCCGGTGTTCGCCAACCTGATAACTCCGGATGCTGAAATGGCAGCCTTGATCAAGAATGTGCGCGCACCCTTCGAAGACAAGCTGGCCGAAAAACTGGCCGTCACGGAAGGCACGCTATATCGTCGGGGCAATTTCAACGGCACTTTCGATCAACTGATCCTGGATGCGATGATGGAGGTAAAGGGGGCGGACGCCGCGTTTTCGCCGGGATTCCGCTGGGGCACATCGCTGTTGCCCGGAGATACCATCACGATGGAAAACCTGATGGACCAGACCGCGATCACCTATCCGCAATCCACGCTGACCGAAATGACCGGCGAGACCATCAAGGCCATCATGGAAGACGTCTGCGACAATCTTTTCAACCCCGATCCCTACAAACAGCAAGGC
>Ga0210097_1000559_pt1 | contig 12149 bp, 13 predicted proteins | sample Joice_CattailNLA_2_FD_185521 | JGI IMG/M metagenome (GOLD analysis project Ga0210097, IMG submission 185521) | Wetland microbial communities from San Francisco Bay, California, USA, that impact long-term carbon sequestration - Joice_CattailNLA_D2... | ecosystem: Environmental > Aquatic > Marine...
TATGGAGCAACTTATGGCAACATCCCCTTCGGTGCTCGCCCTGGCCGGGCTGCCTGTAGATTATTCCGGGCGCCTGGAGCCAATCGGTGTGCAGCCTGTGGAACTCGCAGACTTCCGCGGCGGTTTGTACCCCGGGGTAATGCGGCAGATCAAGCCTGCTATCGGAATGGCGCTCGCCTGCCTGGTGCTCAAGGGCGTCACACGCCTTCAACGTCTGGCGGCGGGATAAGCAGCGATGAGCGTCGAGGGTCGGTTGAAGATCGAGCTTACCCGGGAGGGCGAGCGGGTGGGCGGGGTAAAGATCAGTTCCACGCGTCCCGTGCATGCCGCGCGGGTATTCCAGGGCAAAACACCGGATGCCGTACTGCAGCTGTTGCCGCTGCTCTACAGTATCTGTGCCGTAGCACAGGCACAGGCGGCCCAGACCGCCTGTGAGCGGGCATTGGGAATCACGCCGGAGTGCGGGGTCCGGCTTGCACGCGAGTTGCTTGTCTGCCTGGAGACGGCACGGGAGCACCTGTGGCGGATTCTGATCGACTGGCCGGCTTTTGTCGATGAAGACAGCCATGCCGCGTTGGCCTCATCCCTGACCAAACTGCTGCCGGATTCCCGGAATGCGCTGTTCGTCGACGGCCGGGCGTTCGGTCTCGAGGTGACGTTGCATGCCGCCGACTGGGCGCTGCATGATCTGGCAGGCACGCTGGATGCCCTGCTGGAGCGAACGGTATTCGGGTGTTCCGCACGGGAATGGCTGACAATCACCGACAGGGCGGGTCTGGATGACTGGTCCAGGAGTTCAGGCAGCATCGCGGCACGCGTATTGAAACGGTTGCAGGACAACGGCTGGGAGAATATCGGCGCAGTCGCGCCTGCCTTCCTGCCACTGCTACCGGATTCCCGGCTCGATGCGCGTCTTGCGGCGCCTGATGGCGATCTTTTCATCGCGCAGCCCGTCTGGCTGGGTCAGCCGCGTGAAACCACGCCGCTTGCCCGCCAGCAGGATTTCCCCCTGATCCGGTCGCTGCTCGCGGTTGGCGGGGCCGGGCTGCTTGCGCGTCTTGCGGCGCTGCTCGTCGAGTTGGCGGGGATGCCGGCGCGTGTGCGCGCCCTTTCCGGGGAGATGCTTGCGCCGGAAGACTGGGAGCCCGCCGCCGTCGACGGCGGTGCGCACCACGGGGTGGGTTTTGCCCAGATGGAGGCGGCGCGTGGAAGGCTGGTGCATCGCGTTGAAATGGAACACGATTGTGTGCACCGCTACCAGATTCTGGCGCCGACGGAGTGGAATTTCCATCCCGCCGGCGCGGCAGCCCAGGGTCTGATGCAGTTGCCGGCGCAGGATGCGGATTCCCTGCACCGATTGGCCGCGTTGTTGATCAATGCCGTGGATCCCTGCGTCGGCTATGATCTGATAGTACACTGATGCACGGGATGTCGCTGTGCACAGGCGTCCTGCGGGTGACCGGAGATGAAGCAATGCGTATCAGGGAACTGGAGGTGGAATGATGTGTACCGTATGCGGATGTGGGGAAGGCGAGACCCGTCTTGAAGGGCAGTCTGATAGCCATAATCATGATCATGACCATGGGCACGACCTTCTTCACGCCCCCGACCACTCCCATACCCATGACCCGCATCATGACCATGGGCACGTTCACCCGCACGGGCATGAGGCTCACTCACAAGACGGCCATACCCACGATTACGGTCTGGGCGCGGCGGGCGTCCATGCGCCGGGACTCAGCCAGTCGCGCCTGGTGCGTATCGAACAGGATATCCTCGGCAAGAACAACCGCTATGCGGCCGCAAACCGGCGCTGGTTTGCCGAGCATGGCATCCTCGCACTGAACCTGGTATCCAGTCCGGGCTCGGGGAAGACCGCCCTGTTGACGCGCACCCTGGAGGCTCTCAAGGGCGAACTTCCGGCGGCGGTCATCGAGGGAGACCAGCAGACCGCCAACGATGCCGAGCGCATCCGCGCGACCGGTGTCAGGGCGTTGCAGATCAACACCGGCAAGGGCTGCCATCTCGACGCTCACATGGTGGGGCACGCGCTGGATGCGCTCACGCCCGCCGACGGCAGTATCCTGTTCATTGAGAACGTCGGCAATCTGGTATGTCCCGCCGCCTTCGACCTGGGCGAGGCGCACAAGGTGGTGATCCTCTCGGTGACCGAGGGGGAAGACAAGCCACTCAAGTATCCCGACATGTTCCACGCCGCCGACCTGATGCTGCTGAACAAGGTGGACCTGCTTCCGCACCTGCAATTCGATGTGGATCGCTGTATCGACAATGCGCGGCGCGTGAACCCGCGTATCAAGGTTCTGCGGGTTTCCGCACAGAGTGGCGAGGGCATGGCGGACTGGTACCAGTGGTTGCGGGCGACGCGGCAACTGGCGCTTATCGGGCATCCCGCCGCGACGGCCCGCGAGGAGGGCGCGCATGTGTCTGGCGCTGCCGGCTAGGGTAGTCAGCATCCACACCGCTGGAGACCTGGCCATGGTTTCCGTGGGCGGGGTCCGCAAGGAGATCTCGCTCGCCCTGGTCGAGGACGTACAGGTGGACGACTACGTGCTGATCCACGTGGGCTATGCGCTCAATCGCATCAGCGAGGAGGAGGCACAGCTTACCCTCGCCCTGTTCGCAGAGGCTGGACTGACGTCGGCAGGCGAAGGTTGAAATAAAGCGGGGAATTACGGACTAGTCCTCGTCGTCGAGTTCCGGATTCCAGCCGTGTGTGCGGGAGTACTCGGCGGCCGCCGTGTAAATGCGGGTATGTTTGCCGCGCAACTCCTCTGGCAGGTTTGACACCAGGTGCCCGTACGGTTCCCACGCCCGGGTGACCTTGTTGTAGAGCGCATCGATCTGGCCGTGCGTACAGCCCTCGCAGGTTTCCTCCTCCGGCAACAGGCCGAAAACTCAGGCATCGCGGATGATGTTGCCGGCGCTGGTCATGCCGCCGGAGTTGTCATGATAGACGCCGACGTAGCGTCTTGGTCTTATCCAATGGCTTTCTGGTCCTGCTTCGTGGCCGATGCGCTGGCGGCTTCGATGGCGGCCTGGATGCCGGCGGCGTCAAGGCCGCACTCGGCGAGCTGTTGCTGCTGGTCGGCGTGAGCGATAAAGCGGTCGGGGATGCCCAGGTTGAGGATACGAATCGCGCGGCCTTCCGCGAGGAGTAACTCGTTGACCGCCGAACCGGCGCCGCCCTGAACGGTGTTTTCCTCCACGGTCACGATCAGCTCGTGCGTGTCGGCGAGCTCGCTGACCAGTTGAGCATCCAGCGGCTTTACGAAGCGCATGTTGACCACGGTCGCATCGAGGCGTTCACCGGCCTCCAGCGCGGGGGCGACGCGGCTGCCGAAGGCAAGGATCGCGGTGCGCCGGCCGTGGCGTCGCACCTCGGCCTTGCCGACGGGCAGGGGTTCCAGATCCGTGCCGGCGTCCGCGCCCGTACCGGCGCCGCGCGGATAGCGCACTGCGGCCGGACCGTCGTGCCGGAAGGCCGTCGACAGCAGCTTGCGGCATTCCCGCTCATCGGCTGGCGCCATGACCAGCATATTAGGGATGCAGCGCAGGAAACTCAGGTCGAACGCCCCGGCATGGGTGGCGCCATCCGCCCCGACCAGCCCGGCGCGGTCAATGGCGAAGGTGACGTCGAGGTTCTGCAGCGCGATGTCGTGAATCAGCTGGTCGTAGGCGCGCTGCAGAAAGGTCGAATAGATGGCGACGACCGGTTTCAGGCCCTCGCAGGCCAGTCCGGCCGCGAAGGTGAGCGCATGCTGTTCGGCGATGCCGACATCGTAATAGCGATCCGCGTGCTGTTGAGCGAACCGCGACAGCCCGGAACCCTCGCACATGGCGGGCGTGATGCCGATCAGGCGCGGGTCAGTAGCGGCCATGTCGCACAGCCAGTCACCGAAGATCCGGGTATAGCTTTTGCCGCCCAAGCTGGTTTTCTGAGTGCCGGTTTCGCGATCGAAGGGCGCCACGCCGTGAAAATTGCAGGGATCTTTCTCGGCATGACGATACCCCTTGCCCTTCTGGGTGACGACATGCAGGAACTGGCGGCCCTTGAGTTCGCGCAAGTTGCCGAGCGTACCGATCAGCGTTGGCAGGTCATGCCCGTCGATCGGGCCGATGTAGTTGAAACCCAGTTCCTCGAACAGGGTGCCGGGCAGCAGCATGCCCTTCATGTGTTCCTCCCAGCGCCCGAAAAAGCGCCGGGCGCCCGGCAGGTTGTCCAGGATGCTCTTGCTGCCCTCGCGCACGCCGGTATAGAAACGGCTGGAGAGAATCCGGGCGAGGTAGTTGTGCATTGCGCCGTGGTTGCGCGAAATCGACATTTCGTTGTCGTTCAGGATCACCAGCAGGTCGCAGTCCAGATCACCGGCATTATTGAGCGCCTCGAAGGCCATGCCGGCCGTCATGGCGCCGTCCCCGATGATCGCGACGGCCTTGCGCCCGGCCCCGTCCCGGGCTGCAGCCGCGGCCATGCCCAGGGCGGCGCTGATCGAGGTGCTGGAATGACCCGCACCAAAGGTGTCGTATTCGCTTTCGCTGCGGCTGAGGAAGCCGCTCAGGCCGTTCTGGCGGCGCAGTCCGGGCATGGCGTCGCGCCGGCCGGTCAGGATCTTGTGGGGATAGGCCTGGTGGCCGATATCCCACACCAGCCGGTCGTGCGGTGTGTTGAAGACGTAATGCAGGGCGATGGTCAGTTCGACGGTTCCCAGCCCGGCGGCAAGATGCCCGCCGGTATTGGATACCGACACGATCAGGTATTCCCGCAGTTCGGCGGCGAGCTGTGCGAGTTCGCCCGGCCCGAGACGTCGCAGGTCCGCGGGGGAGTCGATGGTACGAAGCAGTGGATAGGGTGTCATGGGCATGGCGATCAACCGAGTGCCGGATTTTACCAGAGTCACGCCGGTAAAGTGAGAAGTGAAAAGTGAGAAGTAATGAAGTAAGAAGTAAGAAGTGAAGAGTGAGAGGTAAAACCCCGGGGTTCTAGCCAGAAACGAGCCGCACCTCCCTGAGCAGGCTCACTTTTCACCTCTCACTCTTCACTTCTTACTTCATTCCTTCTCACATTCGATTCAGCATTTCACCCAGCTGCAGGGGTGCGCGGCGGTCGTTCTGGAGGTGCCAGCGGCTGAATGCTTCCAGTCCCGCTTCCAGAAATTCACGCTCGCGCGGGTTGGACTGGAAACCTTCCAGCAGCTGGCTGATGCTGCCGGTTTCGCTGACCGGTAGCTTGAAATAGCGGTTCAGGAACATGACGAACACACCCAGTGTCTGGGTCTCGTCAAGCGCGTATTCTTCGGCGAGGTGCTGGATGGCGCCGAAGTGAAACGCCATGGCCTGGCGCTGTTTGGTCGGGTAGCGGCCGATGTCTTCAGGATCGACACCCGCCAGCGTCGCGGTGGTGAAGCGCTCAATCAGTGTGCGCGCCTCATCAATCGGGGTTGCGCGTCGTTCCCGCCGGCCAAACAGTTTGTCGAGGATGCCCATGGTGTCTTGTGGTGGTGTGTAGTTCAGTAACCGGCGCCCGTTCAGTGTCCCCGGGACGCTTTTCGCAGTTCTTCCTGAGCCGAATAGAATACCGCCAGCAGGATTCCGCCTGACAGTAGAAAATTGACCAGATGATCCCCGCTGATTCCGGCGCTGGCGGCTGTGTCGCCGGTCAGGTCTCCCAGTCGAACGATGGGGATCATGATGCCTGCCAGCAGAATCAGCAAGTTAGCGCTGCTTTCCGCCATGGCGATCAGGGCGCTGTAGCGACTCTGCCAGTAGCAGGCCAGGGCGCACAGCAGGCAGATTCCGTAGTAGAGGTAACGCAGCTCCGGGGACGTCAGGCCCGAGATCCGGAAGTTGAGGCCGAACAGGGCATCGAGCACGATGAACAGCGGTGTCAGCAGGTAGTAGCGGCGGATCCATATTCCGCTGCGTGGATTCTTCATCCGCTACTCTCCCGGGGATCCATTCGATGGCGCTGCGCTGCCAGCCGGCTGCCTGCGCGGTGTGTGAGAGCGATTATGAAGGATGATATCCATCCCGATCTTGAGCGCCACCAGTGCCACCAGCAGTCCCAGCGGCGAACCCAGCTTGGCGACCAGGAAACCACCCGCGATGATGGCGATGTGCAGCACCGCTATGCGGCGATAGGGCGCATTCATCAGCTCACTCATCGTGGTGTGTTCATATTCCCGCTGGCCAAGGTAAACCAGGACAAACGACACGCCATGGCTGACCACAAGGGCCAGGCAGGCCAGCAGGAATTCCCGCGGGGCGGCTGCCAGAAGCTGTTGCGCCAGGTTGAGGAACATCTGGATGATGGCCAGCGGACCCGGCCAGCTGGCGGCGGCTGGATGCACCCAGTCCTCGCCCGCAAACCGGGTCAGCTGCAGGACGAAGAAACCATGGATCGCACAGAAACCGCCATAGTGCAGGGTGAAGAACAGCACCAGGAAGCGCTTGCTTCCACGGGCCTTGAGCAGCATCTTGAGGATCGTGTAGCCACCGATGACAAGATTCTCGCTCCAGTAGAGCACCACCAGCGAGCCGACGTCCCAGTCCAGAAACAGCACGCCGAACAGCGGTATCAGGTTGGCGAGCACCATCGCAGCCAGTGCGATCTCGGGACGCAGCCGTTCCATCAGGGCTGAGAGGTTCATCTACCGGTCGTTCGCCTGCGCTTGCGCCACAACAGGCCGTAGATGGCGATATTGACGCCGGCCACGACCATAGCGAACAGCGCCTGCAGTCCGGGGGTCAGTCCGGGGGGGTAGACGAGCGGGAGCAGGTAATGCTCGATAAAGCCTCCGCTGTAGCCCTGTGCCCCGGCGGCTTCGCGAAACCGGTTTTCGAGCGGGGTCAGGGGGCAGATCCAGCCGTTCAGCTCGATCAGGATGACCCACAGCACCGACGGGAGGTGCAGCCACGGCAGCACGCGCCACCGCAGGGCGAGCAGGCCGCCGAGCAGGACGAAGATGATGAACGCGGCATGCAGGACCAGAACTCCCTTCGCGAGGGCGTTGTAGAGCATGGTCTGCGATCCTGCCCGCAGGCTTATTCCGGCGCTCCGTTAGGCGGGGGTGCGTTCCTGGCGTTTGCGCGTCCCAGTGTGTAGGCCAGCACCAGGTAGCCAATGACGGCGGAAAGCACCGAACCACCAAGGATGCCCAGCCGGTTGTCGACCATCATGCCCGTGCCGACCTGTTCGGCGGCGAGCGAACTGATGAACAGGCTCATGGTGAAGCCGATACCGCAGAGCGCCGCGACGCCGTACAGTGGCATCCAGCCGGCGCCTTCGGGCAGCTTGCCGAAACCCAGCTTGATGGCAAGCCAGGTGAATCCGAATACGCCGACCTGCTTCCCGATGAGCAACCCTGCGGCGATGCCGAGCGGCACGGGATGGAGCAGCGACTGTGGCGTGAGTCCGGTGAACGAAATGCCTGTGTTGGCGAAGGCGAACAGCGGCAGGATCAGGAAGGCCACGTAGGGGTGCAGCATGTGCTCGAGTTGCGTCAGGGGTGAGCCACCGGTTTGTTTGTCTTTCAAGGGGATAAAGAATGCCAGCACGACGCCGGCCAGCGTGGCGTGCACGCCGGATTTGAGCACGGCGACCCAGAGCACCAGACCGATCAGGATATAGGGCGCGATCCGGGCAATGCCGCGCCGGTTGATGATCAGCAGGGCGAGCAGTGAACACACCGCGATCAGCAGGGAACTCACCGAAAGCTCGCCGGAATAAAACAGTGCGATGATGATGATAGCGCCGAGGTCATCGATCACGGCCAGCGTCAGCAGGAAGAGCTTGAGTGAATTGGGTACGCGGTTGCCGAGCAGAGAGAGTACGCCCAGCGCGAAGGCGATGTCGGTGGCGGTGGGTATGGCCCAGCCGCTTAGCGCGGAGGGCTCGCCGTGGTTGAAGGCGAGGTAAACGAGCGCGGGGACCGCCATGCCGCCCGCCGCGGCGATGGCCGGCAGAATCAGACGGGAACGGTCGGACAGCTCGCCCTGGAGAAATTCGCGCTTGATCTCGAGACCGATCAGGAAGAAGAACACCGCCATCAGGCCGTCATTGATCCAGAGCAGCAGGGGTTTGTTGAGCAGGAAGGCGCCGAACTGAAAGCCGACAGGCGTCGACAGCCAGGCATCATACAGGGATTTGAGCGGCGAGTTCACGGCCAGCATGGCCAGCACGGACGCGGCGATGATCAACAGGCCGCCGGTTGATTCCTTCTGGAGAAATTCCTTCAAAGCTGCGATCGACATGCGTTCCTCTCCCGGGCCGGGTTGTTTACGGACGGCAGGACGGGCGCTTGCCGAGTTGCAGGGCTTTTTGCTGCAGGTGCAGGGCGACCGCCATATGGGCGTTCAGGTCCGTGATGCGCGTGCTGTAGGAGGGGTGGGTGGACAGGAACTCGGGCGGCTGACTACCGCCAGCGCGGGTCATGTTGTTCCAGAGATTGATACTCTCGCGCGGATTGAAGCCAGCCTTCGCCATCAGGTCCAGCCCGAGCAGGTCGGCCTCGCTTTCCTGTATCCGTGAATACGGCATGAGTATGCCGTACTGGGCGCCCACACCGAGCAGTCCCATCAGACTTTGCCCGGCGCCTGAGCGCGGGCTGGCGAGGGCACCTACCAGCGCCACCCCCTGTTCCACCGCGAATTTCTGCGACACCCGTTCGTTGGAGTGATGGGAGAGGACATGCGCGACCTCGTGACCGATGACCGTGGCCAGTTGGTCCTGGTTTTCCGCCACCTTCAGCAGGCCGGTATTGACGCCGATCTTGTTGCCGGGCAGGGCGAAGGCATTGGCGTCCTTGTCCTCGAACACCACGATTTCCCAGCTGCCCTGGTCAACCTCGCGAGTGATGGCGCGTCCGACGCACTGGACGTAGGCATTGGTGGTCGTGTTCTTGTCAACCGGTGTTTCCTTCTTGATATTGTCGAATGCCTGCAGGCCCATCTGGGTCATCTCGCTTTCCGGCATGAACATCAGCTGCGAGCGACCGGTGGGGGAGGTGGCGCAGCCCGACAGCATCGGCAGCGCGATGACGCCAGTTACCAGGACCCTGAGCATGGGAGTTCTCCTCATTCCGCGTGTTAGCGATTATAGTCAGTATCAAACGCCTGAACCAATCGACATGCTTGGTTCCACCCCAGCGGAAAACCGCGATGAAGCTTTATTGCCTGCGCCACGGAGAAACCCGTTATAACCGCCTCGGGTTGTGCAACGATGACCCCGGTCGCGATGTCCGTCTCACGTCCGAGGGCATACGCCAGGCAGAGGCCGTGGCCGAACGGCTGAAGAGCGCGCCCATCGAGCGCATCATTACCTCGGAACTGCCGCGCACCCGGCAGACCGCCGACATCATCAATCGTCATCATGGTGTGCCGATGGAATCCCATCCGGCGCTCAACGACATCCGCAGCGGATTCGAGAGTCGCCCGGTAGCCGAGTATTTCGCCGCAACCGGCCATGACCGCTTGCACCTGCGCGTCAACGGCGGCGAATCGCTGCTCGACTACAAACGTCGCGTGTCGGGATTCATCGACTGGCTGGCCGTACAACCCGAGGAGACCATGCTGGTGGTGGCGCACGAGGAGACGCTGCGGGTGTTCACGGTCTGCTTCGGGGTGCTTCCCGATACTACCCTGCTGGAGCTCCATTACGGCAATTGCGAGCTCATCGAATTCACACTCGATCGGCGGCCATGAACCGACCTATTCCCTCTGTGTTTTCGCCTAGGATGAGAATCCCGTACAAGGGCAAACCGGTCGTTTCGGAGTATGCTTTACCCTGTCGTGAATCTCCAGCATAAAGAAAGGCATATTCGCATGACAGACCCACACGATTCCGATCCGACCGGGGTGCCCCGACCGCCCCACCCGGAGCACCGCCGCGAGCCGCTGCCCCAGTTCCATCCCAAGCCCGGCAAGGAGGATCCCGGGGCGCCGGCGCGGATCCAGGCCCTGCTGGAGGCGCCCAGCTACCGGCGCGCCGACCAGGACACGGATTTTCTCGAGCGCGATGAAGTACGCGGACTGCGCCTGCAGCTCGATTACCTGAAGCCGGAATTGCTGATGCAACAGGAACAGGTCGGGCACACGGTCGTGGTCTTCGGCAGTACCCGCATCGTCGAGCCGGCGGCTGCCGGGCAGCGCGTGAGTACCCTGGAGAAGCGGCTGCAGGAACACCCGGACGACCGGCAGCTGCAACGCAAGCTGGCGCTGGCGCGACGCATTCTCGACAACAGCCGTTACTACAGCGTGGCGCGGGAATTCGGCCGGCTGGTCGGCGAATCCGGCAACGGCCCGCAGGACTGCCGGCTGGTGATCATGACGGGCGGCGGTCCCGGCATGATGGAGGCCGCCAGCCGCGGGGCGTTCGAAGCCGGTGCCAAGACCATCGGCCTGAACATCGACCTGCCGCACGAACAGTTCCCCAACCCCTATATCACGCCCGAGCTGTGTTTCCGCTTCCGCTACTTCGCCCTGCGCAAGATGCACTTCCTGCACCGCGCCAAGGCGCTGGTTGTCTTTCCGGGCGGCTTCGGCACGCTCGATGAACTGTTCGAGACCCTGACCCTGATCCAGACCCGCACCATCCGGCCGGTGCCGGTGGTGCTCATCGGCCGCGCCTTCTGGGAACGCGCACTGGATTTCGATTTTCTCCGGGCCGAGGGCGTCGTCGACGAGGAAGACCTGGAAATCTTCTGGTTCGCCGAAACGGCCGCGGAGGCCTGGGCCGGTATCCTTGACTGGTACCGTAAATGCGAAGAACCACTACTCCCTGACCAGAGGACTAACCGATGAAGATTGCGTTTCATGGCGCCGACCAGGGCGTCACCGGTTCCTGCCATTTCATCGAATGCGCCGGCAAACGCATTCTCATCGACTGCGGCCTTTACCAGGGCGGACGCGAACTGGACGAGGAAAACGCCAATGCCTTCGGCTTCGATCCGGCAGCCATCGATTACCTGCTGCTGACCCATGCCCACCTCGATCACTGCGGGCGCATTCCCCTGCTTTCGAGCCGGGGATTCCAGGGCGAGATCATCACCACCGCCGCGAGCCGCGAACTCGCGCGCCTGGTGATGCTCGACTCAGCCAACCTCAACGAGGAAGAAGCCCGCTACCGCAACCGCCGGGCAGGACGGCGCGGGCGGCAACACGATGCGACGGTTCCGTTGTATACCGTGCTGGATGCGCTGAATGCACTCGAATATTTCGGCCGCACCGCGATCTACGGGCAGGCCCTGGCGCTCGCTCCCGGCATCCGGGCCACCTTCATCGACGCCGGACACATCCTCGGGTCGGCCAGCGTGCTGCTCGAGCTTGAAGAAGGCGGCAAACACCGCAGGGTGCTGTTTTCCGGCGACCTGGGACTGAGCGGTCGCCCCATCCTGCGCGATCCTACGCCGCCCCCCCGGTCGGATGTCGTGGTCATGGAAACCACCTACGGCGATCGCCAGCACAAACAGCTCAGTCCCTCCATCGAGGAACTTTACCGGGCCATCAATGACACGCTGCGCCGCGGCGGCAACGTGGTGATTCCGACCTTCGCGCTGGAACGCGCCCAGGAAATCCTCTTCTACCTGCGCGAGGGCGTGGAACAGGGCGAGCTGCCCGCTTCCATGCCGGTGTTCCTCGATTCACCCATGGCCATCTCCGCCACACAGATCTTCCGGCGTCACCCGGAATGCTATGACGAGGAGACCTCCGAACTGTTCCGGGCCGGGCGCGACCCGTTTCAGCTGCCCGAGCTGCGTTTCACCCGTGAGACTGCGGAATCCATGGCCATCAACCGGATCAGCGGCGGCGCCGTTATCATGGCGGGCTCGGGCATGTGCACCGGCGGCCGGGTGCGCCACCACCTGAAGCACAACCTGGGACGCAAGGACTGCAGCATCGTGTTCGTCGGCTATGCGGCCCAGGGTACGCTGGCGCGCAGCATCGTCGACGGCGCAAAGACGGTGCGCATCTTCGGCGATGAATTCCCGGTCAACGCGCAGATCCATACCATCGGCGGTTTCTCCGCCCATGCCGACCGTGACGAGTTGCTGGCTTGGCATCGGCAGGTGGGCAACCCCGCACGCACCTTCCTGGTTCATGGCGAAGAAGAGGCTATGCAGTCCTTCGCCCAG
>Ga0210097_1000563_pt1 | contig 11982 bp, 6 predicted proteins | sample Joice_CattailNLA_2_FD_185521 | JGI IMG/M metagenome (GOLD analysis project Ga0210097, IMG submission 185521) | Wetland microbial communities from San Francisco Bay, California, USA, that impact long-term carbon sequestration - Joice_CattailNLA_D2... | ecosystem: Environmental > Aquatic > Marine >...
CCCTGCCTGAGTTCGGTGATACGCTGGGCCCGACTGCCGATGGCGTGCTGGGTGTCGTGGCCTGGATGGCCTCTGCGCATATGCCAATGGCGCTCGACTTTGCCTTCCGCTTCCAGGAGCAGTACGGCGATGACGCCAGTGTCTACGCCGCATACGGTTACGGCGCCGGACAGGTACTGGAGGCCGGGGTGCGGTTGGCGGGCTCGTTGGCTAAAGATGATATCCGCATGCAGCTTGGTCACATGAAGTTCCGCTCGATACTCGGAGGTTATGAGGTCGACGACACGGGCAAGCAGCTCGCCAAGGACACCTATGTCATGCAGTGGCAGCAGGGAGAACGGCATCTGGTGCTGCCCAAGCAGCTTCGCGACAGCCCGATCGAGTATCCTTTCAAACCCTGGTCGGAGCGCTAGCCCGTCCTAATCTAAGATCAAACTCACCGCAGAGACGCAGAGAACGCAAAGCTGTTGTGTGTTTCCGTTAAAGAATTTCTCTGCGTCCTTTGCGTCTCTGCGGTGAATACGGTGTTTATGGACGAACACTGGCAATGAGAGTCATGGCTTCCGATAATTGTTAGACCTCTCCGCAGGCAGGAACCCCCGATCTTTTCCTTGGAAGACTTCTTCATTCGGAAGTTAACCTTTGTCCACGCTTACCCTTCACCTTGAGTGCCGTCATCATGCCGGATGCGGATATCGAGCGGGCGTGTGGTATCCAGATGCAGGTCCCGCTGCGGATAGGCGATCACGATGCCGGCCGCATTGAGTTTGCGGTTAATGGCCTGGTGCAGTTCACTGATCGTGGACAGGCGATAGTCGATTGAATCGATGAAACAACGCAGGTTCAGATTGAGTGAATTGTCTCCAAAGCCTTCGAAAGCGGTAAAGGGAGGAGGCTCCGGCAGCACATGTGAGTTTTCCTTCGCCGCCTCGGTAATCAGGATCATGGCCTGATCTACATCGCTGCCGTAGGCGACGCCGATGGCGATCACGATGCGGGTCACCTGGTCCGATAGCGACCAGTTTAGCAACCGCCCGGTGATGAATTCCTTGTTGGGTACCAGCAGTTCCTTGCGATCGCGCGTCTGAATGGTGGTTGCCCTGATCTGGATACGGGTGACATGGCCGTCGGTGTCTCCAACGCTGACAAAGTCGCCGACCCGGATGGGGCGCTCGAACAGGATGATCAGACCGCTGATGAAGTTGGCAACGATCTCCTGCAGGCCGAAACCAATGCCCACGCCAAGTGCCGCGATCAGCCACTGGACCTGACTCCAACTGCCGCCGAGCATGCTGACGACCAGCAGCGTACCCGCTCCCGCGATGAAATAACGCGACAGGGTGGTGGCTGTATAGCGGCCACCCGGCGACATGTGGATCACCTGCAGGAGGACAATCTCGAGCAAGGAGGGGAAGCGTTTGGCCGCGAGTACAGTGCCGATAGCGACGAGTATGGCGAGTATCGCATCCGCCAGCGTCAGGGGAATCTGTTGTGATTCCCCGTTTGTGACAATGACGTGATGCCAGAGCGTGATTTTGTCCAGGTAGGCGAATGCCGGCAGAACATCCGACCAGATGATCCAGACACCGATGATTCCGACAAGCACTATGGCCATGTTGAGAAGTTTGCGACTCTCATCACTCAGGGCGACCAGATCGACCACCGGTTCCTCCACGATATCCGCGATACCTTCCGCGCCGGGTACCGCTGTTTCCCGGGCCTGCGCCGCACTGCGCGCCGCCTCGCGCCGTTCGACCGCCGCCTTGAACGCCAGTCGGCGTCGCGTCAAGAGCAACCAGCGCACCACCATCTGGTGGACGATGACGAGCATCAGAATCAACCACATGGTTTCGATCAGGCTGCCTGTCAGGATACCGGCCGTGTAGTGGTAGCCGGCGACTGCAAGAACGGCCAGGGCTATGGGAACAGCCAGACTCATCACCAGCCACAGGTAGCGCAATCGGGCGAAAAGACTCGTCGGTTTACGCTCCATGTAGGTCTGCAGCGCACCCTGTCCGGGCGAGAACAGGCGATAAAAGAACAGGGCCAGCGTAGCCAGCACCAGAACGAAAGCCAGGCGCTCGATACCTGCGCCTGTTGGCAGCGCGTTCAGGTTCAGTGTCAGCACGGCAAGTAGAACCGCGGGCAAAAGGGTGAATATCAGACGGGCAAGCTGGCGACGCAGCATCGTCAGGCTCTGCTCTGGCCAGCGGAAATGCGCATCGGCAAGACCGCCCGGTGTGCAGAGTATGCGGAAAATCTGCAGATAGAAAAGCGCGGGCGCCACCCAGAGCAGTGCATGCGAAAGCGCCTTGGCCAGATCCGTGGCGTCGAGGGCTTCTCCGAGTTGCCAGCCCGAAACGCCCAGAAACAACGGCCAGGGAGTGGCCAGCAATAGCGTCAGGAGCAGTGCCTGGAATGTATAGCGAAATTTGTCGGTGCGTGGTTTGCCAATCTGATTGCCGGTTGCCCGGAGTAAATCGCGGAGTTTTACCGAACGTAACAGGATGATGCCCGCAAACGCCATGGGCAGCAGGAAGGAGAAGGGGGAATGCATTGCCCTGGCACCCAGGAGGTCAGCGGTTTCCATCCATTGCCGCGGAGACAGCAGCAGCATGAACTGGCCCGGAATTTCACGCAGGGTGCCCATGTCCGGCGCCTTGGCGCTGCGGATCCAGAGAAGATTCTCACTGATAAATGAATCGTAGTCATTGACCGTGTTGAACAGCTGGCGCTGGGCGAACTCAACTTCGCCCAGGGCGCGGAGGTAAGCCTGATTGAGCGTGATGGCCTGATTGAGGAGCGTTTTTCTGTTTGAGGCGAGCTGTTCAAGTTCTCCGCGAATATTCCGAACCTCTTCAGGCGCAAGACCGGCGGTCAGGCTGTTGATATAATCGGCAACACTGCCCAGTTCCTCGCGGTCCTCCTCATACTGAATCAGCCGCAGACCTGCTGCCGTGATCATCCGCTCACGTTCCCTGGTCTGCTTGCGAAACATGCTCGGGTTCGGTAACTCGCGTTGCTGTTCGTAGAGCACCTGTCCCAGCGCCTGGTTTAGCCCTGCCAGCTCGACCTTCTGCCGGGTAGTGCGGAATTCATTGCCAATCTGTTCTGCCAGTCTGTTTGTGGCGTCATCGTCGGCGCTTGCCTGTTCGATGCTGGTTGCCAATGAACCCAGTTCCTCACTCAGCATGGCGTTCTTCTGCGCAATTTTCTGGACCAGTGGATGCTTCCCTCTGGATTCGAGTTCTGTCTTCACGGCCGCCGTTCTGGCCTGTTGCGCTTCGGCTATCCGCCTTGCACTTAACAGTGTCTCAAGCAGTTGTATCCGCGTGCGCATGCGTTTCACACTGCTTGTGGCCTTGTCTCTTTGTGCCTCGAGCAGTTCGAGGCGCATCGGTGCGCTCAGCAGTTCCTGGTCGAGCATCTTGATCTCGGCGCCGAGCGCCTTGCTCTCGCTTTGCAGTGACCATTGTTGCGCCTCGATCAGCCGGGGAGATGTATCCGCAGTGGCCAGTTGTCTGAGCTCTACGGCAATCTTGTCCATGCGCTGCTTTGCCGCGGTGAGTCGCTTCCGCGCAAGGTTGGGTCGATCCGATTCCGACAGCAGGCGTTCCTGCAGGTCGGACAGTACGGCATCAACGGCAGCGAGGTTGGCTTTTTCCTTAAGCAGGATCTGAGAGACCTCGGCGAGCGGGGTTTTATCCGTGACGCCTGTGGTGATGTTTCCGCCAGACTGCTGCTGCTTGTCGAGTTCCTCGTGTATCGCTCTGGCCATGGCAGACGCGGATTCCCTTGCTTTCCGGAATTCACGGGCTGCACTGTCATGGGAACCAGCTTCTTTCAGATACGCCAGGGCGCTACGATACAGTTCGATCAGTTTTTTCCGGGTAGACTCATCCAGCTCGGTCGAGGCTTCGGCTTCCTGGATATTCGCCTGGAGGGTTTCCTGTGTAACGGTATTGGACAGTCGGAAGCTGGACGTATCCCTTTCCACCGCATAGGCAAGAGGGAATGGTGTCAGCAGGGCAAGCAAGGCCGCAAGCACAACCGTTTGTAACAGGATTTTCATTCGGTACTTTCCCGTCCGTGAGCCATGGCCGGACATGATAGCGTGAAGACGCTCGTGGTAGCGACCTGCGTGTGCTGTGGGTGATTTTAGTGAGGGTTACCCGGGGAGACTGATGTCAGTGACTGGATGCCGCTCTGATAGCCGCGGCGATCTCGCGGCTCAAGGTGGCAAGTGCCCGGCTCTGCGCAGCGACAATATTCGCATATGAGGCGTCCCCTGCCGGTTCAGTAATAACCGTCTTTTTCTGCGCGATGACTTCCCGGCTTTCTTCACGGTAGAGCTTCCAGTACGCGGACAGCACCACGATTCCGCTTGCGTCGGCATCAAACCGGGAAATCTCCGCTACCGCCTGGTAGTCTATCGCGGTCGAGCGTCCCCAGGGAAAGACGCTGACCTTGTCGGTCGGGACCAGTAGCGCCAGGTTCTGCGCGAGCACATTGGTTACGTTATCCTGCAGTGCCTCGGCCCAGCGATGGGTCTCGTTGTAGAACAGTTCATTGGCGCCGCTGCGTACGGCGATCCGGGGACGATCCAGGTACTTCGGAAGTTCTACGGGGCCGACACCGATAGCCGTTGCAAGGAGAGTCGGCTGCGCAGTCGTATCGGTTGCCACGGAGCTCAGGATATAGAACTTCGAGGGAGGGGTGGAAGCGCAGCCGGCCAGCACCGGGAGCACGACGGCAGTCAGGTACAGCGCAGGCAGATGTCGCATCAGTTTCCTCCAGAAAGGGTCTTGCCCCGTAGTATGGACTGCGGCTGGCGTTCGAGGAAATCAGTGAGATCGCGCACCGAACGCGCGGCGCTGGTGATTTCCGCAAGGGCGTTGTCGATGGCGTAAAGCAGTTTCTGGTCGCTCACCAGATGTTGCGCCGATTCCAGCGTGCTGCGCGCCTGCGTCATGGCGAGGCGCGTCTCATCCAGCGTGGCATGCATCTCTGCGCTCAGCGGTACGACCCGACTGTTGATAGTGCGCGCAAGCGAGCCGAAATCATCGAGTGCGGCGTGCAGCGACACAATGGATTTCTGCAATTCCGGAGACTTCACGAGCCGGTTGATATTCTCCAGGGTCTCGTTTAGTGATTGGATTGAATGGTGCAGTTCCGGCGAGTTGACCAGTTTGTTGAGGCCTTCCGATGTGGAAATGATGTTGTTCATGACCTGCTCTACGGGAAAGTCCTCGAGCTTCTTGGTGATCTTTTCAATCGGCGTGGGTATCGTCGGAATCTCCGGGTATCTGTCGTCACCCACCAGATCAACCGGCGTGCCGGGATAGAAATCCAGCTGAATGAACAGCTGGCCGGTCAGCAGGCTCTGTAGTTGCAACTGGGCACGCATACCGGCGTCGATCAGTTCGGCGAGTTTTTTCCTTCTGCTCTCGTTCATCTGTCCGATCATCTGCTCACTCCGGACGAAGTTCGCGGGATTGATCTCGATCGTGACCGGTATCCTGATGTCCGACCCGGATTCCCCCATGACCAACTGAACGTTGATTACCGTACCGATGTTGACACCGCGGAAATTTACCGGCGACCCGACGTTCAGCCCCTTGACCGAACCCTTGAAATAGAGCACGAAGCGCGGCTTCTGGACGAAAAGATCGCCGCTCCCGAGGAGCAGGACCGCCGTGACGGCCAGGATCACGGCGCCGACCACGAAGGCGCCGATGACGGTTGGATTGGCGTGTTTACTCATGTTTCACCCCGGTTGAGGAAGCTGCGCACCTTTGGGTCCGGGCATTCCCGGCGCAGCATGTTCGGATCGCCGCTGGCGATTATGGTTCTCGTTTCCGGATCCAGGAATACCGAGTTGTTGCCAATGGTGAAGATACTGGCGAGTTCATGAGTCACCACGACAATCGTCGCACCCAGGCTTGCACGCAGTTCCAGTATGAGATCGTCGAGCCGGCGGGAGCTGACGGGATCGAGTCCGGCCGAGGGTTCGTCAAAGAACAGGATATCGGGATCCAGCGCCATGGCGCGCGCCAGCCCGGCGCGTTTCTGCATACCGCCGCTGATCTCGGCGGGGTAGAACTCCTCGAAACCTGCGAGTCCGACCAGCGCCAGCTTGATTGACACGATCTCGCTGATCTCGGCCGGACTGAGTTCCGTATATTCGCCCAGCGGCAGTGCGACGTTTTCCGCCAGCGTCAGGGAACTCCACAGCGCACCGCTCTGGAACAGCATGCCGAAACTGCGTTTTACGGCCTCCTGTTCTTCCGGTCCGGCTTCCCAGAAGCTGAGGCCGTCGAAGTACACCTGCCCCTTTGCCGGCGACTTGAGACCGACGAGGTGGCGCAGCAGAGTGCTTTTGCCGCAGCCGCTGCCGCCCATAATGATGAAGATGTCGCCGCGCCGCACCGTGAAGTTCAGGTCATGCTGGATAACAAAGTCTCCGTAGGCCATGGTGAGATCGCGCACCGTGATGTGGGCTTCGTCTCGGGTAGGGGGCTTCAGGTCGGGTGTCATGTCAGATGCCCAACTGCTGGTAAATGATCGTGAGCAGGGATGCCGCTATGACGATGAACAGGATGCTGGTGACCACGGCGGAGGTCGTGGCTTGCCCGACGGCCTGTGCGCTGCGCCCGCACTGCATGCCACGCAGGCAACCGGCGAAGGCGATCAGGATGCCGTAGGTCGTGCCCTTGCTGATGCCCACGGCAAATTGGGTCAGGTCGAGGGAGTGGATCGTCTGATGGTAATACTCGAAAGTACCGATGTCGAAGGCCGTCTGGGCGACGAACAGGCCGGCGAGCATGCCCACCAGGTCGGAATAGAGCGTGAGCAGCGGCATGACCAAAATCAGCGCGAGCATGCGTGGCATGACCAGGAAGTCCATGGGTGCTATGCCGAGCGTCCGGAAGGCATCGATTTCCTCGTTGACCTGCATGGTGCCGAGCTGCGCGGCAAACGCAGCACCGGTGCGGCCGGCCATGATGATGCCGGTCATCAGCGCCCCCATTTCCCGGACCATGCCAATGCTCACCAGGTTCGCAATGTAAATCTGGGCGCCGAACTGCGCCAGCTGCACGGCGCCCATGTAGGCGACGATGAGACCAACCAGGAAGCTGATCAGCGACACGATAGGCAGGGCCTGTGGCCCGACGTCCTGGATAATCAGCAGCAGGTCCGCCCGGCGAAACTGCGCCTTGCCGCGCAGCAGCCGGCCGAAGGACAGTGTGATCTCGCCGAGGAAGCGCGCCATGTCCGGCGCCCCCTGCAGATACCTGAGGATGGTGGTGCCGATCTGCGCAAGCAGGGTCGTGTGTCCTGCGCCACGGCCCGTATCCTGCTGCGGAGGTACCGCCGCAGCCAGCTCCAGCAGGCGGCGGACGCCCTCGGGAAGGCCCTCGAGATCGGGCGCCATGTCTTGTTGCCGGGCTTGTCCGATGATGCGCGTGAGGAAGGTCAGCAGGGAGGTGTCCCATTGGGTAATATCGCCGCCGTCGAAGCGGATCTGACGGATGAGTGGCTGGCCTGTGATCTGCTGATTGAATTCGTCGATGGAAGGAATCCCGTCCTTCAGCGACCAGCCACCGGCCAGCCGGATCAGCAGAGAATCGGCCGTCGGCTGCGTGTAGCGCACTCTCGCCTGGCCGCTGGCGGTGTCTTCAGGTGCTTTCATCGATCTGTCCACGTGACCAGGTACAGCACAAGTCATGCCTTACAGGGCAGGAGGGGAGCAACGAGCTTCCAAAGACGGATTCACAGCGAGTTCCCCTTGCTCCCTTTGCCCGGCTGGTTATCTGGTATTGCTACTGACTGCACTGATTGGTGCTCGCCTCTGAACACCATTATTCACTGCAAAGACGCAAGGCTTGAGAAATAACGTATTAATCACAAAAAATTAAAAAACTTTGCGTACTCTGCGTCTTTGCGGTGAAAAATTTTCTTTATAAACGGACAGTGGTTGTTGACAACGAAATCGATTCGATGACCTCCTGAATTATAGTTGCACTTCGAAGCATGGGGTGCAAGCGGGAAGAGGTTACGAAGGAGAAGCAACCAGAACAGACGCCATTCATTTGATGTCGGTCATTCCCGGCAACGGCAGGGTGATGCCCACTGACCGGGTAGCACATACGATGGTCAGGTCATCCGCCAGCGGCTGGTTGAGTATTTCATCGAGTTTCTCCGTTAATGCCACAACCAGATTTTCGCGTTGGGAGGTCCGGAGGCATTTGCTTGCCAGGTCGATCAGTCCGCCTTCTCCGAGGCGCTCCCCCCGCAGGGTCTTGCCCTCGGTGATGGCGTCGCTGTAAAGAAGCAATGAGGCGCCCAGGGAAAACGGCAACTCGCGATTTTCATATGTGGAATCGTCGAACATGCCTAGCGGGAAACCCTCGCCGCTGCCGATCAGCGGTTTGTCGTGGTCCGGCGGGAAAACCAGCGGGCTGGGAGTCGCCGCGCCGGCATAGGTCAGAAGGTCTTTGGCAAGATCGATGACGCCATAGAACATGGTGGCATACTGACCTGCCGGCAGCAGCGGAGAGAGGCGTGCGTTGATGCCTTGCAGGTAGGCCGCCGGGTTGTGCTCCAGGTACTTCTCGCTTTCCAGCAGGGCATGCAGTCTGAAGGTATTCAGCGCGGCATTGATACCGTGACCCGAGAAATCCACCATCATGATGGCAACCCGGTTTTCGTCGATGCTTTTCAGACCCCAGAAGTCACCGCCCAGCTCCGAGCTCGGCTTGAATCGAGAATCCACGTGCAGCCCGTGGAGGTCGGAGACTGCACGCAATGTGGAGGTGTCCGGTAGCAGTACCGTCTGGGTTTCACGGGCGATGTTCAGCTCGTTCGCGATGCGTCTGCTATAGGCTTCGAGATCGTCCGTCAGCTGTTTGAGCGCATTGCGCTGGCTGATCAACCGCGCCTCGCTTGCCTGCAATTCCAGCTTCTGTTTATGCACCTGACGTATCCACAGACCGGCAAGTAACAGAAGCAGGGTCAGGCCGCCGCCGACCTTCCACAACAGCGAGTAATCGGTGATCGGGGCATATTCCACAGTAACCCATCGTTGCAGGATGGCCGTGTGTTCCTGCGGGGTGATCGTATCCAGCACCCGGTTTATGATCGCCGCCAGCGGTTTCCAGTCCTTGCGGACGCCGAAGCGGATCTCAACCGTCGGAACCTTGGCCGGCGCCGCAACCTTGAGGTTTGCCAGTCCCTGTTTGTGGATAAAATAAACGCCTACGGCCAGTGTCTCCACAAAGGCATCGGCCTGGCCCAGGGACACGGCCTGCAGGGCATCGAGCGGGGTGTCGAACAGGACGGGTTTGAAATTCGGGTATTCCCTGGTCAGGAACTCGCTGACCGCGTAGCCCTTGACCATGGCTACCCTTTTTCCAAGCAGGCCGTTCAGACCGTTGAGGTAGGGGTGGTCTGAGCGGGTGAAGATGACCGAAGGGATGCTCGTGAAAGGCTTGCTGAACGCCATGAAGTGGTCGCGTTCCGATGTTTCCAGCAGACAGGTAATCACATCGAGTTCACGCGACCTGACTTGATCCAGCGTCTCCTTCCAGCTGTGGCTGGGGATAACTTCGAACGTCAGGTGCAAGCGTCGCGCGACCAGGTCGGTATAGTCCTGGCACATGCCCGCATAGGCACCCTGGCTATCCATGAATTCAAACGGCGGCCAGGAGGGATCGGCGCCCCTGCGCAGGACGCTGGGGTGTGCCAGCAGCCACTTCTGTTCGTCCGGGTGAAGGTTGAATGTCTCGCCGGCTGATGCACCCGGTGTGATCCACACCGTGGTCAGGAACAGGAAAACGCAGGTCAAACACCATGTCCCGAGATGGCCTTTTGTTCGGCAATCGGGTAGTGGCGCAGGTTTCACGGGTGTCTCGCCCGATTGCGGGTACGGGATGATCATACCCCGGCTAAGATAGCACAGCGGCCCGAAGCAACTGAACCTCGAATCAACGGATCGGATGCCACGATAGTTACGCCAGGTTGTAGTGATCATCATCACCAGGTTTGGAGCGGAGGGCTGAAGTCATCGCAATCGCGATGAGAGTCCGGCCTCACGACGAATTTTGGGCAGAAGCTGCCATTATCCGCATTGCTGTTGTGGGGAGTAGGCAGGACGACGGGCACGGGTGATAATGCCCGAAGGTTGCACGATGTGCCGCCGGATAATCCCGCGCCTGCCTTCAGGCATTCGTCTGGTCAGGGTAGCGTCACGGCGGTGTGCGCAACCCTTGGACTTGAATCAGTGACTACAAGAAGAGAACACTCATGAAGTGGATACTGCGCCAGGTGCTACTGCTGCCGGCCATTGTACTGGCTCTGGTAGTTATGGTGACAGGCGCATTGTTCGTCCTCGATAACGAGGATTACCGCAGCGCCCTGGGTTGGGCAGCCGGTAGATTCCTGGATGCCAGTCTTGAGATCAAAGGGCCGTTCGAACTGTCCCTCGGACGTGAAACCTCACTGACGGCCGGTGATGTCAGTTTACACGCGAACGATGGCAGTTATTCACTGACGGTGGGTGAATTCCGGACCCGTGTCCGGCTCGACTCCCTCCTGGAGGGAATATACTGGATAAAGAGCCTGGATCTTGCCGATGTGCAGCTGGAAGCGAAGCAGGCGGCGGACGATAGCGGGTTTGACTTCCAGGGTATTACCATACCTGCATTCGTCATCGAGCAGGCGCGGCTGAATAACTTCAATGTTATCTACCACGAATCCAACCCTGACAAATCCCATACCCTTGACCTGCAGACTCTGGTCGTCGATGACGTCAACAACAGCGGACCGCTAGGCATTCAGGGCAGTGGTCAGTTCGAGAACCGGCCCTTCATCATCAAGGGCAGGGTGGATTCGCTCGTGCAGCTCATCGACGCCAGTCAGCCGTATGCGGTGCAACTGGACATCACGAGCGGCACGCTTGAGAGCCGTATCGAGGGCACGGTAGCCAGACCGCTCGAGGGTGAGGGGCTTGATTTGGAGTTGAGCCTCACCGACCCTCAACTCACCCGTACGCTCAGGCTCTGGAATGACAGCGCCCCGGAACTCGGCACCGTGAGTGCACAAATGTGGTTGCGGGGTGATTATGACAGACCGCGACTGGAGCAGATCAGTGCCCGCGTGCAGCGTCCCGGGGAACTCGATTTGAATGTGTCCGGCGAGATAACGGATCTCACGAATCTGGGGCAGCTGGAACTGCAGCTTGATGGCCAATCCAGCAATCCTTCCGTGATCTCCTGGCTGCTGTTCGATCGGCGGAACCGGTTGCAATCGCTCACGCTCAAGGGAACGGTTCGTGCCAGGGACGGGCAGTACCGGATTGAGGACCTGCAGGCACAGGCACTGACAGGCTCTGACGTGCAGGTCGAGGTCAGCGGAACGGCGGATATTCATAAAACGGTGAACCTCCCCCCTGCACAGGTCGCCGGACTGACGCTGGCGTTTGACTCGCCCACTACCAGAGCCCTGACGATGCTGACCAGTCAGGGTGGCGATGACATCCCGGAGTTCGGACGAGTCAAGGCGACTGCCCTCCTGGTGCCTTACCTCGATGGCATAGGTCTTGATAGAGTGAACCTCGATATCGGCGGGCCTGGACAGATCCGCGCGACGGCAAGCGGTTCGTTCGGGGTTATCCCGTTTTCCAGCATGGAAAAATGGTCTGGTTTCAATCTGATACTGGATGCGCGCGCGGGGAAAAGCACCTTGCTGAACAAATATCTCAAGCTGGAACTGCCGGAACTGGGTGCGGTTGCGGCCAGTATGCGGGTCCGGGGCGGAATGACCAGCGCGTCGATCGAGTCGTTGAAACTGACCGTTGGCAATCCCGACAATCCCGCCCTGCGCGCGAACGGCACTGTCCGGACCGGCTTTCGGCAACGCAGCACCACCATGGATATCGGCTTTGACGTCTCAACCGCCGGTTTAATCGCCGCAGTCAACAAG
>Ga0210097_1000564_pt1 | contig 11982 bp, 11 predicted proteins | sample Joice_CattailNLA_2_FD_185521 | JGI IMG/M metagenome (GOLD analysis project Ga0210097, IMG submission 185521) | Wetland microbial communities from San Francisco Bay, California, USA, that impact long-term carbon sequestration - Joice_CattailNLA_D2... | ecosystem: Environmental > Aquatic > Marine...
CATGTCGAACGCGCTGGCCGTGTTGGCGAGCAGCAAGCCGATCGCCACAAATACCACGCTGACTGTTATTTCCTTGTTTTGCACTGTTTCTGTACCTCCGAAAATTGAAATCAATCACCTTTAGGCAAACGTTGCACTGATCTGTCTCCCTGCTCCCTTATCCCACTAGCCGGTCATGACGTCAAATAAATGTATGGGCATGGAGATACCGGGCGGCTGCAACGACGGCTAATCCGCAGGCCGATGCCGGTTTGGCGAATGGCGGTCACGGACCGGAAGTCGCCGTTAACCGCTGGTTTATATTCGAGGAGTTGTAAGGCGACGACGGGTGGTATGGGGACTTTCGGGAATGTCGCCTGAACATGAAACCGAAAACCGCCCCGGCGCGGATCGACGCGCGTCAGCGGGTTTTCAGGATGAGGGCGGTCAGGCCAACCGGTTGATAACAGACAGGTAAAACAGTCAGCAACGACTATAACCCCGCGCGCGCAGGCCCGGGCGCGCATCGCCTGGTTGCGCATCGGCGCTGGCGGCGGGCGGCGGGCGGCGGGCGGCGGGCGGCGGGCGGCGCGGCGACTGGCAGACCTTCCACCAGCGCGCGCAGGTGCTGCGGCGGTAGCTCGACATGCATGCGGCAGCCCGGGGCCGGCAGGGGTTCGTTCCAGGGACGGTGCAGGTACAGCGGCGTGCCATCCGGCAGACGGCACTGCAGTTCGCGCAGGCCGCCGAGCTCGGTGACCCGCACGATGCGCACCGGCAGGCCCGGTTCGTCCACGCCGCGCAAGCGCAGGTGTTCGGGCCGGATACCCAGCCAGGCGGTCTCCGGCGCGACCTCGGCGGGCAGTTCCAGGCTGCCCCACGACCCGCTGACGCGGCCCGCTGCCAGCGCATGCACCGGCAGCAGGTTGCGCCAGCCCAGCACGCGCGCGGACGCCAGGTCGCGCGGATCGTCGAACACCGCCGCGGTGTCGCCGCTGCAATGCAGCCGGCCATCGACGATCACCGCCAGGCGATCCGCGACATAGCGCGCCTCCTCGATGTCATGCGTCACCAGCAGCACCGGCCGGTCGAACGCCGCCACCACGGCCAGCAGCTGCGCGCGCAGGCGCTGGCGCAGGTAGCTGTCGACAGCGGAAAACGGCTCATCCAGCAACAGCACGTCGGGCTCGCGCGCCAGTGCCCGCATCCATTTTTCCGCCGAGGAAACCCGCATGCAGGTATGCGAGTTTCCGGCGAGCACCGAGCACCGGCGCGTACTCGGGGAGCTGGAACGTTGCCGGCGGCGATCAACAGCGGCAGCCTGACGCTGGCACGCGCCGTGGTAGGCGGGCAGCTGCCCGGATGGTTCAGGCTGCATGCCGCGACCATGGACAGTGCGCTGGCCGCGCACGACCGCCAATTCAGCGCAGCAGGCAACGGACCTGTTGATGGTTGATGTGCGGGTACGGGCAACAGCAGACCTTTACTGCTATACGAAAACAGCCCGGAAAAAGACGTTTCCAGCGAGTACCAAGCCGATTTCCCGTGCCTGCTTGCCCCGATCAGCCCCGACAGTCCGGGAGGCGAACAGCCAGGCAGTGCAGCGTGCCCGTCATTTCGGCGAACAACGTGCTGGTGTCCGGCTTAAATCACACTCCATGCAGCAGTGACTGATAAACAGTATGGCTACGTCGTTTTACAAACGTCCGACGTCATCTGATGATTCGGTTCGCGACTGAAGGGCCTGGTTGTAGATTCGGTTGATGCTTTTAACGTAGTAGCGGGTCTCCGTATACGGCGGGATTCCGCCATAGCGCTGCACAACATGCTCTCCGGCATTGTAGGCGGCGAGCGACAGGTTGAGGTCACCCTCGTAGTGATCCAGCAACCAGTGCAGATAAGCCATGCCTCCCATCAGATTTTCAAACGGGTCCCAGATATCCTCGACCTCGAACCGCCTGGCGGTCGCCGGCAGCAATTGCATCAGACCACGGGCGTTCTTCGATGAGCGGGCATGCGGATTGAATCTGGACTCAACCTCGATAACAGCAAGCAACAGGTTCGCGTCCAGCTCGTAGCTGGGTGCGAGGATGCGGACCCAGGTTTCGATCGTTGCGCGATCCGGCCGCCTGTTCCGCAGTGGACAGCCGGGATCATCCACCGGTGTCGCACTGGGCAGCAGATCATCCAGTATCTTCTGTGAATGGGAATCGCCACGTTCGGCTGCCAGACGGAACCAGCCAGCCGCCCGGGCATCATCCGACGCCATCCCGCGGCCATTCAGGTACATCCACCCCAGATCATAGGCTGATTCGCCATCACCCTGCAGGGTGGCGATGCAATATAATCGGTAGGCCGATGCATAGTCCCGGTCCACACCCATGCCGTACTGATAGCGCTCGGCCTCCTCCCTGACGGTCACAGTTTCCAGGGCGAGGGCGGCCGCTGACGAGAGCATTGCCGGAAGTAACAGAAACAGCGCTGGTGAAAACCGTCTTTGCTGCAAAAACATGCCGGAGCCGCCTGTATACAAAAGACAAATTTATTATTTATCCAGCCGGAAGCTTGTTGGTGATTCCCGGCTGTACAGTTAAAGTAGACCACGATGCACCATCAATCAACACACCGGCAGTTAACTGTTCAGCACATCAGCATGTAAGGATGTTCTGACAAATGGAAAACCCGGCCTGACGTAACCGGGTTGAGACTCACGGAGTCGGATACGGGTTGAATCCGCAGCCAAACACAGATCAACAGCATCAAATAAAAAGCGGCGACCAAAGCCGCCGCCTCTTGACACCGCTTTCAGGGTTGCGTTCGATTACGTCTGGCTACCCCGATTAATCCCGGCAAGCCGGAGCCGAATAGCCAAACAGATAAACCGGGGTCAGATCCCAGTTTTCACTAATATTCCCCCGCGCCACCACCTGCTTCGTATGCAGCCGGTGTCTCCTCCGCCCGGGGCCGTCCGTCCTTGCCACGCCGTACCTGGCGTTGCGTCATGCGCTCAATCACGTCCTTGAAATCCTCCCGACCCAGGACAAGTTCCTGGTTCAGTGTATCCCGCAGTTCATGCAACTGACGGTCGTCAAGGTGATGGCGAAACAGTTCCCGACAGGCATACAGTCGCTCGTTCATGACGTCACCCAACCCAAGATACAATGGATGCGGACTGAGTACAGGGTTGACCTGGCCACGCGCATTTGCCGCATAGCTGGACCAGTGATATGCACGGGGATGCGCAACCATCCCTGCCCTGACAGGATTCATCTCAATGTAGCGCATGCACGTTAACAACCAGGCATCACTGTCAACCAGGCTGGCCTTGTAACGGCCCTCCCACAACGTGCCGGTTCGACGGTAGGTTCGATTGATGTACTGCACATACTTGCGGCCTGTGTCCTGCATTACACAGGAAATGCCAAACTCCTGTGCCGGCGTGATGAGCAAGTGTACATGATTGGTCATCAACACATAGGCATGCAGCCGGCACCGGTTACGTTGCAGAGCCGTGCCAAGATAGCCCAGATAGCGGCAATAGTCCGCCTCCGTATAGAAGCAGTGCTCGCGATTATTCCCGCGCTGAACGATATGCTGTGGCACACCTGGCAGATTGATACGGGGCTTTCGTGGCATGACACTCATCCCTGTGCTTGCCACCAGTCTGCTATATCGTCGCCCTCAAGACATCGGCAAATGTCGACTTCCTACTATAAGGGAAAACTGGGATCTGACCCCGGTTTTTACAAGGCACGCAGTGCGCTGGTCACGGGCTGGCGTGCCGCGTGCACGGCCGGGAACAGGCCACCCAGCAGGCCGATGCCGAGCGCCCACAGCAGGCCATTCAGAATCAGCCGCGGCGAGACCTGGAAGGCGAACACCACCTGGCTGAAGTTCGCGCCGAGGGTGGATGCCGTGTAGTTGTCGAAGGCCGCCCAGGCGATGCCGGCGCCGATCACGCCACCCGCGAGCGCCAGCAGCGCCGCCTCCAGCATCACCGAAATCACCACCGGCGTCGCGGAAAAGCCCAGCGCGCGCAGGGTGGCGATCTCGCGCGAGCGCGTGGACACCGCCGCGTACATGGTGTTGAGCGCGCCGAACACCGCACCGACGCCCATGATGGCCGCGATGGCCATGCCCAGGATACGGATCAGCCGGGTCAGGTCCTCGGACTGCGTGGCGTAGTAGTCGCGCGTGCGCTGCACGTCCACGGTCAGGCGCGGATCACTGCTCAACGCGGCCCTGAGTGTGTCGAAGGCCTCGGCGTCGGTCAGCTTGACCGTGACCGACTGATAGCCGTCGCGATTGTAGGCACCCTGCAGCACTTCGGGATCGCTCCACAATTCCGACTCGTGCGCATCACCCGAGGCGAACACGCCCACCACCGTCCAGTCCTGCAGACCCAGTCGAACCGTCCTGCCGACCTCCAGCCCGTCGAACTCGGTCCGGGCGCCCCTGCCGATCACCAGTTCGCGCTTGCCGGTCTCGAAGCGCCGGCCCTCGACAATGCGTGCATTGCTGCGCAATTCCCACACCCGCGGCCCCACGCCGCGGATCTCGACATTGGCATCGGTGCCGGAGCTGCGCTTGGGCAGGTTCGCGACCACCACCACCTCGGCCGAGGCGATGGGGTTGCCGGCGCTGTCCCGGAGTATGCCCGGGGCCTGCGCGATCAGCACCACGTCCTCCCGGCTCAGGCCGCTGTTGAGTTCGGCGCTCGCGCCCTTGCGCAGCACGATCGCGTCATCCAGCCGTCCGGCCTGGGCGAGCACGGCCTGAAAGCCCTCGCCTATCGCCAGCAGCGCGACCAGCACGCCGACCACGCCGGCGATACCGCCCACGATCACCAGCGCGGAACCCAGTCGTTGGGGAATGGTCGCCAGGCTCATCCAGGTGATCTCGAGAATCTGTTCCAGCCAGCGCATGCGCAGGATCTCCATCAACGCTCGATCAGGGCATCGACAATGCGCAGCCGCATCGCCCGCCACGCCGGCGGCAGGCCTACCGCCACGCCCAGCACCAGCATGATCATGAGGCCGGTCAACCAGGACTGCGCGCCCACAGCGAACGCGCCGCCGCGGAAGGCCGCGCTGAGTGCGCCCGCGCCAGCCATCGCCAGCAGCATCCCGACGCTGCCGCCGATGACGGCCAGCAGCAGCGATTCGCCAAGCACCAGCCACAGCACGCTCTGGTTGGAGAAGCCGATGGTCTTTAGCACCGCCAGCTCCGGGATGCGCTCGCGCACCGCCTGCGACATGGTGTTGCCGGTGAGCAGCAAAATGGTGAAAAACACCGCGCCCATGATCGAGCTGACGATCAGGCCGATATCGCCGATCTGCTTGGCGAAATCCAGGGTGAACTGCTTCTCGGTCTGGGTCCTGGTCTCGTCGGCCGAGTTGGCGAACAGGCGGTCGATGGCCTGGGCCACCTGCTGGGCGCGCCCGGGGTCATCGACCTTCACCATGTACCAGCCGACGGTGCCCTGTCCGAAGGTGCGGCCCTCGTCGAAATAGTCGTAGCGGAAGAGCATCTGGTCTTCCTGGTTGCGGTCGCGGGCCTCGCGGGTGTGAAAGATGCCGACCAGGTCGAAGGTCCAGGTATTGTCGCCGTTCCTGTGCGGAAAGATGGTCGCCTGCAGCGGGATCCTGTCGCCGACCTTGAAGCCGTAGCGTTTGGCCAGGTTGTTGCCGACGATGGCGCCGGTGCGGGTGTCGAGGAATGCCTGCCGCTGTTCCTCGGGCAGCACGAACTCGGGATACATGTCCAGGTAGTCCGGACTCACGGCGAAGTTGGCAAAGAAGTTCTTGCGCTCCTGGTAGATCCCGCCGAACCAGTTGGCGAAAGCCACCTGCTCCACGCCCGGAATACGCCGGATCTGCGCCAGGTCCGCGTAGGGCAGCGGCTGGATGATCGACAGCCTGGAACTCACCACCAGCCGGCTCGCACCCTCAAGGCTGTCGCGCACGGTGAAGGCGACGCGCACTGCATCGAGCATGCCGAACAGCAGAAACGCGACAATGATCGACAGCAGGGTCAGGATGGTGCGCACCTTCTTGCGCAGCAGGGCGGCCCAGACCAGCGGCAGAAACTTCATGGCCGGCTTCGGGTCACGACCCGTCTCCTGCGAGCGTGCCCTTGTCCAGATGCAGCCGGCGATGCGCGAACCCGGCCGCCTTGGGGTCGTGGGTCACCATCACGATGGTCTTGCCGTGCTCGCGGTTGAGCTGCTGCAGCAGACCCATGATCTCGTCGGCCGTGTGACGGTCGAGGTCGCCGGTCGGCTCGTCGCACACCAGGATCTTCGGATCGGACACGATGGCACGTGCGATGGCGACGCGCTGTTCCTGACCGCCGGACAACTCTCCCGGCCGGTGTTGCGCACGATCGTCGAGACCCACCAGCGCCAGCGCAATCGAGGCATTGCGCCTGCGTTCACGGGCGGAGAGCCGGGTCAGCAGCAGCGGCAGTTCGACATTCTTTTGCGCGCTGAGCATCGGCAGCAGGTTGTAGAACTGGAACACGAAACCGATATTGGCCGCCCGCCACCTGGCCAGCTGGCCGCTGTCCATCCGGTCGATGCGCGTGCCCGCGATCTCGATGCTGCCCGCGCTCACCCTGTCCAGCCCCCCGATGAGGTTGAGCAGTGTGGTCTTGCCGGAGCCCGACGGCCCCATCAAGGCGACAAAATCGCCTTGCGCGATGTCCATGTCAATGGAGTGCAGCACCTCGATGTTCTGCTTGCCACGCTGGTAGCTCTTGGTGACGCCGCGGAGAGTGACCAGATTGTCCATGTTTGACCTCGCCGGGCTTCGAGCGCAGGGGCGCTCTCAGCCGGGTTGCTCCGTTTTCACCGCGTCCCCGTCCTGCAGACCGGCAGGCGGCGCGAGGATTACACGCTCGCCGTCGCTCACGCCGTCGAGCACCTGGCGCAGGTCCGAATAGGCCTGGCCCAGCGTCACCCGGCGCAGCCGGGCGCGCCCGTCGGCCACCACGAAGACCTGCTGGCTGTCCCCCTGAGCGCGGATGGCATTGGCCGGGATCAGCACCCCGGCCGGTGCCTCGGGCTGCGCACCGGTCCGGGCAGCGGGTGTGCCGTTGTCGAGAAACGCGACGCGCGCACCCATGTCGGGCACGATGCGCGCATCCTTCACATCGATGCTGAGACGCACCTTCACCGTTGCCTTGCTGCGGTCGGCGGCCGGAATGATCGCGATCACCCGGCCGGGAATCTTCCAGTCCGGATAGGCATTGAGCGTGGTCTGCACCGGCTGTTCGGGCTGCACGCGCCCGATGTAGGCCTCGTTGACCTCCACCTCGATCTCCAGCGAATCCATGTCCACAATGGTACCGATGCCGGTACGGGTATACCCGCCACCGGCGGAGAACGGCGACACGATCTCGCCCGGCTGCGCCGCCTTGACCGTGATCACCCCGGAAAAGGGCGCCCTGATCACGGTGTTGTCCAGCGCGACCTGTGCGACCTCGACACCGCGCCCGGCCACATCCACCTGGCGCTGCTGGGTGACGATGGCCGCATTGCGGGTGTCGACCAGGGTGCGTGCGTCATCGGCCGCCTGCTGACTGGTGAGTTCGCGTGCCAGCAGGTCCTGCTGGCGTTCAGCATCGCGCCGCGCCTGGGTGAGCAGCAGACGCAGCCCCGACAGCTGCGCGCGCGCCGCTTCGAGTTGCGCCTGCGCCAGTTCGAACTGGGCCTGCGCGTCGGTGTCGTCGAGCCGCGCCAGCACTTCGCCTGACTGTACCTGCTGGCCTTCCTCGATCAGCACCTCGGTGACCTGGCCGGTCACCTTGGCCGAGACCGTGGCCTGCCGTCGTGCGGTGACATAGCCGGTGGCATCGAGCACGGACGTGCTGCCCTGGACGCCGTTCAGCGCCTGTGCCGTCGCGGTCGTGACCGTGAATAGCCTGGCCCCGGCCAGCCAGTACCAGGCGCCGAGCGCCGCGACCAGCACGATCACCAGCCCGATGACCCACGGCAGCGCCGGCCTCGCGCCCGTGTCGCGCGCGCTTTCGTCGATGTGCAGCTGTTTCAGGAGTTCCGTGTTTTCCACGCGGGCGGTTTCCTATGCAGTTCCGGGCCAGGCTTTGCTGAACAGGGCGATCCGTACCCGCTGGCGGGCATTGATCCCGGACAGTGACCTGCCATAGCGCAGCCAACCCGGCCGGGGGATACTTTACCATTCCTGGCGGCGTGCATCTGCCGGCGCGGATCAACCGATGCGATTGTGACACTACGTTGAGGCAGGCGTTTGGTTCAGAGTCAGAATTAAGAGGTTGCCCGTCAGCCGGCTATATTGTCGTCCTCAAGCGGAAACCGGGGGAGTCCATACATGGTATTTAGTTAAACCCTGACCCGGGCAAATAGCTGCCAAATCACGCGGAAGGCATGGAATTGCTAGTGACTATTCCGTGTTTTTCCGTGTGCTTCCGTGGCCAATTGTTTGTTTAAACACACAACATTCACCTAAGTAAGTGCCATTCGGGGCTGACCCCTTGCTCAGCCCGGCGGGCCAGCCAGCAATTCCACCCGCACATCCATGGCGCTGAACATGGCCGGCGGTCCAAACTGATGGTAAACCGCAACGTCGGCGGCATCGCGTCCGTACGCCACTGCCAGTCGCCCGCCGCGTAGCGTACCCACCGTGGGGTCGAACGTGTACCAGCGGCCGCCGATGTACGCCTCGAACCAGGCATGGAGATCCATGGGCTCAAGCCCGTAGAGGAATCCGACCACCAGGCGCGCGGGGATACTGATACCACGGCATAGTGCGATGCCGAGATGGGCCAGGTCGCGACATACCCCCTCACGCTGCATATTCACCTCGACAGCGGAAAGTGGAAATGCGCTGGATCCGGGCTTGTACCGTATCGAGGCCCGGATCCAGTCGCTGATCCGGGACACCTGGTCGTAACCGAGCCGCACCCCGTCCACTATGTCTCGCGCGAGATTACCGAACCGGTCCGATTCGCAGTAGCGGCTCGGGAGCAGATAGAGCAGGACCGCGTCCGGGAGATTCTGGATTTCCACGAAGCAGGCACCGGGGTCCTTGTCCACTGCATCCGCGGTCATTACATCGGCTGCGGTATTGACGGAGAAATTCCCGGCCGGCGCCACCAGGCGCTGGCAAAGATTGCCGAAGATGTCCGTATACTCCACCACCGGAACACTGGGAGACAGTGTGTAGACCTCCCGCGCCACCCATTGCTGCAGGCCGCTGCGGGGACGCAGCATGAGGATCAAAGGGGTCGAGTCGCCCATTTGAAAGTTGAGATTACAGGTAGTCCGGATCCACATTGTAGACAGTAGTTGCGACTCGATCAGGGAGTCAGCGGCTTGATGGCGGTGTCAATTCAGGTTCAAACCATGAACGATCCCTCCAGGTTTGCCTGACAGCCTCCAGGGTTTGCATGTTCGTTCTCCCGAAGCACCATGCCCCGGCGGGTGCGCCCAGTATTGTAGTAATTCACCTGCGTGTCCAGTTCGGTCCAGGGAAGATCACGATCCGCTATTCAATATACCCTCCGCCCCCGCTTCCATCCTGAAGCACCGGCCCCGGCATGATGAGTTGCATTTACCTGCCACCTGTCTTCACCAGCCAAACCATGGTTACCCGTTGCCTTGACTGCAATCCAAGCTCGCGCTTGACTGGATTCCGAAAATAATCGTGTACTGATGTTTCTGCTTCACAGCAGAAAATGGCAACAGGTCCACTGCGCAGCATTTGCCACCGCCGATGCAAAATGACACGGGCGCGCTGCTGTGCGGATGTCCGGTCACCCAACACGCGCGGAACTTCAGCGTGGTCCGGGCGGCTGCGGGGTCGCCCGGTCTGCGAACACATTGCGCTGACCTCCCGCGGGTCAGCTCGCCGCAATCCTGCGGGACACGTTTCGGTATCAAACCGCAGGCACTTCATCAATTAATATGATGAGCTATTCCCGTGGAAAGGCCTATAGTTGTAACTACAATCATCTCCACATCCTCTACCGTCAACCGGTATCTCCGGAAAAGGATGGTGTTTCCGCAGGGAGCGGCGCATATCGCGCAGTCTTGCAAGCGGCAGGCGATGAGTTACAGGAGTTCAACATGTCCACACTATCACCCGCCCGAACAACACCCGCGATCAGGTTCGAATTCCTGAACTGGATCGCTACCGACCCAATGCCGCGCGATCAGGCCCAGAGCCACCGGCTGCATGAGCCGGAGCATCGCATCAACACCATCGATCCGATGACGGGTGACGATATCGAAAACGTTACGAGTCATCCCTCCCTGGTGGACGGCAACCTGACCATGTATTTCGAAACAGTGGCTACCCGCAAGGCGTACCTTGATATGCCACTCGATCATCCCAACCTGCAATTGCCATACCCGACCACAGATGACGACGACCGCGGCGGCTAAAATCCCCGGAATGAAATCTTTCGCAGGAATCCCCGTCAGATCACCGTTTTCCGGACTATAGCCGGCATCCGGGATCCCGGTGGGTAATGCGGGCCAGCCGGATGAAACTCACGCGCTGGTCATGTGAATACACTGCCAGTGCCTGTCGCCGGATCGTTAGACCTTCAGAGGTGGCCGCGAAAAATCTTCAAAAATCATCCGCTGCCAGGGTGTACGCATAGGATCCCCTGCCGCCGCGCACATAGACCTTGTCCGCAACCTCATGGATCCGCTTCCGGGCGGCATCGAATGCCTGCAGAAATCCCGTTTCGGCGCTGCTCATCTCCGGACAGAGCCGTTTGAGGGCGCCCGCTTCAACAAAGAATGAAACCTCGATGGCGCTGTCATATCCCCAGAAGCAGACGCAGCTTCTACCGGCATCGAAGCTGCGGCAGGGGTTCGGAAAGTTCAACCTCATCGCCGTGCACCGGAAGCCTGGGCCGGATCGACATCGCCACCCGGCAGGATACGCCCGTGCCGGACCCGGCCCCCGGGATCCGGGGATGTGGTCCTCCCTCCGCCCCGGGGGCCGCCCTGGCCGCCGCTGTCATGCGCGATGGCAGCGTGATCCCTTCTGCTGTGTATGTTTGAAGCCACGCAGTGATGAACGATCATCCCATCGTCTTCACCGCGTTCGACAGCCAGACGGTCGGCCGCTTCCCGGGACGGGTCGCCGGTAGCGGGCTTGTCCTGTGCCCGTTGTGTCGCGGCGCTGTTCAATAGCTGGTGCCGAACGATTCGTCGGTGGCGTTTGCGGGCGTGCGCAGGTTGGCCAGGCGGCTGCCTTGCGTAACCGGGCCGCCGGCGAACAGCCGGTACAGATATCTGTTTCCGCCCTGGGCGGAGAATGCCCGGTTGAGGGCCCGGGCCGTTGTCCTGGCAAATCTCGGCAGGCCGTGTTCCAGATACTGCTTGCGCAGGTAAACAATTACGTCCCAGTGTTTGTCGGTAAGGTCGATGCCTTCGCTCTTTGCCAGATGGATGGATTTATTCCGGTTCCAGTCCTGGTCGTTCAGCTCTGCCTGGCGAATGCCCGCGTACAGACTGAATGTTTCCGAGTCCTGGGCGTTGTTGATAAATTGTGTCATGGGCTTTTCCTTGATGAATGAAGCAAACGGTGCGGTGTGCCTGTTCCCTGCCGGCAGCAGGTTGTTGCACAACGGTGGAGGCAGATCGGAGCCCGCGAGAAGTGGGAATGACGGGCAACAACGACCGTTTGGTCAGTGTCGTGCGGCAGAGAGACTTGCATGGTTACAGACCTGTTATGAAAGTAAGCATCCTCCCTTTGCGCCGGTAAAGCAAATCAATTGAACTGATGAGAAGTGTCAGTCACCTTTTACCTTCGTGGGCAGACGCCTTTCTGGCACATGAACATCAACAGGGTACCGCCCCCTTTTTGCCTGTCAGGAATACCTTTCAACACAAATCCACCTCGACGTAGTGCTCCCGGCGGTCGTCCACAAGCGGAATGATGCCATGCGGCCGCCCGGCATCATCCACGACGATTCCATCTGTCACAGCACCGTCTACCGTCACACGGC
>Ga0210097_1000574_pt1 | contig 11875 bp, 11 predicted proteins | sample Joice_CattailNLA_2_FD_185521 | JGI IMG/M metagenome (GOLD analysis project Ga0210097, IMG submission 185521) | Wetland microbial communities from San Francisco Bay, California, USA, that impact long-term carbon sequestration - Joice_CattailNLA_D2... | ecosystem: Environmental > Aquatic > Marine...
CGGGCTTTTTGTGCGAGTCCTACGAATACCTGCGCCCGCAGGCCAAGAAAGCGGCAGACCTCAAGACCCTGCAGGAAAAAACCTTTTACGGCATCGAGAAGAAAAGCCTCGCCTACGTCATCGCGATCATGAACATGATCCTGCACGGCATCGAGACGCCGAACATCGTCCATTCCAACACGCTGGCGATCAACCTCGCCGACGTGCAGGACAAGGACCGCTTCGACGTGGTCCTCGCCAACCCGCCGTTCGGCGGCAAGGAGCGCAAGGAAGTGCAGCAGAATTTCCCAATCAAGACCGGCGAGACCGCCTTCCTGTTCCTGCAGCACTTCATCAAGATGCTTAAGGCCGGCGGCCGCGCGGGCGTGGTGATCAAGAACACCTTCCTCGGCAACACCGACAACGCCTCGGTGAGCCTGCGCAAACTGCTGCTGGAAAGTTGCAACCTGCACACCGTGCTGGATTGCCCCGGCGGCACCTTCCAGGGCGCGGGCGTGAAGACCGTGGTGCTGTTCTTCGAGAAAGGCGCCCCGACGCGCAAGACCTAGTACTACCAGCTCGAACCCGGCAGGAACATGGGCAAAACCAACCCGCTCAACGATGCCGACCTGGCCGAATTCATTGCACTGCAAAAAACCTTCGCCGACTCGCCCAAAAGTTGGAGAGTGGATGCCGCGGGCATAGACCCTGTCACTTTCGATTTGTCGGTGAAGAATCCGAACGGCAATGAGGCCGTGGTGCATCGCAGCCCGCAGGACATCATGGACGAGATCGCCGCGCTGGATGCGGAGAGCGCGGAGGTGTTGGCGGACATCAAGGCGTTACTGTGAAGGCAGGGTGGCAAACAAGGAAGCTTGGCGAGCTTCTGCAAATTCAGAATGGTTACGCTTTTGACTCCAAAAAATTTTCACCTTCTGGAGAAATGCCGCTCATCCGAATTCGAGACTTGAAGACTGGCATCGACACCGAAACAAAATACTCAGGCGACTACGACGAGAAGTACGTGGTTAGATCAGGTGATTTTCTTATCGGGATGGATGGCGAATTTGGATGCTACGAGTGGAAAGGAAAACCGGCGTTACTGAATCAGCGAGTTTGTCGACTTCAGGATTTTGACACGGCGCTATTGCCGCGCTTTCTGTTTTACGGCGTCAATAGCCACCTGAAAGAAATTGAGGATATCACCGGTTTTACGACGGTGAAGCATATTTCTTCCCGACAAATTCTTGATATTGATTTTCCTTCACCTCCATTTTCCGAACAGCAGCGCATTGTCAGCATTCTCGACGCAGCGTTTGACGGCATCGCCACCGCAAAAGCCAAAGCCGAACAGAACCTGCTAAACGCCCGCGCCCTGTTCGAAAGCCACCTGCAATCCGTCTTCACCCAGCGCGGCGAGGGGTGGGTGGAAAAGAAATTGAGCGATGTGTGCGCTATCACCTCAACTCTTGTTGATCCGCGCAAAGATGCGTTTCTCGATCTGACTCACGTCGGTGCAGGAAACATCGAATCACAGATTGGCGCCTTCGTTGATCTGAAAACTGCGAAGGAGGAAGGTTTGATCTCCGGCAAATTCCTCTTCGACGGATCAATGGTTCTTTACAGCAAGATTCGTCCTTTCCTCATGAAGGTGGCGCGTCCGAATTTCAACGGATTGTGCAGCGCAGATATGTATCCCCTTACACCGTTTCCGAACGAAATAACTCGCGACTATCTGCTCCATTTGTTGTTGAGCAAATCCTTCACCGATTATGCGATTCAAGGCTCTGCTCGCGCAGGTATGCCGAAGGTCAATCGCGAACATCTTTTCGAATATCGAACTTGGCTGCCTGATGTGAAAGTACAGAAGAAGCTGACTGCACAACTCGATGCACTTCACGAAGAAACCCAGCGCTTGGCATCCCTCTACCAGCGTAAGCTCGCCGCCCTGGACGAGCTGAAGAAGTCGCTGCTGCATCAGGCGTTCAGCGGGGCGTTATGAAAGAGAAAGTTTGTATCCATCCCTTGACTTAATGTATACAAACACATAGACTTTGTTTACATCTTTAAAAAGATAGATACAAACCGTGAAACGTGTCGAGCTGGGCAAAAATATAGCGCAACCACAGGGGTTTAAAGCCTTTGTCCCGCGCCCGTTCCCGCCCAAGGAGGGGTTTGATTGGGATACGCACCTGCTGAAAAAAACGGATCAGGCCACGCGCTTGCTGGGCAAGCTGGATGGCATCACGAAGCTGTTGCCCGACGCCGACTTTTTCCTGCTGATGTATCTCCGGAAAGACGCGGCCTCCTCAAGCCAGATCGAGGGGACGCAGGCCACGATGATCGATGCGATCGAAGCCGAGGCAAAAGTAAACACCAATATTCCCAAGGATGTGGATGATATTTTGCACTATATCAAGGCGCTGAATTACGGGATGAAGCGGATGGTTGACGATGATTTTCCGGTTTCCCTGCGTTTTGTGCGCGAGCTGCACTCAAAGCTGATGGATCAGGCGCGCGCAACCCACTTTTCCGATCCCGGAGAATTTCGCAAAAGCCAGAACTGGATAGGTGGCACGCGCCCGGACAACGCCCGTTTTGTCCCGCCCCCCGTTGCGGAAATGCACAGGGCGCTGGATGATCTTGAGCGCTTCATGCATGCGGACGATGCGACGCTGACGCTGATCAAGGCAGCGCTTATCCATGCCCAATTTGAAACCATCCACCCCTTTCTCGATGGTAATGGAAGAACCGGCAGAATGCTGATCACGTTCTATTTGTGGAAGGAAGGGTTTCTTGAAAAGCCGGTGCTGTTCTTGTCCTCCTTTTTCAAAAAACACCAGGAGTTGTATTACGAAAAACTGCTCGGTTATCAGAAGCACGGTGCGGTGGGTGACTGGACCGGCTTTTTTCTCGAAGGTGTCATTGAGGTTGCCAATGAAGCCATAGAAATGGTGGACAAGATTACTGCGTTGCGTGAAAAAGATATGGCAAGAGTGCAAAAGCTCGGGAAACGCTCTGCAGAGAGTGCGGCGCTCATGTTGCCCAAATTATACGGGCAGCCGGTTGTCAATGTTGCGCTGGTGCAAAAATGGACCGGTTTTACACGTGCCGGTGCACAAACTGTCATCAATCGTTTTATAGAGATGGGTATTTTGTCTCCGAAAGATATAGATAAGAAATACGGCCAATCCTATATCTACAAAAAGTACATCGATATCTTTGCGGACAGCAAGTAACAAGCAGATGAACGAAGCCGAAACCCGCGCCGAACACATCGACCCTGCGCTGAAAGCCGCAGGCTGGGGCGTGGTGGAGGGTAGCCGCGTGATGCGCGAATACCGCATCACCGAGGGTCTGGCGCAGGCCAAGCAGTATGCGGGCAAGATCGGCGCACGCTTTACCTACGCCACCAACGGGCTGCGCATCTATGGCGTGGACATGGTCAGCGGCACGGAGGGCGATGTCGCGGCTTACCCTTCACCGGATGAGCTATGGAGCCGCACCTTCGCCGAGGCGAACGACTGGCGCGAGCGTTTCGCCGCCGTGCCGTTCGAGAACAGGGGCGGGATGTGGGGCTCGCGCTACTACCAGGACAGCGCAATCAACAATGCGCTGGAAGCCATCGCCGACAACAAGCAGCGCATCCTGCTGACGCTGGCGACGGGGACGGGCAAGACGTTTATTGCGTTCCAGTTGGCGTGGAAGCTGTTTCATGCGCGCTGGAGCTTGGCTAATTGGAAGACGGGCAACCGTGATGCGGGGCGCAGGCCGCGGATTCTGTTTCTCGCCGATCGCAACATTCTGGCAGATCAGGCGTACAACGCGTTTTCCGCTTTTGAGGATTCCGACCCCGCTCGCTGGTGCGCATCGCGCCGGATGACATCCGCAAGAAAGGGCGCGTGCCGAAGAACGGCAGCGTGTTCTTCACGATCTTCCAGACCTTCATGAGCGGGCCGCCGAAGGACGGGCATTCTTCGCCGTACTTCGGCGAATACCCGCCGGACTTTTTCGATTTCATCGTCATCGACGAATGCCATCGCGGCGGGGCGAACGACGAAAGCAACTGGCGCGGCATCCTCGAATATTTCCCACCTGCGGTGCAGCTCGGCCTGACCGCGACGCCCAAGGTGGCGGATAACGTGAACACCTATGATTACTTCGGCGAACCGGTATATGTGTATTCGCTGAAGGAAGGCATCAACGACGGCTTCCTCACGCCGTTCCGCGTGAAGCAGTACGCCACCACGCTGGATGAATACCGTTACACCTCGGACGACAACCTGATCGAGGGCAAGATCGAGGCGGGCAAGCTGTATGAGGAAAAGGATTTCAACCGCATCATCGAGATCGAGGCGCGTGAAAAATATCGCGTGAAGCTGTTCATGGACGCGATCAACCAGCGCGAGAAGACGCTGGTGTTCTGCGCCAACCAGGCGCACGCGCTGGCGGTGCGCGACCTGATCAACCAGATGAAGAGCGCCAGCACCGATCCGAACTATTGCGTGCGGGTGACAGCGAACGACGGCGAGCGCGGCGAACAATTCCTGCGCGACTTCCAGGACAACGAAAAGAGCATCCCGACTATCCTGACTACCTCGCAAAAACTTTCCACCGGCGTGGATGCGCGCAACGTGCGCAACATTGTGCTGATGAGACCTATCAATTCGATGATCGAGTTCAAGCAGATCATCGGGCGCGGCACGCGGCTGTATGACGGCAAGGACTACTTCACGATTTACGATTTCGTGAAGGCGCATCATCTGTTCAATGACCCGGGATGGGACGGCGAGCCGATTGAGGTGGGTAGCGGCGGCGACAAGGAATTCTCGCCGACTGTTCCGAAGCCGCAGCCGAATGCGAAACAAACGAATGCTGAATATAAGGCGATCAAAAAAATTCGGGTGAAATTGCGCGACGGCAAGGAGCGCACCATCAAGCATATTTCGGTGACGACCTTCTGGGGGCCGGACGGCAAGCCGGTTTGCGCTGTGGAATTCCTGACGCTGCTGTTCGGCGAGTTGCCGGAGTTCTTTAAGGATGAGGATGAGTTGCGCGCTCTCTGGAGCTTGCCGGACACGCGCATGAAATTGCTGGAAGGACTGGCGGAGAAAGGATTCGGCAGGGATCAGCTGGGCGAGATGCAGAAGATCATCGATGCCGAGAACAGCGATCTGTTTGATGTCTTGGCGCATGTGGCTTTTGCTCTGCAGCCGATTACCCGTGCGGAAAGGGCGGGCGTTGCGCGCGGACAGATACACGACCATTTCGGCAACAAGCAGGAGGCGTTCCTCGATTTTGTGCTGGCGCACTACGTGCAGGAAGGCGTGGAAGAACTGGCGCAAGAGAAACTCACCAAGCTGCTTCGCCTGCGCTACCATGACTCCATACCTGATGCGGTCGCCGATCTTGGCGGCAATATCGATGCAATCCGCAATCTGATTTCAGGGTTCCAGCGTTATTTGTATCAGGATTTGGCGGCTTCAAATCAGTAAATGCAAAGAAATGAAATTGAATGAACAAAGCCGATAACATGATGAACGCCATGCCCCGTGAAAAATCCCTGATCCTCGCGATGCTGGCGCTGCTGCTGATCATGGCGCTCTCCGCGATCCATCCCTACGACCGCACCACTTGGTTCATGGAAGTCGCGCCGATCTTCATTGCGCTGCCGGTGATGATCGCGACCTTTCGCCGCTTTCCGCTGACCACGCTGTTGTATGTGCTGATCTTCATCCATGCGCTGGTGCTGATCGCGGGCGGGCATTACACCTATGCGCGCGTGCCGCTGGGTTTCTGGATCGAGCATGCGTTCTCGCTGAGCCGCAATCCCTACGACAAGATCGGCCACTTCATGCAGGGCTTCGTGCCGTTTTTGGTGACGCGCGAGATCCTGCTGCGCGGCGGTTACCTGACCAGCCGCCGCATGGCCGCATTCCTTTCCGTTTGCGTGGCGATGGCGATCAGCGCGTGGTACGAGTTGATCGAGTGGTGGTCGGCGCTGGCGCTGGGCCAGGGCGCGGATGAATTCCTCGGCACGCAGGGTGACCCGTGGGATACCCAGTCCGACATGTTCTTCGCCTTCATTGGCGCGATCACCGCGTTGGTGATCATGTCGCGGCTGCACGACCGCATGATGGATCGCCTGCCCAAAACCCGATGATCTACTCCTGCAAAGGCGAAACATGCATCGCCTTCGCAACCACCGCGCGGGTCAGATGCGGTGCGAACAGCTCGATGAAGTCGTAGGTGTAGCCGCGCAGATATTCGTTCTGTCGTATCGCGATGCGCGTGGTGCTGGGTTTGAACAAATGCCCAGCGTCCATCATGCGCAACTGCTTGTCGCGCTCCGGGATGAAGGCCATCTTCGCCAGTATCCCTATCCCCAATCCCAATTCCACATAGGTCTTGATCACGTCAGCATCGATCGCGGTCAGCGCGATATTCGGCTGGATGCCGGCGGCCTCGAACGCGGCATTGATCTTGTTGCGTCCGGCGAAGGCGAAGTCGTAAGTGATGATCGGGTATTGCGCGATCTTCGCCAGCGTCAACTTCTTTTCATTCAGCAGCGGGTGATGCAGCGGTGTGATCACGCAATGGCTCCATTCGTAACAGGGCAGCGTGACCAGATCGTCATACAGCGCCAGGCTTTCGGTGGCGATGCCAATGCCGGCTTCGCCGCTTAGCACCTGTTCGGCGATCTGGGTGGGGCTGCCCTGGTGCAGGCCGAGTTTCACGCCGGGATAGCGCTTGATGAATTGCTTGACCGTGGGCGGCAAGGCATAGCGCGCCTGCGTGTGAGTGGTGGCGATGGTCAGTTCGCCGCTGTGCTGCGAGTGGAATTCCTCTGCGACCTGCTTGAGGTTGCCGGCATCTTGCAACATGCGCTGCGCGATCTCGAGCACGGCTTTGCCCGGCTCGGTGATCGCGACGATGCGTTTGCCGTTGCGCACGAAGATCTCGATACCCAATTCCTGTTCCAGAAGTTTGATCTGTTTGCTGACTCCCGGCTGCGAGGTGTAAAGCGCGGTGGCGGCATCTGAGATGTTCAAACTCTGGCGTACTACTTCGTTGAGAAACCGTAATTGCTGCAAATTCATTTTGCCTTTTCCTTATATCAATAGGCTATAAGATACTAACATAAAAGTATTTTGGGATATAAGTAGTGCAGCCTAGAATCCGTTCCATAAATTGCAAAGAGCGGTAATTCATGGACGGCATGTACACATTATCGGGCTTTCTGGTGGGGCTGATCGTCGGCGTCACCGGGGTGGGCGGCGGCTCTTTGATGACGCCGTTGCTAATACTGCTTTTCGGCATATCACCGGCGACTGCGGTCGGTACCGACCTGTTGTACGCCTCGCTGACCAAGACGCTGGGCGGCTGGGTGCATGGACGTCGCGGCACGGTGGATTGGAAGGTGGCAGGCCTGCTCTGCCTGGGCAGTTTGCCTGCCGCGGTGGTCACGATCGCGCTGCTGAAATACCTGGCGCTGGATAAAGAAACTTTGCGCAGTCTGGTGACCGGCGTGCTGAGCGTCGCACTGCTGCTGACCGCAAGTGCGCTGTTGTTGAAGTCAAGGATCAAAAAGTCCGCTCAGCGCAGGTATGACACTCTGCGGCATCACCGCCATCTGCCCGCCGCGACAATAGCCACCGGCATCATCGTCGGGATACTGGTGACGATCTCTTCGGTGGGTGCGGGCGTGCTAGGCACGGTCGCGCTGTTGTTCCTGTATCCGCGTATGCAGGCGGCAAAAGTGGTGGGCACGGACATCGTGCATGCGGTGCCGCTGACCGCGGTGGCGGGAATGGGACACCTGGCATTGGGCACGGTGGATATCGTGTTGCTGGGAAGTTTGCTGCTGGGGTCGTTGCCGGGGATTTATATCGGCAGCCATTTGAGCGCCAAGGTGCCAGAAGGTGTGCTGCGCCCGGTGCTGGCGGCGATGCTGCTGATCATCGGAGCACGGATGGCTATCAGTTAGCCTCGAGTGGTTTTGGATTAGAAGGAGAGACAAATGAGTATCATCACGCAGGATCTGTCCGACCAGGAAGAGATAGACCGCCTCGAACAGGCGATCCAGACTTTTATCGAGGGTCGTATCGATCCCGATCGCTTCACCGCCGTGCGTCTGCAGCAGGGTGTGTACGGCCAGCGCCAGGAAGGCGTGAACATGCTGCGCATCAAGATACCCGGCGGGCGTTTGAACGCGGATCAGCTGGATGCGATCGCCGATGTGACGGAAACTTTTTCGCAGCGCGACATCGCGCACCTGACCACGCGCCAGTCGATACAGGTGCATTTCATCCCGCTGGCAAAGATGCCCGGCGCGATGCGCCGTCTGGCGCAGGTCAAGATGACGTCGCGCGAGGCATGCGGCAACACCGTGCGCAACATGTCTGCGTGCGCGCTGTCCGGCGTGTGCCCGAAGGAGCACGTGGACGTGGCTACCCATATCGACGGCGCGACTCAGCATTTTTTGCGCAATCCGCTGAACCAGCAGATGCCGCGCAAGTTCAAGATCAGTTTTTCCGGATGCGAATCGGATTGTGCGCAGGCGCTACTGCACGATGCGGGCGTGGTCGCGGTCAAGAAGGACGGGCAACCCGGCTTCATGGTCAAAGCCGGCGGCGGGCTGGGGCACAAGCCGCGCGAGTCCATCGTGGTCGAGGAATTCATTCACGAACGCGAGTTGTTGTTTTCGTTGGAAGCGCTGGTGACGCTGCACAACAAATATTCGGACCGCACCAAGCGGGCCAAATCGCGCATCAAATTCCTGGTCGAACGTTTCGGCGTGGACGGCTTCCTGGAAAAGTATCGCGAAGAATTCGAGCGCACCAGGCAGGCGCTGACCGACCAGCCTTATCCCAAAGGCGATTGGCGGGAGCAAAGCGGACGGCAGGTGCCGGGGTCGGGCGCGCCGCGCAAACTGTTTGCGCAGCGCCAGCAAGGATTGTATGTGTTTCCGGTCTCACTGCCGATAGGCGAGATTACGTCCAGGCAATTGCACGGCATCGCCGCGTTGTTGCGCATGCACGGTCTGGATGAAGTGCATACCACGCAGGATCAGAACCTGATAATCCTCAACGTGTCGGAAAACAAAGTGGGATTGTTGCGCGACGGACTTGCAGGTTTGGGCCTGCAGGAGCCGGTTGCCGGCGACAACGTGGTCGCCTGTCCGGGTACGTCGACCTGCCGTCTCGGCATCACGGCCAGTACCGTGGTTGCGCCGATGTTGAGCGGCGGCAAGGCAGATCTGCGCATCAGGGTGTCGGGTTGCCACAATGGCTGTGCGCAACCTGAGACCGGTGACATCGGCATCTACGGCGAGGGCAAACGCATGCACGGCAAGCTGGTGCCGCATTACCAGATGTATTTTGGGGGTAACGGCACGGGCGGCGGGCAGCTCGCCCTGAAAGGACCGTCGTTGCCGGTGGCACGCGTCAAGCAGGCGATCGCGCGCGTGCAGCAAGCCCATCTTAAAAGCGGCGAAGCGAGCTTTTTCTCCTGGGTGCGCAATCAACAGCCGGATTATTTCAAGCAATTGCTGGCCGACCTCGGCGAAGTGAATGCCGAGGAGTTGCACACCGTGATGCAGGACTACGGCGAGGCGAGCGATTTCCGCGTATTGCAACTGGGTGGCGGCGAATGTGCCGGTGCATCGCAAGTGATGATAGGTGCGAATTTCTTCGAGGCTGCTCACGAACGAGAATACCGCAACGCGCTGGTTTTCCAGCGCAAGTTCGACGAGGCGGCGCAGTGCAACGAATCGATACTACGTCTGCTCGGGTCGGGTGTGGCGCAACTGCTTGGAGGAGTTCGCATGGACGAACTGGATAAATTGGCCATCCATTTGCAGCAACTGTTTCCTGGCGAAATTGCCGACGAGCTTGCGCGGATGGCCACTGCGCTGGAGAAAGCGGCTGAGATCGGCCACGAAGAGCTGGCGCTCATCAGCGCGTCGGTGGATAGCTGGACGAGGAAGGTGGCGGCATTCGCGATGGGACAGGATACGCAACTGGACTTGACCGAAGCGGCTGCCGGTTTACTGGTTTAGGAGGCACAGATGCAACAGAAGATCAATCGGACAGTGGCGGTGCTGCAACAGGCGGTAAGGGATTTTTCTCCGGCCTGTTTTGCCAACAGCTTGGGTGCGGAAGACATGGTGCTGACCGACATGATCGCCAGGAAGCGGCTGGACATCGAGATGTTCAGCCTGGATACCGGGCGCCTGCCACAGGAGACCTACAGCCTGATGCACAACGTTGAGAATTATTACGACATCCGGTTGAATGTATATTTTCCCGACTATGGTTTGGTGGAGAGGTATATCGCGTCAAACGGAGTTAATGGTTTTTACGAAAGCATCAAGGCGCGCAAAGATTGCTGTTTCGTGCGCAAGGTCGAGCCGTTGCGCCGTGCGTTGCACGGCAAAAAGGCATGGATCACCGGCTTGCGCCGCGACCAGGCGGTCACGCGTGGAACGCTGGAAATTTCTGCCTATGACGCCGACCATGGCTTGCAGAAATTCAGCCCGCTGCTGAAATGGACCAACAAGGATGTGTGGGCGTATATCCGCCTGCACGACGTGCCATACAACAAGCTGCATGACCAGTTCTTTCCCAGCCTGGGCTGCGCGCCGTGCACGCGCTCCGTTACACCGGGCGAGGATATCCGCGCCGGGAGATGGTGGTGGGAAGATCCGATGAGCAAGGAATGCGGTCTGCATGTCAGCCAACCTTCGAATGTCGCTCATGGGACTGGCGTGCACGCGAAAGACAGGGCTCCGGTGCGGGAGAGCCGTCCGAACGAAGACGGAATGGCCGGACCAATCGAAGCGGGACAGGAGGTATCTGCATAGCCGTGGAGTGAATAGCATCATGAAGATAGTCGAAAAATACATGACAGCACATAATCTTGCCCATCTGGATGCGCTGGAGAGCGAGTCCATCCACATCATGCGCGAGGTCGCGGCTGAGTGCAAAAATCCTGCGCTGTTGTTTTCCGGTGGCAAGGATTCCATCGTGATGTTGCGCCTCGCGGAGAAGGCATTCCGTCCGGCGAAGTTCCCTTTTCCGCTGGTGCATATCGACACCGAACACAACTTCCCCGAAGTGACCGCTTGCCGCGACAAGTTGGCGTCTGACCTGGGTGAACGGCTGATCGTGCGTTCGCTGGAGGACTCGATCAAGCGCGGCAGCATCGTCATCAACGACGAGAGCAAGCCGCGCAACCCGTACCAGTCCATTACTCTGTTGGAGACCATAGAGGAATTCGGTTTCGATGCCTGCTTGGGAGGGGCGCGGCGCGACGAAGAGAAAGCGCGCGCCAAGGAACGCATCTTTTCGTTCCGCGACGAGTTCGGCCAGTGGGACCCGAAGAATCAGCGCCCCGAGCTGTGGGACATCTACAACACGCGCGTGCATCCCGGCGAGAACATCCGCGTTTTCCCGATCTCCAACTGGACCGAAATGGACATCTGGGAATACATCGCACGCGAGAAGCTGCACATCCCGGACATCTATTATGCGCACGAACGCGAGATCATCCGCCGCAACGGGCAACTGGTACCGGTGTCGCACCTGGTGCAGCCCAAATTGGGGGAAGTGGTCGAGTGGATGTCGGTGCGTTTCCGCACCGTGGGCGACATGACCTGCACCGCACCGGTCGCTTCCACTGCGCGCACGGTGGATGAGATCGTCGCAGAGACCGCGACGACGCGCATCACTGAACGCGGCGCGACTCGCCTCGATGACCAGACCTCCGATGCATCCATGGAGTTGCGCAAGAAGGAGGGATATTTTTAATTATGAACTACGAATCACAACTGTTGCGCTTCATCACTGCCGGTTCTGTCGATGACGGCAAGAGCACGCTGATCGGCCGCCTGCTG
>Ga0210097_1000575_pt1 | contig 11868 bp, 8 predicted proteins | sample Joice_CattailNLA_2_FD_185521 | JGI IMG/M metagenome (GOLD analysis project Ga0210097, IMG submission 185521) | Wetland microbial communities from San Francisco Bay, California, USA, that impact long-term carbon sequestration - Joice_CattailNLA_D2... | ecosystem: Environmental > Aquatic > Marine >...
CAGGTGAGCCGGCCCGGCATTGGTGACCACCGCGATGTCGGGTTGCGCGATGGCGGCGAGGTAATCGATTTCGCCGGGATGATTCGCACCCATCTCCAGTACGGCGTAGCGGTGTTCCGGGGTCAGCCGGAACAGCGTCAGCGGCAGGCCGATGTCGTTGTTGAGATTACCCTGCGTTGCCAGGGTCCGGCCGGCGCGGGAGAGTATGGCGTGCGTCATGCTGCGCACCGTGGTCTTGCCATTGCTGCCCGTCACGGCCACCACCGGCAGGGTGAACTGCGCACGCCAGTAGGCGGCCAGTCGGCCGAGCGCAAGCCGCGTATCGTCAACCTCGAGCAGGGGCAGCGAGGTGTTGGTAACGCGGCTGACGGCCGCGGCCGCCGCACCCCGCTCACGTGCGGCATCCAGATAATCATGGCCGTCATGGTTCGGTCCCTGCAGCGCGACGTACAGACTGCCCTGCTGCAGCTGCCGGGTGTCGGTGCTCACGCCGTGGAACAGCACGTCGGCGGAAACACAACGCCCGGCCAGCACCTCGGCGGCTTTAGAGAGCTGCATCGTCATCATTGCGCCCATTCTCGCTGCAAGGCCTTGACCCGTTCGCGGTCACTGAACGGCAGCGCCTTGTCGCCGATGAGTTGCACCGTTTCATGTCCCTTGCCGGCGATCAGCACGATATCGTCCGGCCCGGCAGCCCGCAGCGCCACGGCAATGGCCTTGGCCCGGTTGTGCTGGATATGCACGCGCCCGGGATGTTCCAGGCCGGCACAGATATCACGCATGATGCGTTCCGGGTCCTCGCTGCGGGGATTGTCATCGGTCAGCACGATCCGGTCGGCGCGGCGTTCCGCCGCGGCGGCCATCAGCGGGCGCTTGCCGCGGTCACGATCACCACCGGCGCCGAACACGCACCACAAGCGGCCCTTGCAATGCAGGCGCAGCGAAGCCAGCACCTGATCCAGAGCGCCTGCGGTATGCGCGTAGTCAACCACGGCCAGCGGCCTGCCGGAGCCCAGTTCAAAACGTTCCATGCGCCCCGCCACAGTGCGCGTGCTCGCGAGACGAACCAGCGCCTCCTCGAAGGGGAGGCCGGAAACGCACAAACTGGCGAGCGACGCCAGCAGGTTGCTGGCATTGAAACGGCCGAGCAGCTGGCACTTCAGCACACCGCCGCCCCACGGTGTGCTCACCTCGAATTGCATCCCGTCAAGGTCGAGGCGCAGATTGCGCCCCACGACCCATTGCGCGGGGAAACGCGTCCTGCTGGGCTCCCCCTCGAGCGTGTAGGCCACAGGGGCGACGCCCGGGGAGATGTCATCAAGCAGACGGCGACCGAACGCGTCGTCGGCGTTGATCACGGCATAACGCAAGCCCTCGCTGTGGAACAGCTTGCGCTTGGCATGCGCGTAGGACTCGATGTCGCCGTGGTAATCCAGATGATCGCGCGACAGGTTGGTCAGTACGGCGACGTCGAAATGCACGCCGCTCACGCGGCCCTGGTCCATGGCGTGCGAGGACACCTCGGAGACCACGCAACGCGCACCCTGCTGCTGCAGGGTAAACAGGGCCCGCTGCAATGCGAGTCCATCCGGTGTGGTGTGTGTCCCGGGATTCAATTCGTTATACAGACCGTAACCCAGTGTCCCGATCACTCCGCAGCGGCGGTCATCGCTGTCAAGGGCCTGCGCGATGTAGTGGCCGCAGGAGGTTTTGCCGTCGGTTCCGGTGATGCCGATCATGAACAGTCCGCGCGAGGGATGGCCATAAAACCGGTCGGCAATCAGGCCCACCTTCTGGCTCAGGGCGGGCACCGCCACCACCGGTACCGGCAGCAAGGCCGCCAGTTCCGCCAGTCCGCCCATCCCTGCGACCGGTTCCCAGGCCACGGCAGCCGCGCCGAGCGCGAGCGCCTGCCGCGCATGCTGCAGGCCATGGGTACGGCTGCCGGCCACGGCCAGGAACAGGTCGCCCGGCTGCACCTTGCGGCTGTCCAGCGCCAGTCCCGCGATGGTCACCGGCCGCCTGACTTCAGTGCTTCCCAGGCCGTGCAGCAGACCGCCGAGGGTATGTCCGGTCCTGTCGATTCTTGCCGGCATCATGCGGAATCTCCCGGCTGATCATGATGCGACTCCAGCAACGGCAGCTTGTCCGGCGGAACCGCCAGCAGGCGCAACGCACCGGACATCACCCGGGAGAACACCGGCGCGGCCACCTGGCCACCGTAGTATTTGCCTGAGGGTTCATCCACCATCACCACCATCACCAGGCGCGGATCGCTGGCCGGAGCCAGGCCTGCGAATACGGACAGGTACTTGTCGTGCGAATACCCCCCGGCCACCGACTTGTGCACCGTACCGGTCTTTCCAGCGACACGGTAACCTGCCACCTGCGCCGCCGGGGCGGTGCCGTGGGGGCCGGCGGCCTGCTCCAGCATGGCAATGATCTGTTGCGTGATGTGTTGCGGGATAACACGCCGGCCCTGCGGCGCAGAATCCTGGTGAAGAAAGGTAACGGGACGCCTGATCCCGCCTGCAGCCAGCGTGGCATACGCATGGGCCAGCTGCAGCGGCGTCGCCGATATGCCGTAGCCGAAAGCGATGGTCGCGGTTTCGAACTCTTTCCAGTTGCGGTAACTGGACAGCAGACCGGAGGCCTCGCCCGGAAAACCGCTTGCCGTCGGCTCGCCGAAACCAACACCCGAGAGCATCGACCAGATACGCTCGGTTGGCAGCGACAGCGCAATCTTGGTGATACCGACGTTGCTCGACTTGCGGATCACACCGGACACGTCCAGCAAGCCGTAATTGTGCACGTCCTTGACCGTGTTGCGTCCCACACGAAACCAGCCGGGCGAGGTTTCCACCGCCGTTTCCGGCGTATAACGTCCGTCCTCGAGCGCACAGGCCACGATGAACGGCTTCATGGTGGAACCCGGCTCGAACACGTCGGTGACCGCGCGGTTGCGCAGCGTCTTCCGCTGCAGTTTCTGACGGTTGTTCGGGTTATAGGAAGGCTGGTTGACCATCGCCAGAATCTGGCCGGTCCTGACATCCAGCACGACGGCGGAGGCGGCGCGCGCACCGTGCTCCTTTACGGCCGCCATCAGTTCGCGGTACGCCAGGTACTGGATACGCCGGTCGATGCTCACCACCAGGTCCTTGCCGGGGCGTGAACGACGGATGCTCTCGACATCCTCTACCGTATGGCGCTGGCCGTCCTTGATCACACGCTTGGCGCCCGGCTCGCCGCGCAGCCAGTCATCGTAGGCCAGCTCCAGTCCTTCCTGACCGTCATCATCGATGTTGGTGAAGCCGATCACCTGCGCGGCCACTTCACCGGCCGGATAATAGCGTTTGTACTCTTTCTGCAGATACACGCCCGGGATATCCATGGCGCGCACCTGTTCGGCATGCGCCGGGCTGATATGGCGTTGCACGTAAACGAACTCCCGCCCGGCGTGCTTCGCTACCAGCTGTTGCACATAATTGCGGTCCAGCGACAGCAGGCGCGCCAGCGCGGTGATGCCTTCCTGCACGCCGTCGAGTTCCTGTGGATTGACCCAGACCGATTCGACCTGTGTACTGACCGCCAGCGGCTCTCCCTGCCGGTCGAGGATCATGCCGCGGTGTGCGGGTAGTTCCTCGACACGCAAGTGGCGCGCATCGCCCTGAACCTGTAGAAACTCCTTGTCCAGAACCTGCAGGCTGACCGCCCGCCAGACCAGCGTTACCAGCGCCAGCACCATGCCGGTGATCAGGACAACGCGCCTGCCCGGCTGCACGGAAAATGTCTCGTTCCTGTTCATGGTTTCAGGATCACCATCTGGTCAGGCGCCGGGCTGATCATGCCCAGACGGCTGCGGGCTGCGTGTTCGATCTGACCCTGCGTGGTCAAGGTGCTCTGCTCCAGCTCCAACTGTCCCCACTCGACATCCATCCGGTCTTTTTCATAGCCGAGCGCCTGCAGCTCCACGAACTGCTTGCGCCCCTCATGCCGGGCATAAACAACACCGATACACGAAACGATAACGCCCAGCACGAGCAGGAATACGGTGGCGGGACTCGCGCTCATTGCAGACGCTCCGCGATTCTCAGCACCGCACTGCGGGCCCGCGGGTTGGACGCGAGTTCCTCGCGTCCCGGGCGGATGGCCTTGCCGACAGGACGCAGGCGCGGGGTATGTTCCGTACCGGTCACCGGCATCCCCGGCGGCAGCGGCTCACCCCGGTACTCGTGACGGATGAAGCGCTTCACGATCCGGTCCTCGAGCGAGTGAAAACTGATAACCGCCAGGCGGCCCTGACGGGCCAGCACATCCGGAACCTGCTCAAGCACCGACTGCAACTCCTCGAGTTCATGGTTGATAAAGATGCGGATCGCCTGGAAACTTCGCGTGGCGGGATGCTTGTGCTTTTCACGCACCGGTACTGACGCTGCGATGAGTTCGGCAAGCTGGCGGGTGGTATGCAGCGGCGCCTCGTCTCGTGTCCGGACGATGGCGCGGGCGATCCGCCGTGCGTAGCGTTCCTCGCCGAAGGCGAACAAAACTTCGCTGATATCCTGTTCGCCGGCCTGCGCCAGCCACTGCTCTGCGCTGATGCCCGTGTCGGGATCCATGCGCATGTCAAGCGGGCCATCATCCGAGAAACTGAAACCGCGAAGCGGATCGTCAAGTTGCGGAGAAGAGACGCCGAGATCCAGCAGTATGCCGTTGACCTGTCCTTTCAGCTGTCGTTGCGTAACCAAATGGTTCAGCATCGTGAACGTACCCTGTTCTATCTCGAAACGCGGATCACCGCCGAATTGCCTTTCCGCCGATTGCACGGCCTCTGGGTCCCTGTCCATCGCCAGCAGCCTTCCCTTTGTTCCGAGCTCCGCGAGTATGGCGCCCGCATGCCCACCGCGCCCAAAGGTTCCATCTATGTAAATTCCATCCGGTCGTATAAGGAGCCCTTCCAGTACCTCCGCGAGCAGTACCGGCCGGTGAATGCGATCCATTCCCATGAATCAGAGCGTCAATGTTTCCAGGGAGTCAGGCAGCTCACCACCACCGGCCTCCGCTGAAACCCAATCAACACAATTGCGCTCCCAGGCTTCCTCGTTCCAGATTTCAAATTTGTTACCCAGTCCCGCCAGCACCACGCGCTTGTCGAGACCGGCGAATTCACGCAGGCGCGGCGGAATCAGGATGCGACCGCTGGTGTCCATCTCGAGCTCGGTGGCATGACCCAGCAGCATGCGCTGCAGCGTTCGCGTGCGCCTGTCCTGATTAGGTAGACGGACGAGTTTGCGTTCGATCTCGTCCCAGTCGGGGAAGGGGTAAAGCAACAGGCAACGGTCATCGTGGACGGTCAATACGACACGCCCCTGGCAGCGCTCGTCGAGTGCCGTGCGGTAACGGGTGGGAAAAGCCAGCCGCCCCTTGGCATCGAGATTGATAGTGCTACCACCCCGAAACAAACAACCCCCCTTCTTTCCCCAAATTTCCCATTAATTACCACTGAGCCCCACTTTGCGACACTATAGGTACGGAGGTCCAAAACTGTCAAGCAAAAAACCAAAAAATTCTCCTTTTTTAGCAGTAACTTAGACAAAATCACCGGCTGATTGTCAGGGTGCCATTCATATATAAATGGAAATCAAAAGCTTGCTGAAATTACCTTGAGTGAATTAACAGGATTGATAAGTTTTTTGCCTTTTTCGCACCAAATGAGCGCATAGATTGTAGCCGATACCAGGAAAAAAGTGGTAGAGAGAACGCAATATATTGTGATCTAACAATGTCGATACCCATACATAGGGTGATTCTAACTCATTTTTTTGCAGGAGGTGGGAAAATGAGAGGGCACTTTTCAGCCCATTGATCCGTCACGATAGGCAGGAAGTCCGAGTGACGAGGCAAACAGGAGAGGGTGAGACCAGGAACTGGTCGAAAGGATGGCGCGTCGCTCCCGCGCATGGCCCAGGCCAGTCTCTCGACCGCTACGCGGCCTCACCTTCTCCCTGCGCCCCGCGACGTACCTGCGTCCCTGCAGGCAAAAAAAAGGCCTGCATGGCAGGCCTGGGTTATTGATGATTACACGACGTCTCAGAATGGAATGTCATCATCGAAATCCGGTGCGGTGGACCCGGCGGATGATGTCGATGGCTCTGCCATGGCGGGTGCCGAATCGCCTGCAGCATAGCCGGCGCTACCACCCCGCCCACCGAGCATCTGCATCTCGCTGGCGATGATTTCGGTGGTATAACGGTCATTACCGTTCTTGTCCTGCCATTTGCGGGTGCGAAGGCTGCCCTCGACATACACCTGGGAGCCTTTTTTCAGATATTCACCTGCAATCTCAGCAAGCCGGCTGTAAAACACCACGTTGTGCCATTCGGTGCGTTCCTGTTTCTCACCGGTTTGCTTGTCTTTCCAGGATTCCGTGGTTGCCAGCGTCACGTTTGCAACCGCGTTGCCGCTCGGCATGTAGCGGACTTCCGGATCCCGGCCCAGATTGCCTACCAGTATTACCTTGTTGACTCCTCGCGCCATGATGGCCTCCCGTTGGTGTTGTTGGTTCACTGTCCCTGTGGGTTCTCCCCCGTACCGGCAGGCGACTTTCGAACCGGTATTCTATGCGATGGGTCGATCCATGTCCCGTTTCACGGCAATGCCGTCTCGTCGAATAACCGCTTGTCCACCCGCAGATAGGCAACCCCTTCATCCGCGATCACCACCGCCTCCACCACCCCGGCGATGCCGCCCAGTTCCCGCGACAGCCGCTCGGCATCCGCCGGGTCCTTGACCACCACCTTGTGTATATAGCTGGACAGCAGGCGCGGCGGCTTCATGGAGGCGGCGACCAGCAGCCACAGCAACGCGCCCAGCGCAGTGAAGAGAAAGACCCCATGCAACCCGAAACGGCCGTGGACCAGTCCGCCCAGCGAACCGCCCAGAAACGCACCGAGAAACTGGGAACTGGAATAGATACCCATCGCCGTACCGCGACAGTCGAGCGGTGCGACGCGCGAGATCAGGGAAGGCAGCATGGCTTCCAGCAGGTTGAAGGCCATAAAGAACAGAAACAGCAGGAACGCGACATCGACCACTGACACCGGCATCCCGTAAAGGCCCAGTTCGGCCAGACACAGGAGCGCGATCGCGCCCAGCATGACCGGCTTCACACGCCCCTTGCGTTCCGCAATTATGATAAACGGAACCATGGCGAGCACGGAGCAGATCATCACCGGCAGATAGATTTCCCAGTGCCTGCTGGACGCGAAGCCCACCTCGTCGCGCAATTCCAGAGGCATGACCACAAACGTAGCCGTGAGGATCATGTGCAGCACCAGGATGCCGAAATCGAGGCGCAGCAGGCCGCCATCGCGCAGCACCCGCCCGAACTGCGACGGCACAGCCTCGGCCTCGTGATGCATACGACTCACGGTCGGCGTGGGAACCACAAAGACCACGATCCCGATTCCAACCACGGCAAGCACAGCCGTGATCCAGAAGATTCCCGGTACGCCGACCCATTTGTTCATCACCGGCCCCGCGACCATCGCGACGGCAAACGACAGTCCGATGCTCATCCCGATCATGGCCATGGCCTTGATACGGTGCTCCTCCCGGGTGAGATCCGCAGTGAGCGCCATGATGGCGGCAGCAATAGCGCCGCTGCCCTGCAGCGCCCGGCCCAGGATCACCAGATGGATGGTCTGCGCTTCGGCGGCGACGGCGCTGCCCAGGGCGAACAGCAGCAAGCCGCCGATCATGACCGGCTTGCGACCGATGCGGTCTGAAAGCAGGCCGGCGGGGATCTGCAGCAAGGCCTGGGTGATGCCGTAAGCGCCGATGGCGAGCCCGACCAGCGCGGGCGTGCTCCCCTGAAGGTTCCCGGCGGCATAGAGTGCGAACACCGGCAGGATCATGAACATACCCAGCATGCGCAGGGCAAAGATGCTGGAGAGCGAAAATGCCGCCCGCAGCTCGAAACGGCTCATTCCGAGCCGGGATGTCGCTTCTGCATTCACTGTAGGGAGATCCTCTTTGCCTCTCACTTGACAAGCGCCGTATATTAGCAGGTTGGCGCATGAAGCGTCAGGCTTGCCGGAAGGACGATGAATACCATAAAGATCAGGGGCGCACGCACCCATAACCTGCAGAATATCGACCTGGATCTGCCCCGTGACCGGCTGATTGTCATCACCGGGCTGTCCGGTTCCGGCAAATCCTCGCTGGCCTTCGACACCATCTATGCCGAGGGCCAGCGCCGCTACGTGGAATCCCTGTCGACCTACGCGCGCCAGTTCCTCTCTGTCATGGAAAAACCGGATGTGGATCACATCGAGGGCTTGTCCCCGGCGATTTCCATCGAGCAGAAATCCACTTCCCACAATCCGCGTTCCACCGTCGGCACCATCACCGAGATCCATGACTACCTGCGCCTGCTGTTCGCGCGAGTCGGCATTCCGCACTGTCCGGCACACGGCACGGTGCTCGAGGCGCGCACCGTCAGCGAGATGGTGGATCAGGTACTGGCATTACCGCAGGGCAGCCGCCTGATGCTGCTGGCGCCGGTGGTCCAGGCACGCAAGGGTGAACACCACCAGATCACGGAGGAACTGCGTGCGCAGGGTTTCGTGCGCGCCCGCATCGACGGCGCCGTCGTGGAACTGGACCAGCCGCCTGCGATTGATCCGCAGCGCAAGCACGTGATCGAGGTGGTGGTCGACCGTTTCCGCGTGCGCGCCGACATCCAGCAGCGTCTGGCGGAATCCTTCGAAACGGCCCTGCGGCTCTCGGACGGACTCGCGCGCATCGCGGACATGGACAACCCCGATCACGCCGAGCTGGTGTTCTCCGCCAGGTACGCCTGCCCGGAATGCGGCTATTCGTTGAGCGAACTGGAGCCGCGGCTGTTTTCCTTCAACAACCCGGTCGGCGCCTGCCCGGAATGCGACGGACTTGGGGTGCGCCAGTTCTTCGACCACGAACGCGTGGTCGCCCATCCCGAACTGAGTCTCGCCGGTGGTGCGGTACGCGGCTGGGATCGACGCAATGCCTACTATTTCCAGCTCATCAGCGCGCTGGCCCGGCATTACCACTTCGATATCGATACCCCCTTCGAGGAACTGTCGCAGGAGATACGGGACATCATTCTCAACGGCAGCCGCGACGAGGTCATCAGTTTTCAGTATCTCAACGAACGGCATGGCACGGTCAAGCGCCGCCATCCCTTCGAAGGCATCATCCCGAACATGCAGCGGCGCTACCGGGAAACCGAGTCAAATGTGGTGCGGGAGGAACTGGCGCGTTACCTGAGCACCCGGCCCTGCCCCTCCTGCGAGGGCACGCGCCTCAACCCGGCGGCGCGTCATGTCACCGTAGCCGACCGGTCGCTGCCGGAGATCTCCGCCCTGCCGGTGGGCAGCGGACGCGTGTTCTTCGGCGGGCTGCGCCTCCCGGGGCGGCGCGGAGAAATCGCCGACAAGATCCTGAAGGAGATCAACCAGCGCCTGGAATTTCTCGTCAACGTGGGGCTGGACTATCTGTCGCTCGATCGCAGCGCCGGAACCCTTTCCGGAGGCGAGGCCCAGCGCATCCGCCTGGCGAGCCAGATCGGCGCCGGACTGGTCGGCGTTATGTACGTACTGGACGAACCGTCCATCGGACTGCATCAGCGCGACAACCAGCGCCTGTTGCACACCCTCACCCACCTGCGCGATCTTGGCAACACCGTGATCGTCATCGAGCACGACGAGGAAGCCATACGCAGCGGTGACTACGTGGTCGACATCGGACCCGGCGCCGGCGTACATGGCGGCAGGATCGTCTCACAGGGTACCCCGGCGGAAATCATCGCCGACGAAAACTCGCTCACCGGCCAGTACCTGTCCGGCCGGCGCGCAATTCCCCTGCCGGTGTTCCGCAATCCCGTCGATCCCGAACGCCTGCTGGTCATCGAGGCGGCCAGTGGCAACAACCTGAAATCGGTCACGGTGGAAATCCCCGTGGGCCTGATGACCTGCGTCACCGGCGTCTCCGGTTCCGGCAAATCCACCCTGATCAACGACACGCTCTACCGGCGCGCCGCCCAGGTGCTGAACAAGGCCGCGGATAGTGGCGCGCCCTGCCGTGATATCCGGGGACTGGAACACTTCGACAAGATCGTCGACATCGACCAGAGTCCGATCGGCCGCACGCCGCGCTCCAACCCGGCCACTTATACCGGCCTGTTCACGCCGCTGCGTGAACTGTTCGCCGCCACCCAGGAAGCGCGCTCGCGCGGCTACCCGCCCGGACGCTTCAGCTTCAACGTCAAGGGGGGCCGCTGCGAGGCCTGCCAGGGCGACGGCGTACTGAAGGTGGAGATGCACTTCCTGCCGGACATCTACGTGCCCTGCGACGTGTGCAAGGGACGGCGCTACAACCGGGAAACCCTCGAAGTACGTTACAAGGGCAAAAACATCCACGAGGTCCTGGAGATGACCGTGGAGGCTGCCCTGCCCTTCTTCAGCGCCATCCCGCCCATAGCGCGCAAGCTGCAGACGCTGATGGACGTCGGGCTGTCCTACATCACCCTGGGCCAAAGCGCCACCACGCTCTCCGGGGGCGAGGCGCAGCGCGTCAAGCTGGCGCGCGAACTCTCCAAGCGCGACACTGGCAAGACGCTCTACATCCTCGACGAACCCACCACCGGCCTGCACTTCCATGACATCGCCCAGTTGCTGGAGGTGTTGCACCGCCTGCGCGACCATGGCAACACCATCATCGTCATCGAGCACAACCTGGACGTCATCAAGACCGCGGACTGGATCATCGACCTCGGCCCCGAAGGCGGCATCCGCGGCGGCGAGGTGGTGGCAAGCGGCACACCGCAGGCGATCGCCGACTGCGCCGCCTCCTACACGGGACAGTTCCTGAAGCAGGTGCTGGAACCGTCCGCACGCCGAAACGTGGCCAAGATGCGGTCCAGCTGAAAACACCAAGGCCGGCGATAAACACCCTATTCACCGCAAAGGCGCAAAGAACGCGAAGAAACATATCAATAAAAACAACCAGGGAAGCCCTGATCAAACCTGTCATTCACGCGAAAGCGGGACAAAAGTGCGAAGCGTGTAGAACGCCTGGAGGGCGACCCGAAGGGTGATCGAAGCGGATACTCTCGTCTATACAAGAACAGCGGGGCATTGGATCCCCGCTTTCGCGTGGATGAATTGTTCAGATATTTATTTTAATTCCTTTGCGTTCTTTGCGGCTTTGCGTTGAATTCAATTCTTTATGGATGGACAGAGTAATCGCCATTCGGATCAGTGGCGGATTCAGGACAATTCGAACGGCGCGCCCACCGCGATATCGAGCTGACGGTCCGCCCGGCCCCGGTTGACGGCGATCTCCACCAGCCCGCTTGAATTCGCGTACCAGAAGGCCATGCCGGATGGCATGTCCGTGAACGTCCGGGCCCTGGATAGCGCGTGGCCATTGATGTTCAGCGTGGACGCGCCGGTCGCCGCCACGGCGCGCACTCCCGTGAGGGCATTCCCGTAGCGGTCGATATAAACCACCCGATACAGCTCATCCGGCCATTCCGGCCGGACGTTCGCTGCCGTCGCCACCGGACCGGTGCCGAAGGCGCCGTCGCGCGCGAGACGCGCCGCCAGCGGGGCGAACACATCCCGTGCATGGAAACTGGGGGAGGCCGTCGTCGGGTGCGGCAATGCCCAGCACTCCACGTGATGCGCCCGCCGCGTCAGAATTGCGAACAAACCCTCATCCGGTCCCACATACCAGCGCCCGTCGGCTTTGAGCACAACAGCCGGTCGATTACCGCCCACCCCCGGATCCACCACGCACAGAAAGACGCTTCCCGGCGGGAATCCGTTT
>Ga0210097_1000576_pt1 | contig 11852 bp, 17 predicted proteins | sample Joice_CattailNLA_2_FD_185521 | JGI IMG/M metagenome (GOLD analysis project Ga0210097, IMG submission 185521) | Wetland microbial communities from San Francisco Bay, California, USA, that impact long-term carbon sequestration - Joice_CattailNLA_D2... | ecosystem: Environmental > Aquatic > Marine...
GTGCTGTTGCTAGGCATGGTCTATCTCCTGATGTTTTGTTGGCTCACACATCATAGGACAACACCATAAGATAAACGTTCCCCCACTTGGGAACATTCGGGGTATCCCGTTGTCTTAGTAGCATGGATCAACTACACGCACAACTGATTGATGCTATGAATGGAGGCGATCCCATCGGCGATTACAAGCGGCTAATAGCAGACCTGTTTCCGAAGTGGGTCAGCTCCGAATTCGCCTATAATGCAGTAGACGATAACACCGTGGAGCTAGTCATTCTCCTTGGAGTCAAGGATGCCCCGTGGCTTGGAAAACTACCAGTCACAGGCGGAGCAACGACACCAAGGAACTCCCGTTTTGCCGCTGCGTATTTAGCACATTCTGCGGTAGGCACGGAGCTGCTTGGGCGCGAGCTTGAGCTTGAGCTTTTCAATTGGGTAATCGAGCACGAAATCCACGAGGATGCCCTTCTCTGCCTGTATGGCACAGAGCCGCGGAGATACGGAGATTATGAGCCTGGATATAGCAATGACGAATCGGAGGATGATAATGGCTAGACGTATTAGAAGCGATGAAGAAAACGAAGACTCGCAGGTCAACAAAGCCCAGTACCTGAAAGAGAAATCCTGGAATAGACAGGTAGCGCAGAGCGCACAAGGTAATTATGAGATATTCGCCAGCCCTCGTGTATTACGCAAGAAGATCGATGCCTATTTCGATGAAGCAGAGTATCCTTCATTCACTGGGCTTGCGTTAGCACTGCAATTCGAGTCAGTGAAGCATTGGGAGCAGATAATGGAAGCCGTGGCGAACAAGATCAGGGAAGGCAAGGCAGCGGATGGTGACTCTGAGAGATTGACAGCCTGGAACAAAGCGAGATCGAGGATACAGTTGCACTATGAGGAGGGCATCCAAAGTGGAATAATACCTGGTCAAGTCGGGCGCTTCGTGCTGGAAGTGCTCGGATTCCAGCCGCAAGAAGTGAGTACCGAGCGCGCGGGTGGCTCTGCTGCCGCTGCGGATGCCGCAAGGAAGGGCTACGCGCAAGCGCTTCAGGATATGAGCAGGACTATGCCGCCGAAAGCTAAGCGGGCTGTAGCGAAGGACGTAGCAGCCGCACTGCCACAACAGCCAACTAAATGAGGTGGAGTAATGTACGTGAATGATAATAACGAGCAGAGTGATGAGGATCGAATAAGAGCTGACCTTGCAGCGTACATGGATGATCGCGATCGATTACTGGATACCTGTTGCGATTTCAATGAGAAGAGCCGGGACTTAATAATTAAGTCAACTCTGCTTTACGTAGCAGTGATAGTTGCCTTTGCTTTACTAGCTGGGATATGGATGCTAGCAAGCGAAAGCAATTGCCCTGGATATAACAGCTTTACTACATTGAGCAAGTGAGGTACTAAATGGAACGACTACTTAGAGGTATATTCGCTGGCTTCATAGTGGGCATTGCGCTCGCTATGCTGGCGGCTTGGCTAGGGCTGCAGACATCCAATGACTTGAGGCTGCACAAGATTGCGTGGGTCTGTTCGACAATGCCAGCGTGCGTTGAGGCGTACGATGATAGCGGAATCAACGATGATTCAGGCTCGCCGGACTCCGACACATACGCTGACCCAATTATGTACTAGGGGGAATAATGATGGAAGATTTCGAGGTCAATGGCTTAGGCTTTCTGCTGGGCATCCTTATCGGCTTTTCAGCGTTCTTCTTTGGAGTCGAGACCAGCACAGATAGACACCTGCAGACTGTAGAGCAGGCGTGCAAGCACATTCCCGCTTGCTGGAATAAGGTCACCGCTGAAGCAGAGAGGAGATAAAAAAACGCCTACCAAGGAGACCAAGGTAGGCGCAACACAATGAGGTATACGATGAGCATCGCTAGTTGCCGCATCATAGCGATGAGACAACGCTAGCATCAAAAGGTGCCATCCCGCATCACAAGCTTAGCCCTGGACAACTAGTGCGAGGCTCCCGCCGTACAGTCCGCCAGCACGACACCACCCCCCGAGGCACAGCGCCTTACCTGCAAGCCCTGATCGTCACCCATCGCCAAAGCCGCCAGGACAGCCTACAAGGCGCCTGGAGCAGCACCCAGTACCTACGTGGATCCCTACCACCGCAATGAGCCCACAGAGCCTCCTGTGACGCTACAGCTAGGCAAACTTGAGCCAGCAATGCCAGTGCTGCCAGTTCCAGCGCAGCAGAGGCAGGCAGAACGAAAGTTGTTGCAATCCAGCATGGCTTGTGGTAAACTGTAGTGGATACGCCGATACCCCTCTTCCCCTCTTCTTTCTCCCCCTCATACTCCCCCTCTTATATCTCCCCATCTCCCGTTGTTCTAAGAGTTACTAGGGGAGATCCAAGAGGGGAACAAAATGCGATTGCCAAGCAGACCAGCTTCGAGCCTAGCTGGCTACGCAGACCCTCATCTCGCTGGAAGCCACGGATGGCATCTCCCTGCAGACCATGCGCTAAATCCCGTTGGCTCTGGCAAGGCAAGGCTTGGTGATGTGAAGCAGGTACGGCAACGCTGTGCTGCCAACAAGGGAGACTGGCAAGGAAGGCTATCAGGCTGGCGTTGAGACCCATCGTCATGGAAGCTCAAGCTAGCCGCTGGTATGTGGGCATGCAGCCGCTGGCTCCGGAAGGGCATCACCAACTGAAGGCAAGCTAGGCGGGAATCACCACAGCAAGACACGCTTGGGTAGCTTCACCCCGCAGACTCTTCCGTGAAAACGCCAAAAGCCCTAGATCGACACACAAGCTCGCCACGCTGATGTAGAGCTACGTCGAAATGGGTAAGGGGGCGTGAACGCCTCACAGGGCGATCTGGAGGCTCACAGGGGCACATCCTGACAAGATCGCAGGCTGGATTCGCAGGCTAAGCATCAGCCTCGCCATGGTGACGGGGGACGCTGGCAGGGATGCGAGGTGGCAGAGGGTGAAGCGTATCGTGCGTAGCGTGATTTCATAATTACGATACGATTACTGGAGCAACTGATCTGCAATCAGAAGGTCTTTGCCTTCAGCGCCAACAGGCACAGGCACTTACGCCAAGGCATGCTCGATCCAGTGCGTCCTGTTGCCGTTCAGTTGCCGTTGCGCGTTTGCCAGCGGGTGAGATCGTGCCTGGAGCGAGGCTGAGAACTGGCGTTGGGAGCGAGACGAGCAAAGGGCTGGTGCCTTGCGCGAGGGCTGGTGGAGAGCCCGAGAGGGAGGGCGAGTGAGGGAGGCTGGCAAGAGCGATGCTGGGAAAGGAGCGCGGGAGGGAGGGTGGAGGTGGAGGGTACTTTGCTCTGCTTCACCTGCTTTCGCGATCAGCTAGCCTTCGCCACTCGTTCATTCACTTCAGCCGTCGCCCTTCACCATCCCTTCACCCTGCCTTCACACAACTTTTACTTTGCCACCCCCACCCTATCATTCGCCCTAAAACGGACCCCGGGGTATGCCGTCGAGAGACTCCTTAGGCTTCGGTCCCCCGTCCCCTAGAAAGGTAACTATACCCATCTTAATGCCCCCGTCATTTTCAGCCTCATCAACACCACCACCTGAGGCACCGTGACACTGGATCTATCCGTTGCCAGCTGCAGGGCTTAATCCCTTGGAAAATCATCGGGCATACCCCACCCCCTTCGATTCTGTCAGTTTGCCCCACCCCCAAATCCTGAAGGTACCATCCGGCTCCTTGGACCACTTACCGACCTCTACCTCAAATTCCGCTGTTCGTTGAACTCTGCCCCATTATCCATTGCCTATGTGATTATATGTTCGTAATTACATCCCAATGGAGGATGCCATGTTGACGAAGGCGGTATGTATCAAATGCGACGTAGAGTTCGAGTATGAACGCGGTGACCCTCGCGGCGCAAAGCGCACAGTATGTGTCGATTGCAAGAGAGCGACTAAAGCGGCATGGCGGCGCGACAATAAAAGTGAGATTGCCGACAAGACGCGAAAATCCCGCGCTGAGCACAGATTAGCTCGCAGCCCGCAATATCAGCGCAGGCGTATTTATAAAAAATGCAACAAGCTAGGCATTAGCCTAAGCCAATATCCGCACCTATTTCATGTCGTCGAATTCTCTCGCGGACTTGGACCTGACTGGGAAGTTGACCACATCATCCCAAAATCACGCGGCGGCTTAGCGGTAGAGGAGAATCTGCAGATTGTTCCTGGTGAGGTGAATAGGTCCAAGAAAACAAAGACTCATGCCGAGTTTATTGGCTACCTCGATGCCCGCGGTACTGATCTCGATTGGTATCTATCACGTCGCATTACGGCAACGGATGTCATTGCTAATCTAGAGGCGTGAACTTTCATTCACTTCTCATGTCATACATTCAGTGGCATTAAAATATTCGAGGTATACATGGAAACTGAGAAACGCAAGCCTGGAAGACCGCGCGATCCTAATCGTCTTGGCATAGGGATTCGCGTTGGGCTACGCGATGATGAGCGCGACCTCATCCGCACAGTCGCTGAGGCTAAAGGGATGAGTATGTCAAGCTACGTCCGGTCTACCCTGTTGCGCGCTGCTAATCGTGCCGCCAAGGCAAGTTGTGGTGATGCAGCATGAACGAGTATAACGCAAGCTCAATTCGCGTATTGAAGCAAGACGAAGCGATCGAATTATTCGACTTCGCTCGCGCAGATGCCCTGGCTCAGAAATATACCTATATTGCCAGTGAGTGCATATCGCGCTTGCTGACCGCATGCAGACTCAGCGGTACTGACATCGACGCTGGTGTGCGTCGGTACCTGGATCACGACAAGTCAGTGGAAGTTGGACCCGAGCTTGCCGACTGCTACGCAGAGTTGGTGCGTGAGGCTAAGCGTAATCATGAGAGGAGGAAAGGATGAGCGATTCAGACTTTTGGACGAAGGTACGAAAGCAAATCCCGAATGCAAATGAGATTGACCAATCGCAAGCGTTCTGGAACTTTCTGAACAGTCAAGATCCGCACTCAGGCAAAACATGGCGCGATCTTGGAAATGCCGCTAAGCAGGCGGGTGATGTCTCCCGCATGGCTGCTATCTACAGATCCTTCCTTGCGCTATCTGAGGCGCGCTACGATCTTGATGAAAAGCCCAAGCGTCAGCGTACGCCTTCGGGTATCAGTCCGGATGTTGCTAGCTCAGCTGCCTACAATAAAGCGATGCTCGATATAGTCCGACGCTATCCCGCTGGTCATGCGCGGGACGAAAGGCTGGATGACTTACATCAGCGCTTTCAGGAAGCCGTTCGCATGGGCGTCAGATGACTGAGATCCCTGCCGAATGGAAACTGGAGCACGTTAACACTCCAGCGAAATACCAACGCATGGTCGATTTCATCCACGAGCATACCAGTGACCCGGATCAACGCCAGGCTGAATTGGAACGCTTGGATGCAGTTTACACTTCGGCACTCTCTAAAGGCGATATCCGGATTAACGGCGGGGACGCCGGCTGGTGCGTCTATCGCCACCGCCAGGGAAAGCGTCTGCTGAGGCTAAGGAATGCCCTGCGCCGCGAACAATGACCGCAGTCGCCCTGGATACATGGATCGCATCACTTTAAGAGGTATTACGATATGAGCTTTGAAATTCTGAATGACGTAGAAGAAACGGTCGCCGTCAATGAGGCTGAGCCAGTAGAGGCTAAGCCCGTGGAAGTAGAGCAAGCGCCTGAGTACATCGTTGATCCCGAGGATGCTCTCACCATTCTGGAGGCTGAGAAGCTTACCGGCATTGATCGCGCTACTATCGTCCTAGCCACACGCTGCGGCGACCTAAAGCATATGCAACGCTCGCGACGCGCTGATGGACGTGGCACCCCTGAAGTCGTCCTTGATCGAGCGGGGCTTGAATCCTGGATGCACAGCACACCGCTGGCTGGCTTCCGTCTAGATGTGCCAGAGACACAAGACCTGCGCACAATCACCGTCGATGAGTGTGCCGCCGAGCTTGGTATTGCTGAAATTAACGTCAATGAGCTGCTGGACGCTGGAGTCCTGACGGTCTACTCGATTGGCGACGAGCCTCGCGTCATGCTTTCGGAAGTGCAAGCGCTGGTGACCGAATCGCTTATCAAATCCGCGGCTAACAGGAGCAGAAAATGACGTGGCGCTTCAGTTTCAAATCATCTGAGAAGACCGACCACAAGACCACCGTCATTGACATGCGCAACATGCTCGGGGAGCATGACGCTGCGTTATACCTTGGTCTATCGATCGACGAGTACCGCACACTGATTGCGAGTAAGCGCCCGCCGAGATTCGATGTCGTTCTACCCGTTGATTTGGTGGCAGCCCGTCCGCGAGGGTATGTGCTGACTGAGTACCCGCTCGCCATCATTAACAGCTACCTGGAATACAGCGCAGGTCGCAGCCAGACCTATCGTAAGGTGGTGCAGCCCTCGGATTACCCGTTCGGAGAGACTGTATCACTCGATATCGCCAGGGAATATGTCGGTGCCGTTGCCGATTCGCTCCCACGCATCCACAGATTCATACCTCGCGGCGCGCGACTGCCTGATCTTGAGGAGGCTGCTTGGGATCGTGACCTGCTGGTGGTGAAGTCAGAGCTAGAGTTGCTGCGATGAGCGGGCTTATGGATAACTGGGACCACGCTCCGCCCTCTGGTCCTGCCACGGCTCCAGTGACGGCGGCAGGCACGCATGAATGGGATGCGTTGCTAAGAAGCCGACAGCGTAGCACAAAGCCTCAGCCGGAGCCTCCACGCCTACGCAATGCGATGACAATCGAACAGGTGGCGGACTACCTTGGAGTTACCGTCCACGATGTCAAAGCGGCGGTCGTATCGGGAGCCCTCGCCATGGTGGTACTACCGACGACAAGCTATCTCCCAGACGGATCTCAGAGGTCTGGCAGTACAACGCTATTCGAACAGCAAGCAGTAAACGAGTATCACAGGAGACTTAAAGCCAGCAATGCGCAGAGTAAATAACAGCGACAACGAGCAGGAGCTTATTGAACGAGCGGTAAATGGCGACAGCAACGCATTCGCAGCGCTCGTTAAGCCAATTCACGCAAAGCTGCGGGCTGTCATTCGTAGATATATTAAGAACGAAGACGACATAGACGATTGCCTGCAAGAGGCGTGCATTAAAATCTTTGGTGGATTGCCAGCGTTTCGAGGCGACTCGGCTTTCTACACATACGCATTTCGAATAGCCGTCAACGTAGCGAAGAATAAACTTGTCGCCGATAGTAGGCGCGTGAATGGCTGGAACGCAACGTCAGTTGATAATGATGATGTGCTAATTGATACGATCCAAAGGCTACAGGACCACGATTCCCCTGAGGCGCTTCTCATTGCTGAGCAGGAGAGCGAAAGGCTAGCTGCTGCTATCAAGAAGCTGCCGCCAATGCTTTCGGAGGCGTTGATATTGCGGGAGATCGACGGGCTTGGATACGGTGAAGTAGCCGCCATTGCTGGCATACCAATCGGAACGGTAAGGTCGCGGATTTACAGGGCACGTAATCATCTGTGCGCAGCTCTAGGCATTGACCTGCCTACACATCATTCAATGGCTGAGCAGGCTCACTGCTGACCATGCACGCGCAGCCAGAGTAGATCCTCTACTCGCTCAGCCTCGCGGCGCAAGTACTCCAGATCTAGGGCTTGATACCCGAAAAGGGTGCTAGCATCAACGTGTCCAATTAGCTTGCGCACGGCGGCATCTGGCACCCTCGCCTCTACTGCCGCACTTATCCAACTGCGCCTCAAATCGTTCGAGCATACCAGCACGCTACTGGGCGTAGTTTTGGCGATCAATTTCAGGACCGCCGCGGTATTCTCGATCACCTGACCTTTCGCTCCCGGAAATAGTAATCCGCTGGTCTTCGCGCCTAGCTGCCCTTCGATTATTTCCCACGTACTCCTACCGAGCGGTCGTATCAGCCTCCGCTTATTCTTCATACGCGATTCGGGAATGACGAGCGACCGTGATTTCTTATCTACCTCATCCACGGTAAGCCCCGCTAGTTCACGCCAGCGCAAGCCAGTGAAGAACTGTAGCTCCAGGAGTGTCAGAATACGAAGGCGCACAACGCGCACCGGCTCATCGACTACCTGAGTCATCTCAGAATACCAACTCGCCGGCATGTCTATAGGTACATTCGCGCATGGATCACGTAGCTCCCTGATCGCATCCATCCATTCTCGCTGTAGCCGTGGCGGCAGTGCTGACTGCCTGCGCTCAACGCGCACCCAACGCCTTCGCATGGCGATTGTGATGGGCGCCGTAGCTACACCTGAGAACTTGATTACTGATAGAAGGACACGTAGGTCGTGTGCGGCGACTGCGGGCGATGACATGCACCGCTCAGTGTAGAGCTTAACGACATCACTTGGGTCTACTGCTGACACCGGAACGTCAGCTAGCTTGGTAAACGTCAGTTTAAGCACGCGCCGATATTTAGCCTCTGTCGATGGTCGTAGCGTGACCTTCTCAAGGTAGTCTTCAAACGCCTGCTTCACCGTCTTCGACTTGGCTGGCTTGGCGGAAAGCTCGCCTAGCGTTATGCTGCGGATTGTCTCCAACGCCTTGACACGCGCTTCATGCACCGTCATCACACCGAACTCGCCGAGCTTGATCCAGTGCCGCTTGCCGTCAGCCTGACGCACCACATAGAAAGCAGCCTGGCGCGTCCTGGATCGCAGGAAGAGCCCAGTAGTCTTCGGGTCTGACGCGATCCCTGCCTTGCCATCTAGGCTTGCGATCCAGGCTGCGAGTGCGCGCTCGTTGAACTGCGGCTTCGGGCTACGATCTGGCAACGCTCGTGCTGGCATATACAGCTCGCTAGGGTGGATTACACGACTGCGAGCCTAGTCCAAACAGGCACTTATAGCAAGAGCACGGCAAGCACCCTGGATCTCAGATCCCCCTCGTGGCGAGTGGAAGTTACCTCATTATCAAGGGCTTATAGCCGCTAGGCATTCCGGGCAACACTGCCCGGCAACACTCCAGAACGCAGCCCTCCATCCCATGGTCTAAGCTGGTGTAGAAAGGCGATTAAATATCGTCAACGCCAACGAGCATAGGGACGATGGGCACACAGGGAAGTGAAGCACAGCAAATCCGCGGGCATTACCTCAATAAAGGGGTGACTACGCGCGCTGTAAGCCCATCCACCCAACACAATAGACGCCTGCCTGGAGTAATTCTGGGCGGGCGTTTTTCGTTTATAGCACACCAAGAATCTTGGAGGTAATGCAATGGCTATCAACATGCCGCAATATGGATCTGTTACCACTAAGGGCGCCGGGTCAATCGGTGGTCCTGCCGGTGGAGATGCGCTTATCGGATTAGCTGCGAAATACGGAGGCGGCTCTACTGGCAACGTCATGCTAGGCGGTCTGATGGGCGGCATCGGCGGTCTTATGCAGCGCGCCGATCAACAGATGCAGGCTGAGGCTGAACGGGCTAAGGCAATCGATGCAATGAATCTCGACTTGAAGAAGAAGGCAGCCATAAACGCCATGCAGCGCGGGGAGGATGAGTTCGGAGCAAGGCTGGACGTAAAGAAGCACGAATCCTACGCAGAGATCAACGATAGATTCCAGACGGCGGCTGAGCAAAGGAAGGAAGGGCGCAATTCACCCATGCCTGCCGGTATCGCACAAAGCTACGCACAATATCGAGGCGACATACAAGACGTAGCCGCCAAGTACGGGCTCCCGTCGAATCTGTTCGCTGGCGTGCTAATCCAGGAATCTGGTCTCGATCCAAACGCTGTTGGCGATGGTGGTCATTCGCTCGGACTCGGACAGCTCAATACTCGAAATGGGGCTGGCAGGGATCTGATGAACGATCTCGGGATCACCAAGGAGCAGATTGCCAATGCTTCGCCGCAACAGCAAATGGAATGGTCGGCTCGTTATCTTTCGGATCAGGCTAAGCACTTTACAGACCAGAACGGTAACGTTGATTGGACAAAGGCGCTGGACGCGTACAACAAGGGCATCGGTGGCGTTGGTAGAAAAGACACGGGTGATCCTAACTATGTCGCTAACGTCATGCGGAAGGCAACATGGGTCACCAATTACGAGAACGGCAATGTCAGCAATGCGCCTTCTGGGAAGCCCCAAAAGCCGGGAATGAATGACCTGCTTGTCGGTGCGAATATTACTTCAGATCCGAAGACCGCCAACGATTGGTACATGAGCGCCATCAAAAATCCCGCGAACAGGGACTACCTCACGGAGCAAGTCGATATACTAGACGGTATGATGACAAGTGATGTGAAGGCTCTTGTAAATCTCAGCACAGCGCAAAAGGCTGCACTCATTGTGCAGGAAGGCAGCCCCCAGAAGGCTCTGGAGAAGCTGCAGCCACGCATTGAAAGGGTGTCACGTGAGAAGGCGAGCCTGGCTAACAAAGGGAACTTGCCTAATCTTGAGCGCAGCCCTGCATCTATTAACGCAATGCCGAAGCAGACGCGAGATCAGGCTCAGATCAGGCAGAACTATGAGATCATGAAAACGAATGCCTACGTCGAAGCCAAGAAGCGTGCAGCGGCTGGTCAGGCTGGATACGCCGGACTAACTGACGTGGCACTCAAAGCGAAGTCAGACGCCGCGGTGGATAGAGCGTTCCGCGCGAAAGGGCTGCTGTAATAACAAGTAGAAGGAGGTAACAACGATGAGCACAAACTTTAGTGGAAGCTCGATCCTGGATGGCTTCTGGGACGCTCCAGATGAAACAGACACCGACGCTGGATCGCCGAACTTCGATAGCACTTTCGATGCCGCGAGCATACTCGATGAAGGGTGGGACCCGACTCCTCCAGAGCCCGAGCAGGTAAAGGAGACATCGGGGTATTCACTGCCGAAATCGCAGACATTCGACGTTAGCGCCGATCTAGCTAAGTATCGCGCCGAGCTTGACAGGCAGGAAGCTGAGGCAGCTAAGCCTAAGCCGCGTGACGAACAATCAATGACTGAGCGCGCGACTGGCTTCATCAATGATGCCATCAAGCGTAGCCAGCCGATGGTGGACGAGGAAGGAAAGCCCACGGGATTCGCTAGTATCAGGCGGGGGGTGGACAATCTGTTGGCGTCCTTCAACACAATGATGATGAACGCTCGGGCTCGGCAAGGTGAGAATCTGAGCTACGAGCAGGAACTGGAGTTTCAGAAGAAGCAAGAGGATTACAGACGCGCGGCTGCAAAGTATCAGGCTGAAGCTGACGCCATTCCCCAGAACGAGGTGGCGAAGAAGCTCAGCACGTCATCGCTGGGCGAGGCTTTCACGCTCTTGGTGAGTGAGCCTGTGAAGGTACTGACTGAGGGTATTCCACATTTGGTGCTGGAGTCTTCTCCATACCTGGCTGCCGGTGCTACTGCTGGCGCTCTTGCTGGACCTATCGCCGGTGCATTCGCCGTAGCTTTGACAACTGTAGCCGGTGAGGGCGGCGGTGAGCAACTCGACTGGCTAGCGAAAAAGGGCGTCAATATCACCGATCCAGAAGCCGTGCGAAAGGCGCTGAAGGATAAGGCGCTAGTCAGCGAACTGAACAAGAGAGGCTTCACAAAGGGCGGAGTTATCGCTGCAGTCGATGCAGTCACGTTCAAGCTCGGATCTATGGTATCGAGTACTGGATTGTCCCCAGTTCGAAAGGCAATCACTGATGTCATGCTGGATACCATTGGCGGTCCAGGTGGCGAGGCTGCATCTCAGCTTGCAGCGCGTGGCAAAATTAACGAGCCGGGCGCCATTACCGCGGAGCTGTTTGGTGGCATTGGTCCTGCTGTCGTTGGTGGCACCGTGGAGGCTGCTACAGGCGGACATCACGCGGCACCAGTTGTTGAGCAACGGTCGGCACCTTCTGCTGGC
>Ga0210097_1000579_pt1 | contig 11805 bp, 12 predicted proteins | sample Joice_CattailNLA_2_FD_185521 | JGI IMG/M metagenome (GOLD analysis project Ga0210097, IMG submission 185521) | Wetland microbial communities from San Francisco Bay, California, USA, that impact long-term carbon sequestration - Joice_CattailNLA_D2... | ecosystem: Environmental > Aquatic > Marine...
CCCCGTTGCCACATCCAACGTCCAGCAGCCGACCCGAAGAAGGCAGGGAGCACGACTGCGCCAACCTTGCGACGAGGCGCTCCGAACGAGACGTCCCGACTCCGCTGCCCGGCTCGAAGATGCGCTGATCTTCCCCGCCGGCCTGGCTGTAAATCGCGTAGCCCCGGTATATTTCCTCCGCGTCCTGGCACCAGTCATCGTCGGTTATCTTCTGAACGGCACCGCAGCATTCACATGCCGCAATGCGCGTTCCCGCCCGCCAGGGCCTGCAGTCGGAGGTTACCTGGCGCAAGGTCTCGAATCCATCGAGAACGGCCAACCCTACTTCGCCGCAGACATGGCAGACCAGTGGCCCTTCCGCGCCATTCATAGGTCAAGGCTCTCTCGTATGGCCTGCCAGACGTCTTGGGGCCGCATTCCCAGCTCCGCCTCGGCCCGCGCCCCGTCGAGGGTGGTATGTCGTGGCCGGACCTCGATGACGATTCCCTCCTCCTCCGACCGGATGCCGTGGACCAGCCCCGGGTCCACCCTCAGCCGCTCTGCCATGTACCTCCCCGCCTCGGCATAGGAGATATCCCGGTCGCCGGTGACCTGAAAGACGCCAGCAAGACGGGACGTCCCGATCCGAACAAGTGCCGTGGTCACATAGGCGGTGGTCACCGGCGCCATGACCAGGTCCGTGAATGCCTGGACCGCACGCCCGAGCCGAAGGTCCCGCAGCCACCCCCGAAACAGCGGGGCGTCCGGCGCCAAGACCTTTGTCACTCGCAGGACCGCTACACCCGCACCCAGACCCAATAGCCCTTTCTCCACTTCCACCTTCTGCCGCGCGTACTCACAACGCGGTGAGTATGGACTGCTGTCTGACTGGAAAGCTTGCTCTCCATCGAAGACGAGGTTTGTGGACACATACACCACGAACTTGCCCTGTGCACTCAGCCGCCGCGCCAGATGCAGTGTATTGGTGACATTAACAAGCGCGGTGCCCAAAGGGTCAGCACTACAGGCCGCCAGGGAGGTGACGCCCGCACACAGGTAGGCCAGTCCAATCGGAGATGGGGGCTGCCATTCTTCCACCCCTGCTGCCAGATCCAGGTGGAGTTCGGGAGATCCTTCGGGCTTGATTCGCCGGCTTGTTCGATACACGGTGGCGCCCGCATCCTCTAGGCGCGCCGCCAGCGCCTGTCCCATGGCGCCGTCTGCACCGACCACCAGGACGGGCACGCCGCTCAATGCCTTGTATAGGCCCATCTCAGTTAGCGGTAAGCTCTGCCATCCCCGCGCCGATTCCGTGAGCAGGCCCCTCACCGCGCGCCTTTCTTTACCGCCAGGCGGGGCACCCCGCACCCAAACTCCCGCTCCGCCCTGGCGAGACTCTCCGGTGTGCCGATATCGCGATGATAGCCGCGATTGTAGAAGGTAAAGATCCTGCCCAGGAAGGCCGGAAGCACCTCGGTGCTCAGATCTATCACCTTCCTCTCCAGAGCGGCCAGGTAGTCCAAGACCGCTGGCTCAAAAACATACACCGCACCGTTCGCTCGGGTACCCGGCGGATTCGTCACCTTCTCGTGGAGCCGCACTACCAGGCCGTTATCGTCCGCCTCGACGATGCCACAGGAACACGGGTCATCCGTCTCGAAGGTCATCATCGTGATAACGGCACCGGGTGGACGCCTGGCGTGCCGCGCCATCATCGCCTGCACGTCGAAATCCGTGAGGTTGTCCGCGTGCGCGACCAGAAATGGCTGTTCCAGGAAATAATCCCTGTTGTGTGACACCGTCCCCCCCGTTCCCAGGAGCTGTTCCTCGTGTGCCAGGTCCACCCGATCTCGCCACGGTGATCCTGCCACGAACGCGCGCACTGGCCCCGGCAGGTGATGCGTATTCACCAGAGCTCGCTCTATCCCGCCGTTCAGCAGCAACTCCAGCCAGTACGCCAGGAGCGGCTGGGATTGAATCGGCATCAGGCATTTCGGAATGCGTTCCGTCAGCGGGCGGAGTCGGGTTCCCAGGCCGGCCGCCAGTAGTAGCGCCCTCACAGGAGGATATCCTTGGTCAACTCTTGCGCCGTCAGGGGGCTGTTACCGACACGGCTTACCTGGCAGGCAGCCGCAACCGAGCCGAGATAAGCGCTGCGCCAGATGTCAATGCCCAGGGCAAGCCCCATGGAGGCTGAGATGAGAAGGGAGTCGCCGGCACCGGAGACGTCCTTCGGCGCCAGATTGAAGGCCGACAGCCGGTCTGTCATCAGCTGACCGGCCTTCCCATTGGGCGCATGGATCAGCACTCCTTCCGTACCGAGCGTCATGATCACCTGCTCCGCCGCAGCTTTTTGCCGAAGCCCCTCTGCAAGGACGACCAGACCAGAGCTAAAGTCCCGGACTGCCAGCCGCGCTTCGCGCTCCGTAGGCGTGATGAGGCGCATCCCTCGAAAACGGGAAACGTCACCGATCTGGGAGGACGCCTGGCTGTCCGCCACCATCATGGTCCCCCGCGCGCCACATTGAGCGACGATACGATCGACGATCGGCTGTGGCAGACAGCCATAGCTGAAGTCCGAGAAGACCACCAAGTCGGCGTCGTCCAGAGCCGGCTCCACGATGTCGAAGAGCTGCTCGCCCAGCTCGTGCCCGATGTCGTGCTGCCGCAGGTGGCTGACGCGGAGCAGAGTCTTGCCTTTGGCTCGGAAGCGCTGCTTCAGTGTCGTGGGCCGGCTGGCATCCGCCAGGAACTCGTACTTGACCCCGTACCTGTCCAGCGTCCTCGCTGCAAAGCTCGCGGTCTCGTCGTCTCCCGTCACGCCGAAGTAGCGTACGCCCGCCCCGAGGCCGCACGCGTGCGCCGCAACGATGCCCGCCCCTCCGACGAATCGGTCCCGCATTATTGGCGTGACGACGATGGTCGGGTCCTCCTCGGACATGCCCAGGGGATCACATGTCACGTACTCGTCGACGATCAGATCACCGATGACCACCACGCTGAGGTCTGCGAATGCATCCACTATCGGCACGAGCTCACTCACTTCGAATCCGTGCCGCCGCGGGAAGTCCAGCGGCTTACGGATAGTGGAAAAGTCCGTCTCCCACAGCTCCCGCTTGAGGAGGTCGAGAGACGAGAATCGAACCTCGCCCGAACTGAACAGCAGCCTGCCGCCATACGCCTCCAAAGCTGCGAGCTCAGGATTCTCCTTAGTCTCGTGCTCCTTGCCCTTCACCACGAACTTGGGCTTGAGCAGGCTGATGAAGTGCTCCGGCGGTGTCCGCAGGATGAACGCGTAGTCTACGGCGCCGATGGACCGGACGGCTTCCAGTCGGAGCTCCCCGGGCACAGGAGAGGCGCCACCGCTGTCCTCCAGCACGCCGACCACCAGAAAGTCGCCGCACTCCGCCGCGAAGTTCAACAGGCGCAGGTGGCCCGGGTGCAGCACATTGAAGTTGCCGGAGACGAACACGACGCGGCGGCGCCTCGGCATCAATGCCCGGATCTCGTCGACGACGTCCTGTTGACTCCCCTTCGGATTCGGCTGTGCGTAGGCACCCGCCATGTCTGCTCCTCTAAAGTGTCATGTCCAGCTGCGCGCCGGGCGCGGATTCGCGCCGGTATTGCCGCCGCCTTTCGCCATCATTTCGCATCACATCCTGATTAAACATCTGCCGATGACCTGGCCCGAGCGCATCCCTTCAATAGCCTCGTTGATCTCGCCCAGCGAAAAGTAGTCCGTCACAAGCTCCCCCAGCTTCAGACGGCCGGACCGGTGCAGGCGGTGATAGCGCGGAATGTCTTCCTGCGGCAAGCTCTCCCCGCCGTGGGACCCGATTAGCCGTTTCCCGAAGTGAAGCGGCAGCGTGTAGAGCGCCGATTTCTTTCCCTTTACCGGGACTCCGACAAGGACGACCCTGCCTTGCGGCTTGGTCACCTCGTATCCCATCTCGATAACCGATGTGTCGCCCGTGTTGTCGATGAAGGCGTCCACGCCTGCCGGGCCTGCTGCTTCGACGATGGCACGGCGGGCGTCCTGGCTCTGGCTGTGAATGCAATGGGTTGCCCCGAGCGCCTTCGCCAGCTCCAGCCTGTTCTCGTGCCTGTCCACCGCGATGATGGGGAACGCCGAGACCAGGGCTGCCGCCTGTACCATATTGAGACCGACGCCGCCCGCACCGAAGACCACGACTGATTCACCGATACTGAGCTTTGCATTGTTCACCACTACGCCGAAGCCCGTCGTCACCGCGCAGCCGAACAGGGCGGCCGCCTCCAGGTCGCTGTCTTCGGGAATCGGTGTCAGCCGGTTCTCGGAGACGACGGCGTACTCATTGAACGTTGTGACCCAGCCAGCGTTCACGACTCGACCCTCCCAGTCGTATACGGGGGTGGGTGCCTCGATGCCCAGGCCCTTGCGCCAGTGGAGCACGACTTTGTCGCCGGACTTTACCTGCTGAACTCCTGGACCCACCTCCATGACCGTGCCGGCGCCTTCATGTCCCAGCAGGTGCGGCAGAAACCTGTCGGGACCCTTGACGCCGTCTATCTCACCGATCTGGGAGCCACACAAGCCGCTGACATGCACCTGCACCATGACTTGGCCGACAGCAAGGGAAGCTGGCAGGCGAATCTTCGCAACCACCAGAGGCCGGCGTTGCTCCACCAGGATTGCTGCCTGCGTGTACTTCGGCGTCTCCATCGCCGCTTCCTACGCGAAGTAGATGAACGAGTGGTCACCGGTGTAGCCGGTTTCCGCAAACCACCACGCCCACTCATCCGGTGTATTAAAGGCCTCGCAGGTCACCTGCCAGTACAGGAGGTTCGCCTTTTCTTCCTCGCTACGGTACGACTCGACGCACAGGTACTTGTGCCGGCTCCCCACGCGCTCCATCTCCCGCAAGGCCTTCGAGAGGTCATAGCAGTGCAGGTTGTGCAGCGTGTTGATGGACACCACCAGATCGAAGGAGGCGTCCGGGAATGGCAGCGCATTGGCATGCCCCACCTGCAAGCGTTCACGTACTGCAGGGACAGCGTCGCGTATCGCATACTCCGAGATGTCGATACCCCGTACGTCCACTCCGGGCAGAACCTGCGTGAAGTCGTACAGCAGGAAGCCCTTACCACAGCCCACATCCAGGATCCTGTCTCCTGGCTTGATGCCATAATGCTTCACCATGGCGTCGGCAACCTTCTTCCAGCGCCCGTCATAGCGGTAACCGCCGTAGTTGACCCGCCGGTCACCGTCCCAATACTCGAAGTCCCATTTCTTCGCCAGCGTGGCGGCCTTCGCCTTGGGAAACTCCAGGTCGTTGACTCGCGCCAGGTAGTCTCTCTTCGTGCTGGTGTGGATGGCCGATAGGAAGTCGACGTACGCCATGGACTCGTCACTCTTGCTCTATGGAGTGAAACGCAGTGCTGGCCTTCTCGAGCTGCACGCGCTTGCGCTCCTGTTCATCAAAAGCGGGGTCGGCGAACCTGCGGCGTCCTGCCGACTCCGGAAGAAACTCATTCAGCATGATGCAGCACCACTTCGTTCTGAAGACGGGCTGCAGAAGCCGCGTCCGTGCCTTGAGCCTCTTGCCATCGTGGCTGTAGGCCAGTGTTTGGTCCGCGAACGCCTCGAAGTGCCTCCAGTCCACGGGAACGGCCGGCTGACAGAAAAAATCGGAAGCCATCTTCGCTGGGTCGTCCCAGCCTGCGTACTCGAAATCGAGGAAGCAGATCTGGCCGTCGGGCCGCCGTAGCGCGTTGTGAAATCCGAAGTCGGAAGGCGAGATGCATCGATCTGCCATTGGCAGCCTGGCGCCCAGTGCCATGTCCAGGCGTCCCGCGTCGGCCGCCACGCGGTCTTTCAGCCGTTGCCAACTACGGCGTAGGTCAGCGACGAAGGCGAGGGCAGCCGCATCGATCCCGGATTCCTTCCGCATCGTCGACAGTCTCTCTACCCGGTGGTCCACCAGCCGAAGGTGGTCTCGGATGCTGAAGCACGCCTCAGAGGCATCCGCAAGCGCGCCCGCATAGCCGGTATGCTCCCCGTCATTCAGTGCGAGGAAGAACTCGGCTGCGGACCTCACCGCTTCAGCTCCCACGTCGGCCGAACTCAGGCGCTCGCCCTGGACATGCTCGTAGACAGCCAGGCCCGCTCGCCGGTCGACGGCAATCCGGCGGGGTACGCAACCAATGCCGATGCACTCCGCATAGCCGAGGAATGACCATTCGGCTTCCAATCTGTCCCGGGTGTCGCTGGCGCCCCTGAAATAACGCTTGACCACGACGCTGAGCTCATCGCCAGAGACGAACAAGACCTGGTTGTTGCCACCGTGCTTGCCGGGGCGAAGCTCGAATGCGCTCTCTGGCCGGCCCAGCAGACGGGCCACGCGGGCCGTCAGATGGCGGGCGTCCACTGCGACTCCAGATACGACCTGATTTCCTGCCAGCTGCAGAGCGGGTTCATCGCCGGAGCTCCGGAGTGACGGTTCTCCGGGTCGAAGAGGATCCCAACAGTCGTTTCCGGAAAGTCGGGAGCCGCCAGGATCTCGGGCAGGTCGTCTACGAAGAACGCGCAATCGATCGCCCGAATCCGCGCGAGCTTTGCCTGCTTGGTCTCCTCGAGGAACACCTGCACCGGCTGGACGAGCGGACCCTTGTCATCACGTAGCACGTCTTGGATCCATGATCGGGCCGCGGACTGCAGGTCGTACTCGGGTCCCCGAAAGGGTCGTCGGGTCTTGTGACTGACGATCGCGACTGGCACCCCCGTGCGGCGCGCCCAGTCCAGGAAGCCCAGTACGTGTGGAAAAGGCTCAGCCTCTGCCATTCGACAGCCGTAGACGTACCCTTGTAGCTCTGTCCAGGCATCCTCCTTACCCGACCGCCGGAGACGATCGTGGACAGCCAGCTTTGAGACCGGAACCTCCGGTTCCACCAGACCCCGCTCCAGGGCTACCTTGTGGAAGATCCGGTCGTAGTTGACGATGGTATTGTCGAAGTCCATGCCGACCTGCATTGACCCTGGCTCCACCTACTGCCGGATTGCTCGCGAGGGCCTTCCGAGACGCTCCAGAACCGTAGTCGCGATGTCTTCCGCAGTTAGTCCGTACTTGCGCCGAGCCCACGCCTGCGGCCCCACTTCGTGCATGAACTCATCTGCCGTACCGAAACTCAGCATGCGACCCGTGACGCATTCCTGGCGCGCCAGCCATTCAGCGATGCCTCCGGCCAGCCCCCCGATCCTGCTGTGCTCCTCCGCGACTGCGACCATGGCGAAAACCTCGAACAGGACGTGCAGCCGCTCTTCGTCCAGAGGCTTTACCGTATGAAAGCTCTCCACCCGAGCCGACACTCCCCGTTCCTCCAGCGTGTCCGCCGCCTCGAGAAGGACCGGCATAATGTTCCCAGTACCGATCATGCAGACATCCGTCCCCGCCCTTACGGTGATGGCCTTTCCGATGCTGAATTCCGGCGCCTGCTGATGCACGAGGGGCTCGCCTTTCTTGCCGATTCGCAGGTATACGGGCCCGTCATGCTCCAGGGCCGCCCTCACGCACAGGCGCAACTCCATGGCGTCACATGGCGCCAGTACCGTCATTCCCGGCAGGGTGCGAAGGATGGCCAGGTCCTCGCAGGAGTGATGGGTAGGTCCGAGCTGCGCATAGGACAGTCCGGCACCGGTTCCAACGATCAGCACGGGCGCCTTGTGGTAGCACACGTCCACCCTGATTTGTTCCAGGCACCGGGTGGTGGCGAAAGGCGTGATGGTATAGACGACCGGCCGCAGGCCGCAGAGGGCGAGTCCCGCGGCCACACCCATCATGTTCGCCTCGGCCACCCCGCAGTTATAAAATCGGTCCTGGGCCCGTTGCTTGAATTCGTCGAACAGGCGGTTGCCGATGTCCCCGGAGAGCAGAACGACTCGCGGATCATCGGCGCCGAGGCTGGTGATCTCCTCTGCGAAGGCGTTCCTCATGCCGGCAGTCCCAGTTCTTTCTTTGCGGCTGCGACCTCCTGAACCGTTGGGATCCGGTAGTGCCAGTTGTTGTCGTCTTCCATGAACGAGACACCCTTGCCCTTGACCGTATGGGCCACGACAGCCATCGGCTTGCCGGCGCCATCGGGCAAGCGGGAAAACTGCCGGACCAGCTCATCCATGCTGTGACCGTCGACCTCACAGGCACTCCAGCCGAAAGCCCGCCACTTGTCCGCCAGGGGCCTCAGGGCCATCACCTCTTCACTGCGTCCTGTCGCCTGCCATTTGTTGAAGTCCACCACGACCGCCAGATTGCCCAGCTGCTTCGCCGCGGCAAACATTGCCGCCTCCCAGACGGCACCCTCGTTGCACTCGCCATCACTCAGCAGCGCGAAGACCCGACAACCCTGTCGCTTGATCCGCGCCGACAGGGCCATACCAACCCCCATCGGCAGCCCGTGGCCCAGCGATCCCGTTGCGGCCTCGATGCCGGGGAGACGGTCCGGCGTCGGGGGATGGTCCGCGAAAACGGTGCCCTCGGCGGCATGCTCGTCCAGCAGGGCGGCCGGATAGAAGCCCCTGAGGGCCAGAACCTGGTACAAGGCGGGAGCGGCGTGCCCCTTGCTCAGAATGAACCGATCGCGGGCCTCTTCACGCGGACGACTGGGATCGATCCGCAGACTCCGAAAGTACAATGCAATGAGCACGTCCACACAGGAGAGGCATGACCCCAGATGGGGCGTGCCCGTCCTGTGAGAATACTCGACGATCCTTCCCCTAGCCTGGCGCGCCAAGTCCTCGAGCTTCGCTGACGGCAGGCCCGAGGCCAGGCCTCCGCGTTCCGATTCAACGCTGGCTGCGCTCATGGCTTGTGAACATAGTCGTGAGGCTGCTCCCGCAACTCCTCCAGATTCTCTTCGACCCAGGCGATGCATTCCTCCAGCCCCTGATCCAGGCTGATCTCATCCTGCCAACCCAGCTTCGTGCGGATTCTACTGCTGTCGAGCATATACGCCGTGTCCTTGCCCAAACGTTCTTCGGCAACCTCCACCGCGTCGTCGAAATTCTGCCCGAGCTTCTCACAGATACGCCCTACCAGCTCACGTATCGTCACGATCTGCTCCGTCGAGATGTGGTAGGTCTCCCCCACCGTCCCCTCTGTCATCACGCGCCACGTGGCATCGGCCGCATCCCGGATATGGATAAACGAGCGACTCGACCGCCCGCCACCGTGCAGCCTGAGCTTGCGCCCGAGCCTGATGAAAAGGATCGCTCTCGGAACGATCCGGTAGAGCTGCTGCCCCGGACCGTAGACATTGGCAGCCCGCGTCGAGACAGCGGGGAAACCATACGCATCCACGAAAGTGCGCAGGCTCATGTCAGCGGCAGCGCGGGATACCGCGTAAGGGGTGCTCGGGTTGAAAGGTGCGTCTTCCTTTATCCAGCCATCGGTGCTGCCGTAGACCTCCGGGGTTGTCACATGCACGTACCTATTCAGGAAATCGCAGTGACGTAGCCGCTCATGCAGTCCGATGGTGGAAACCACGTTTGTCCTGAACCAGTGATCCGGATTTCGCCAGCTCTCGGCAACCATGCTCTGTGCCGCAAAGTTGACCACATACTCCGGCCGCTCCCTGCGAATCAACGCGGTGATCTCATCCAGGTCATGGTTCAGATCATGCCTGTAGAAGCGGAAGCCCTCATCGCTTCTGAGCCAGCGGTACGGCAGGAATGCGCGGTGGGGCTCAGACGACCGGCTGATGCCGATGACCTCTGCGCCCCGACCGAGGGCGTGGGCGAGAAAGCCGGCGCCGGAGAAGGCGTTGCTGCCGATGACGACGATCTTCGGAGATTCCACGGCTCACACGTCCCCCTCCAGTCGGTGCTGATACAGGCGCTGCATCACCATGTGACCAACGATCAGCTGCAGATCCTCGCTGATCTGCATATCCTCAACCGCAAAATGAATTGGCACATCCGCCATGTGCTTCGCCTCACCGCCGGAATATCCGAGAATGGCATAAGTGCGGATACTCATGCTCCTCGCCTGCTCGATGGCCCTGAGAACATTCGGCGAGTTTCCGCTGCCCGACAGCACGATCAGTACGTCCCCGGCGCGCCCCTGCACGGCCAGCTGCATCGAGAATATATCCGCATACTCGTGGTCATTGGCGAGACAGGTCAGCACCGAGGGGTTCGCCGGCAGGGCGTGTACCCGCACCCCAGACCCGAAGGTCTTGGAAATACCATACAGCAGGTCGTTGGCCAGATGCATCGCGTTTGCCGCGCTCCCCCCGTTTCCGCACAGGAACACCTGGCGTCGGGTCCGCCAGCAGTGCAGGAGTTCGCTCGCCAGCTCCTGCACCGGGGTCCAGTCCGCCGATTGCAGCACGTCTCGCAGGCGCGCAGCATAGCCCGTGAAGTGCGCGTCATCGACCATGACTGCCGCCCGGTTGGCACTCACTTCAGCACCTCCCTGTGCATCCATCGCAGATTGTAGTACCTGTCATCGTCTGTAAGCTCACCGGAGCGGTAATGCTGGGCTATCTCCGCGATGGCGTCCTCGACCCCCTTTTCGGGCCTGAAGCCGGTGGCCAGCAGCCTGTCCGAGTTGATACGGTACGAGCGCGGGTCCTGGGACTCCGTCACCACGATCTCGGCCGGGACATGCCCCGCCACCCGCTCGGCAATCTCCATCAGGCTGATGTTCTCAAAGCCGGCGTTGTAGATTCCCCGGTGCTCAGGGTGGTCCAGCAGGAACAGATAGACGCTGACGATGTCGTCGATATGGATATTCGGTCGCGTCTGCTTGCCGCCGAACACGGTGATCCGCCCCTTGCTGAGGACCTGCATAGTGAGCATGTTGACCGAAACGTCCAGCCGCATTCTAGGCGAACAGCCGCAAACTGTTGCCGGGCGGACGATCTGGACGACCATGTCCCGGGAATAGCTGAGGAGAATGCGCTCGGCCACCATTTTGGTCTTGTTGTAATCGGAGATGGGCTTCAGCTCCAACTCCTCGGTGACCTCGGGCTCTTCCTTTACCCCATATACGCTGCCGGATGACGCATAGATGAACTGGTTAACACCCTGACGTACGGCCTTGTCCGCGAGCTGCATCGTTCCCAATGCGCTGATCTCCCAGGTCAGCTTCGGATCAAGGTCTCCGCACGGGTCGTTTGCCACCGAGGCGAGGTGTATGACGGAATCCACCCCCTCTAGGTCCGTCTGGTCCACCTCCCGCACGTCGCCGCGCACAACGGTCAACCCCGGATGTGGGCCGAGGTAGTTGCCGAACCACATGGTATCGACTGCCACGACTTCATGACCCCTTTCAAGGAGCCTAGGAACCAGCACGGTGCCCTTGTATCCACACGCGCCGGTGACGTAGATTCTCACGGTCTCCCCCTAACATCGGTCGCGGCTGTCGGGTCGCCCACCTCTCTTACGGCGCCCCGGAGGCATGCCGGCATCCGGCACGCAAGAAGTCCATCTTTCTTTATCGACCCTGGGGAGGATTGGTTTAACGGAGGGGCCTCCGCCCCCACCTGGTCCGCCCGACCGGCTAAGGCTTCACAACATAGCCGGCGGGCGCATTTGTCCAGCTCAAGGTCTTCACCCTGAGTCCGGGGTTCTCCGCCAGGAACTCATCCACCGCCCGCGTCTCCCCCGGCCAGTCTGCGATGCCATACTCGTCGAACAGCATGATGCCACCGCGTGACAATCTGGGCCACAGAGCCCGCAGGGCCGCCTTGGTGGGTCTGTACAGGTCGCAGTCGAAATGGATCAGGGAGAACCTCACCCCCTGGTTCTCCTCCACGAAACCCGGCACGGTTTCCTCGATGTCGCCCTCCACC
>Ga0210097_1000581_pt1 | contig 11774 bp, 10 predicted proteins | sample Joice_CattailNLA_2_FD_185521 | JGI IMG/M metagenome (GOLD analysis project Ga0210097, IMG submission 185521) | Wetland microbial communities from San Francisco Bay, California, USA, that impact long-term carbon sequestration - Joice_CattailNLA_D2... | ecosystem: Environmental > Aquatic > Marine...
ACTTGAATATTGTAATCTGCACACAATTGCAGATAACGCTCTATGCGTCCCGAGGAGTGCTCGGCACCCTGCCCTTCATAACCGTGCGGCAGCAGCATCACCAACCCGCACAACCTGCCCCATTTGACTTCTCCGGAGGCGATGAACTGGTCTATAACCACCTGCGCACCATTCGCAAAATCACCGAACTGGGCTTCCCATAACACCAGCGTGCCCGGCTCGGCAGTGGCGTAACCATATTCGAATCCCAGCACCGCTTCCTCGGACAACAACGAATCGATCCCAACGAAATCGGCCTGGTGCGGTTCAAGATGTTGCAGCGGTAAATAAATCCCGTCGCTCGCTTCCACAATATTCTGATCGTGCCATGCTGCGTGGCGGTGAAAGAATGTGCCGCGCCGTGTATCCTGCCCGGTTAGCCTCACCGGATAACCTTCGGTGAGCAATGTGGCGTATGCGAGGTTCTCGGCCATACCCCAGTCAAGCGAAAGTTCCCCGCGAGCCATCGCAATGCGGTCATCGATGATTTTTTGCACGCGTGAATGCAACACCATATTATCCGGAACAGTGGTCAGCGGTATCGCCAACTTTTGCAGCCGATCCAGCGGCACTGCGGTATTCACGGACATATTCCAGCTGATATTGCCCTTGTAAGGTGTCCAGTCGGAAACGGTCCTGGTCGTGCTCTTTTCAAGAGTGGGTTGAATGGAATTGCGCCCTTCATCCATCGCCTTGCGATAGGTCGCGATCATCTCTTCTGCCTCATCGGCTCTAATCACACCCTGTTCAACCAAGCGCTGCGCATACAAGGCGCGTGTCCCCGGATGCTTTCTGATGAAGTGATACATGTACGGTTGTGTGACCAGTGGTTCATCCTGCTCGTTATGCCCCAGCTTGCGGAAGCACACCATGTCGATCACAACGTCCTTTTTGAACTGCATACGGTAATCGAGCGCGATCTCGGTAATCAACAATACCGCTTCGGGATCATCTCCATTCACATGCAAGATCGGCGCTTCGACCATTTTCGCCACATCTGTGCAATGGGGGCTGGAGCGCGTGTCGCGAGTGTCGGATGCTGTGAAACCGATCTGGTTGTTGACGATGATATGCACAGTACCGCCGGTACCATATCCGCGCGTCTGAGACATGGCAAGTGTTTCCATCACCACGCCCTGTCCGGCGAACGCGGCATCGCCATGTATCAGAATTGGTAGCACCTTGGAACCATCCAGATCCTTGCGGCGATGCTGGCGCGCGCGCACCGAACCCTCCACCACCGGATCGACGATTTCAAGATGCGAAGGATTGAATGCCAGGGCGACATGCAATTCCCCTCCCGAGGTCGCGACGTTGGCGGAAAAACCCTGATGGTATTTTACGTCGCCCGAGGTCAGGTGTACGGCATGATTACCCTCAAATTCAGCGAACAACATGCCCGGTTGCTTTCCGAGAATATTCACAAGCACATTCAACCTGCCGCGATGCGCCATGCCGATCACCGCTTCCTGCACGCCCTGTCCTCCTGAACGCTGCAGCAAATGATCGAGCAGGGGAATCAATGTTTCGCCGCCTTCCAGTGAAAAGCGTTTTTGTCCGACGAACTTGGTATGCAGATAACGTTCCAGCGTTTCCGCGGCAGTGATACGCTCGAGTATGCGGCGACGCATCGCAACATCGTACCCGGCTTGTCCGCGGGAACTTTCCAGGCGGTTCTGCAACCAGCGTTTGGTCGACACATCTCCTATATACATGTATTCGGCACCGATGCTGCCGCAGTAAGTCTGGCGCAACAGCCTGAGTATTTCGCGCAAAGTCATGCGCGCACCACCCACCAGTGATCCGGTGTCAAAAGTGGTATCCATGTCGGTTTCGCCCAGACCGTAATATGCCGGATCAAGCTCGGCTATCACCGGCTTTACATGGCGCTTCAGCGGATCGAGTTCCGCAACACGCACACCAAGGAAGCGATGGGCATTGATGAGTTGAAGCACATAAACCTGCTTGCGCTCGAGTTCCGCATCGCTTGCGGCCACGTTACTGACCGTCAGAAACGGCAACGTCGCAAAGGCTCGCTGGATACGGCTGTGTATCTGGTCATGGGCACCGCTGGGATGCGGGGGAAGAGAATCAAAATACGTGCGCCACGCTGCCGGAACAGCGTTCGGGTCAATCAGATATTTTTCGTACAATTCCTCTATGAAAGGCGCGTTGGTGCCGAACAGAAGCGAACTGTCCTGCATCAAACGCAAAAAACTGGTCGGCTCGTTCAACGTTTGCTCACCGGTACATAATCACGCCTCAACGCGCCGCGATAAAGCTGGCGGGGTCTGCCGATCTTCTGTTCAGAATCCGCTATCATTTCGATCCATTGCGAGATCCACCCTATGGTTCTGCCTACCGCAAAGATCACTGTGAACATGTTGGTGGGAATACCCAGCGCACGCAGCACGATACCAGAATAGAAATCCACGTTCGGATATAGCTTGCGTTCGATGAAATATTCGTCACTCAGCGCGACACGTTCCAGTTCCATCGCCAGCTCAAACAGTTTGTTGTGCTCCAATTTCAGTTCCTTTAGCACCTCGTGACAGGTCTGGCGCATCACCGAGGCGCGCGGATCCATGTTCTTGTATACGCGATGACCGAATCCGATCAGACGGTATTTCTTGTCTTTCACACCCTGCACGTATTCCTTGACACGCGAAACGTCACCGATCTCTTCCAGCATGTTCAAGGCAGCTTCATTGGCACCGCCATGTGCCGGTCCCCACAGCGCGGCGATACCGGAAGCGATGCAGGCAAAAGGATTAGCACCGCTCGACCCGGCCAGTCTTACCGTCGAGGTGGAAGCGTTCTGCTCGTGGTCGGCGTGCAGAATGAAGATACGCTCAAGCGCGTGAACCAGCACGGGATTTGGAACATAATCGTCCGCCGGGTTGGCGAACATCATGTACATGAAATTCTCCACATAATTGAATTTGTTCTTCGGATACATGAAGGGAAAACCGGTGTTGTACTTGTACGCCATAGCAGCGATGGTCGGCACCTTGGCGATCAGCCGCATCGCCGATATCGCGCGATGTTCGTGATTATTGATATCCAGTGAGTCGTGATAAAACGCCGAGAGTGCCCCCACCACACCGACCATCACCGCCATCGGGTGGGCATCGCGGCGAAAGCCGTTATAGAAGCGTGCCATCTGGTCGTGCACCATGGTGTGCTCTTTCACCTTGGAGTCGAAAGCCGCCTTCTGGGCCGCATCTGGCAACTCTCCGTTCAGCAACAGATAACTCACTTCCAGAAAATCGGAATGCTCGGCCAGTTGTTCGATCGGGTAACCCCGGTAGTACAGCAACCCGGCATCTCCATCAATGAAGGTGATCTCGGAAGAGCAGCTGGCCGTGGAAAAGAATGCCGGATCGTAGGTGAAAATGCCCAGCTTGTTGATGCCGCGCAAATCGATCACATCCGGGCCCAGTGTACCGGATAAGATGGGCAGATCTATGTTGCGTCCGTCATCCATAGTCAATTTTGCGACGCGTTGTTTGTTTACCATCAATATTCCCCTTGCGTTAAGCGTATCTTCAAACCGACCTGATCTTTTCCAGCAACGCCTGCAGCTCAACCTGCGTAGCCTCCTGAGCCCCTCGCTCCGCTCTCCCCACAATCATATCCCATAGCGGGTTGTCTGGCATATCGAGCATCTCTTCAAAAATTTTTTGTTCGGTCTCATCAAGCCGAACGTAGTATTTTTCGATGAATCTACCCAAGATGATATCCAGCTCCAGCAACCCTCGCCGAGAGCGCCAGCGCACACGTTCCAGCTCCTTCATACTGTTCGTTTCACCATCAAATCCTTGATCTTTCCTATTGCTTCCGTTGGATTCAACTCCTTCGGACACACATCCACGCAATTCATGATGGTATGGCAGCGAAACAGCCGATAAGGGTCTTCCAGGTCATCGAGCCGCTCGGCCGTTGCCTGATCGCGCGTATCGGCTATGAAGCGGTAGGCTTGTAATAATCCGGCTGGGCCGACGAATTTGTCAGGGTTCCACCAGAACGACGGGCAGGAGGTGGTGCAGCAACCGCACAGGATACACTCATACAAACCGTTCAGATGTGCGCGCTGCGCCGGCGACTGCAGCCGTTCAGTTTCTGGAGGCGGATCGTTGTTGACCAAATAGGGTTTGATGGAATGGTATTGCTTGAAGAACTGGGTCATATCCACGATCAGATCGCGGATCACCGGCAGTCCCGGCAAGGGGCGTAATACCACCGGTTCCTTGAGGGAATGCAGCGGCGTGATGCAGGCAAGTCCGTTGCGCCCGTTGATATTCATCGCATCCGAACCGCACACACCTTCGCGGCAGGATTTTCTTATCGACAAGCTGTCGTCCTGTTCCTTCAGCAACAAGATTGCATCCAACAGCATCTTTCCCTGTGAACTGTCATCGTGCCTGATGTCCAACTCGTAGTCCTTCATGTACGGCGCGGCATCGACATCGGGATTATAGCGATAGATACTGAATTTCATATTGATGCTCCTAATATACCCGCGCCTTGAGTGGAAACGACTCAACGGAAATCGGTTTCAGGCGCACCGGTTTGTAATCGAGCCTTTGACCCTCGCGGAAATACAGACTGTGCTTGAGCCAGTTCACATCATCGCGCTGCTGGAAGTCGTCGCGAGCATGGGCGCCGCGGCTTTCCTGCCGGGCATTCGCGGCTATCATGGTCGCCTGCGCGACTTCGATCAGGTTATCCAGCTCCAATGCCTCGATACGCGCGGTGTTGAAAACCTTGCTTTTGTCGCGTATAGCTGTATGCGCGACACGCTCCGCTACCTGCTTGATCTGCGTCACGCCTTCGGCCAGCAACTCCGGAAAACGGAACACACCGCAATGCTTTTGCATGATCTTGCGCATCGCATCACCGACTTCGGCGACATTCTCACCACCAGACTGATTCTCCAGTCGAGCCAAACGCGACAAGGGGCGCTCGGCTGCATCGTCGGGCAGCGGTTTCGGATGGGGGTCGTTTTTCAGGTCCTCGATGATCTGGCGCCCGGCTTCGCGGCCAAATACGATCAGGTCAAGCAGGGAATTGCAGCCCAGACGGTTGGCGCCATGCACTGAAACACAGGCACATTCCCCCACCGCATACAGACCGCGCACGACTTCATCCGGCCCGGTCTTGTACGGGGCAACGACCTGCCCGTGATAATTGGTCGGGATGCCGCCCATCATGTAATGTGCTGTGGGAACCACCGGGATCGGTTTCTTGGCCGGATCGACATGCGCGAACTTGATCGCGATCTCGCGTATTCCCGGCAATCGCTCCCTGATCACGTCTTCGCCGAGATGGTCCAGTTTCAGCATCACGTGGTCGCCGTGCTTGCCGCAGCCGCGCCCTTCGTTGATCTCTATCGTCATCGCGCGGGATACCACGTCCCGGCTGGCCAGATCCTTGGCGTTCGGTGCGTATTTGGGCATGAAACGCTCGCCGTCCTTGTTCACCAGATAGCCGCCCTCGCCGCGCACACCTTCGGTGATCAGCACCCCCGCGCCATACACCCCGGTGGGATGGAACTGGAAGAACTCCATGTCTTCCAGCGGAAGTCCGGCGCGCGCCACCATGCCCAGCCCGTCACCGGTATTGATATAGGCATTGGTGCTGGATTGGAATATGCGTCCGGCACCGCCGGTGGCGAACAGCGTGGCGCGGGCCTGGAACATCATCACCTCACCGGTCTCGATCTCCATCGCGGTCACACCGAGTATGTCGCCATCTTCATCCCTGATCAGATCCAGCGCCATCCACTCGACGAAGAAATGCGTATTGGCTTTAACGTTCTGCTGATACAGGGTGTGCAACAAGGCATGGCCGGTACGGTCGGCGGCTGCACAGGCACGGTCCACCGGTGTCTTGCCATACTCCTGCATATGTCCGCCAAATGGGCGCTGATAGATCTTCCCGCTGTCGAGACGGTCGAACGGCATGCCGAAATGTTCCAGTTCGTACACGACCTCTGACGAGGCCCGGCACATGAACTCGATCGCATCCTGGTCGCCGAGATAATCCGATCCTTTCACCGTGTCATACATGTGCCAGTGCCAGTTATCCTCCTTGACGTTACCCAGCGAGGCGGCGATGCCGCCCTGCGCAGCAACGGTATGGGAACGGGTCGGGAACACCTTGGACAACACAGCCACTTTCAAACCGGCATGTGCCAGTTGCAAAGCAGCGCGCATCCCGGAACCGCCCGCACCGACAACCACCACATCGAAAGTTCGTTTTGAAATTGCCATTATTCAACCAGCCTTATTGAAATTCGTTTTTCGGAATGGCAGGCTGGACACGGCGATGCGAAGCATTTGGGTCGGGCAGGCCTGCTGCTCCGCGCTCCCGCATCAGAGGTCTTCGTCCCACCGTGTCGCGCGGGCACCGTAAGGAGCCGCGCATAACCAGCGACTTGCCCGCTTGCGGGCATAGTCGAATGGCTAGTTGTTTCACCAGCGAATGACGCTGGCATATCGGATATGATAGACAAGGAATGAGCGAGCACGTGACACAGCGATTCACCCGAAAAACCAATTTCCATCAGAAGCCCCACAATATCTGTACTGACCATATGACATACATCAGCAAGGCCAGAATAACCAGTACATGAATCAGCAGCCGAACACCGGGCGGCTTGACATAATCCATCACGATATCGCGGATGCCTATCCATGCGTGATAGAACAGGCACATCAAAAATAACAAGGAAAATGTTCGCACAACTTCGCTGGAGAACAATGCGGTCCAACCGTCATAATCAAGTTGACCTTGCAACAACAGATAGACAGCCATTACCACACAGTAAAGCACCATCACCACCGCCGTGATGCGCTGGATCAGCCAGTCGCGCAGACCATAGTGCGATCCGACTACGACGCGGTCTACCATAGTCTGATTCCCAGCAGAGCCGTGAGCGTAAGACTGACGAACATCACCGCCCGGCTGCTGCTGCGCGCCTGTGCAAGATTGCTGATCCAATGCATATCGATCGCCAGATAACGCAACCCGGCACAGAAATGATGGAAGAATGCCCACATCAGGCCCAGAACCGTCAATTTCGCCAACGGTCCTGATAAAATATCCATCAACACGGTATAGGTCTCGATGGAACGCAGACTATATTGCAGCATCCATAACAAAATCGGCAACGCCAGGAACAGCGCAAACCCGCCGACACGATGCAGGATCGAGACGAAACCGGGTAACGGTAGCTTGATGAGATGCAATGCAAGATGCTTCGGGCGTTTTTTATTCATATTCATCCCCGCCATGGCGTGAAACTGACGAACGTAATGCTACACCTTTTTGCATGGCGTGAGAAAACCAAAAGAACTATGATGCACCATCGCCCGTAAAAAAGGAGTCTCCCATGAAAGCACCCATCCGCATCACCATCACCGGCGCAGCCGGACAAATCGGCTATGCCACGCTGTTTCGTATCGCCAAAGGTGACATGCTGGGAAACGATCAGCCGATCATCCTGCAATTGCTGGATCTGACCCAGGCGCAGCCGATGTTGCGCGGCGTGATGATGGAACTGGAGGACTGCGCCTTCCCGCTGTTGCATCAGGTGATCATCACCGATGATCCTAAAGTCGCGTTCAGGGATACGGAATACGCCCTGCTGATCGGCGCCCGCCCGCGCGGCAAAGGGATGGAACGCAAGGATCTGATCGAAGCAAACGGCGCGATCTTTTCCGTGCAGGGCAAGCTGCTCAACGAATATGCGTCGCGCGACGTCAAGGTACTGGTGGTGGGCAATCCGGCCAACACCAACGCGCTGATCGCGATGAGGAACGCGCCCGATCTGGATCCGCGCAACTTTACCGCGATGATGCGCCTCGATCACAACCGCGCGATCGCGCAAGTCTCCCTCAAGCTGTCCCAGCCGATCCGCGATATCCAGAAAATGGTCGTGTGGGGCAATCATTCCAGCACCCAATATCCCGATCTAGATCATGCCGAGATACGCGGCCGCCTGGTACGTGAGCTCTTGACTGATCAGGACTGGGTTGAGCGCGAATTCATACCCACGGTGCAGAAACGCGGTGCGGCAGTCATCGAGGCACGGGGCCTGTCCAGCGCGGCCAGTGCCGCGAATTCGGCCATCTCGCACATGCACGACTGGATGCTCGGGTCGCACCATAACGACTGGGTGACCATGAGTGTCCCTTCAGATGGCAGTTATGGTATTCCCGAGGGCGTAATTTATGGTTTTCCGGTCACCTGCAAAAACGGTCATTACAAGATCGTGCAGGGATTATCTATCAGCTCACCGGGACACAAGCACATGGAAGATACCTATAAAGAACTGCTTGAAGAACGCGAACATGTGAAGCAATTGCTGGGATGACATCACCAGCGCAGCGGATTCTGTCTGAATATACTCGGTAAAACAGCAACGGCAAGCAACTGCTCGCCGCATAATGTAACTTGAAGGCGCGTCGGCCGAGATTGATTTTTCATTCCGTACCTGCCGAACCCGTCCCGATCAGCGCACAGCTTGGCTATGGTTTTTCCAAGTTTAATCTTAGATGAACAGGCTATCCCTAATCAGATTCCGTTACCGTTTACCTCCACCGCCGCCACCCGAGCCCATACCGCCCGAGCCCATACCGCCCCCGGGTCCCATTCCGCCACCCTTTTGCATGGCTTGACCCCTTGCCGGCGGTTCATCCGGCAAGGTAACGCCACGCTCCTTGGCGCGTATCTTCATTTGTTCATGGTGTTCAGAGCGGATCTGATCCCGTTGCTGTTCGGTTTTTGCGGATTGCATTTTGGAACGATACTGGTTGCGCTCCTGTTCTGTCATCATCTGGCTGCCATATATCTGATCCTGGGTTTTTGTTCTGTCTTGAGTTTGAGTCTTGGTTTGATCTTTATCTTGCGTTCGTGTTTGATCCTGATCGGCAGCCAATGAAAGGCCGGCAGCCAACAGCAATGAGCCGGTTAATGCAGTCATCGTCAATGTTTTCTTGAACATGATCATCTCCTAATATTTTCGAGGTTGCAGAAATATTCAGGTGCAATCAAACCAACCTCTATTTTGGTTGCACTCGATAATCAACAGGCAGTAGAGACAAACTTCTCAATGCCTGTTATGGTGATCAAGGATAGGTAATTAATAATCGTTTGTATGTGACATTGATCACATTCGATATTCATAAAGATTGGATCGTTTGGGTTTTACAGGGCTTCACTTTGACTCGAAAGTGCGTTAGCCCTTGATTCCGCCAGGATAGGCCTCATTTAACGATCATTAAATGAATGGGGGTCTTTATGTCCACTGTCCGTCCGCCTGCCGTCGCAGGCATGTTTTACCCTGCCGATCCCGTGCAGCTTGCACATGACGTGCAAAAGCTGCTGGCCGCTGCCCGCCCGTATGACCTGATTCCCAAGGCGCTGATCGCACCGCACGCCGGCTACATCTATTCGGGTGCGATCGCAGCCACGGCTTACGCCACATTGCTCCCCTATGCGTCCCGAATCCGCCGCGTGGTACTGCTCGGTCCAACCCATCGCGTTGCGGTTCGCGGCTTGGCACTGCCGGGTGCGGACGCGTTCGACACGCCGTTGGGCCGGATAAAGCTGGATACTGCAGCGGTATCCGCGATCGCGCGCCTTCCGCAGGTCACCGTAAGCCCAACGGCGCACGCGCTGGAACATTCGCTGGAAGTGCAACTACCCTTTTTGCAAAGCGTGCTGCCCGATTTTACGCTGCTACCGTTGGCGGTCGGCATGGCTACTGCCGAGGAAGTTGCCGAGGTACTGGAAACCGTATGGGGTGGCGAGGAGACACTGATCGTGATCAGTTCCGACCTGTCGCACTACCTGTCCTACGCCACCGCGCGGCGCGTGGATAATGAAACTGCTCAATCGATCCTGAAGCTGCATCAGCCCATCGCGCACGATCAAGCTTGCGGCGGCACCCCTGTCAGCGGGTTGATCGTCGCTGCCCGTCAACACCATCTGAAACCGCACCTGCTCGATCTGCGCAACTCCGGTGACACAGCCGGTACACGAGACCAGGTGGTCGGGTACGCATCATTTGCCTTCACCGAGGAGGAATGACGGCCGTGGACATTGATCGAGGAAATATCCTGTTACCCATCGCCCGTGCCGCGATTTCGCGAGCGCTGAACATTCCCGGCACTGCGGATGAAACCGCACCGTGGCTCTCAGAACATGGCGCATGTTTTGTCACGCTGACTCAGATGGGCGAGTTGCGCGGTTGCATCGGCACGCTGCAGGCGCATCGGCCATTGCTCGCCGACGTCAAAAGCAATGCCGTTTCCGCAGCACTGCGTGACCCGCGATTTGCACCGATGGCCGTCGACGAACTCGACTTCACGACTGTCGAAGTCTCACTGCTCTCTTCCACCCAGGATATGTTTGTTCGCGACGAGGCCGATGCGTTGTCTCAGATGCGTCCCCAGGTAGACGGTATCGTGTTCGAGTATGGCCATTACCGCAGCACTTTTTTGCCGCAAGTCTGGGAAAACCTCGCCAAGCCGCGAGATTTTCTCGCAATGCTCAGGCGCAAGGCCGGGTTGCCCGATGACTTCTGGGCGGAAGGTGTAAAACTATCGCGCTATACCGTGACCAAATGGAGCGAGGCAGAAAATCAAGTGGCCGGGAAACCGAAGGAGCATCGGCATGGATGAACCGATCAGCATAGAGGAACAGTATCCCGCCAAATACTGGCACAAGCTGGATGACGGGCGTATCCAGTGCGACCTATGCCCGCGCGATTGCAAGCTCCAGGATGGCCAGCGCGGCGCATGCTTCGTGCGCGGGCGCGTCGGCGATACGATGGTGCTGACCACCTACGGCCGCTCGTCGGGATTCTGCGTCGACCCGATCGAGAAAAAACCACTCAATCATTTTTATCCGGGCAGCAGTGTTTTATCGTTCGGTACCGCGGGCTGCAACCTCGCCTGCAAGTTCTGCCAGAACTGGGACATTTCCAAATCGCGCAGCCTTGACAAACTGGCAGACCAGGCCACCCCGGAAGCCATCGCGCGCACGGCTGAACGTCTCGGCTGCAAAAGCGTCGCCTTCACCTACAACGACCCGGTGATCTTTGCGGAATATGCGATGGACGTGTCCGATGCCTGCCACGAGCGCGGTATCAAGACCGTGGCGGTCACGGCGGGCTATATGCACGACCAGCCGCGCCGTGATTTCTACGCCAGGATGGATGCGGCCAATGTCGACTTGAAGGCTTTCACCGACGAGTTTTATGTCAAGCAGACCGGTTCACACCTGCAACCGGTGCTGGATACACTGAAATATCTGAAACATGAAACCGAAGTATGGTTCGAGATCACCACATTGCTGATCCCCGGCCTGAACGATAGCGCAGACGAGATCGGCAAGATGACCGCGTGGATCGCTAAAGAACTCGGCGTGGACGTACCGCTGCATTTTTCCGCCTTTCATCCGGACTACAAGATGACCAATATCCCCGGCACACCATTGGAAACACTGATACGCGCACGGCAGATCGCGCTGGATGCGGGGTTGCACTATGTCTACACCGGCAACGTGCACAACATCGAAGGCGATACCACGCTTTGTCCGACTTGCAACAGCAAACTGATCGTAAGGGACTGGTATGAGATCGAACAGTACCGTCTTACACCGGATGGCCGTTGTCCGGATTGCAAACGTGAGATCGCCGGGCGCTTCGATAAATGTGCCGGACG